>ENA-OWPA01000959-OWPA01000959.1-bioreactor-metagenome-genome-assembly--contig:-NODE-959-length-25075-cov-4.602048_pt1 | contig 25075 bp, 24 predicted proteins | sample MGYA00238139_ERZ651803 | MGnify/ENA primary metagenome ERZ651803 (study PRJEB26909, sample SAMN07631231) | bioreactor metagenome | isolation source: Switchgrass digestor | place: USA: Dartmouth... | reverse complement strand
GTACAAGGAACTGCAGGACATCATCGCCATCCTGGGCATGGACGAACTGAGCGATGAGGATAAGCTGATCGTGGCCCGGGCCCGTAAGATTCAGCGCTTCCTCTCCCAGCCGATGTTCGTGGCTGAGAAGTTCACCAACCTGCCTGGCCAGTTCGTGGATCCCAAGGACACGGTCCGCGGCTTCAAGGAGATCCTGGAAGGCAAGCACGACGACCTGCCTGAGCAGGCGTTCTACATGGTCGGCACGATCGAGATGGCGGTGGAGAAGGGCAAGAAGCTGCTGGCCGAGGTGAAGTAATATGGCCGGACAGAACATGATGACCCTTCATATCATCTCGCCGGAGCGGACGGTCTTGAAAGACGTCGCCACCGACGCAGTCGTGGTGCCCGTGGTGGACGGCTCCATGGGCATCCTGTACAACCACGCTCCGATGGTGACCGCCCTGCGGATCGGGGTTCTGCGGTACAAGCAGGGGAACGAGTACAAGCGGGTGGCCATCAGCGGCGGCTTCCTGGAGCTGAGCAACAACCGGATTACGGTGCTGGCAGACACCGCTGAGACCGGCGACACCATCGATGTGCTCCGTGCCAAGGAAGCGAAGCGGCGGGCTGAAGAGCGGCTGCGGAGCCGGTCGGAGAAGATCGACCGGGCTCGGGCGGAGGCGGCTCTACAGCGGGCACTTGCCCGGCTGAAAGCTGCCGGTGTTGACGATAAGTAATACAGAAGGCTAACGGAAACCCCCGGAGCAGCGCAGCTCCGGGGGTTTTTCTGGCTTGGACTTGGCCTAGTTCTTGTTTACCTTGACTTCAATCTGGGTGAGCTGCTCCTCCAGGCGCCGGACCCGCCGGCCCAGGCGTATCAGGTAGACAATGGAGCAGATGAGGGCTGCGGGGAAGGCCAAGCAAGGCAGGAGGTTGATCAAGGTCCAGATGATTACGCTCGCCGTCGGCGTCGGGAAAAGAGTGATCTCCACGTGGCAAGCCTCCCTTGCTAACGGGTCGCCATGATCAGGTTGTCGGTCATGTCGATCAGGTCCTGGACCGTTCGGACCAGGTAGAGGCGATCGGCGTACTCCCCCAGTGTGCCGTACCAGAGGGGCGGGCCCACCTGGTAGATGGGGATTTCCCGGAAGCCGTACTTCAGGCTCCCCAACCGCTGAGACTTATCCACCCGGCGGCCGCTGCCCGAGAAATGGGCAGAGGGGGTAAGGAAGATCACCCCCCGGGCTCGTTCGCGCAGAGCCCGCATGTGCTGGTCAATCAGCTTGAACTCGTCGCCCTTGAGGGCCACCCTGCCGTCTGTGGCGATGATTACCCAAGTGTTCTCATCGACCACAGCTTGCTGGGCGATCTCCTTCAGGGAGGAGCCGAACTTGGTACCCGCATTCCAGGAGGAGGCAGCCTCCACCAGCCGCTTGACCCGCTCTTCGAAGGTGCCTACCCCGTTCAGGTAGGGGGCGGAGTGGGTGGCGTGTTCGCTGAAGACGTAGCTGTCTACAGTAAAATAGAAGTTCAACTTGTGGAAGAAAAAGAGGATGATGCTGACGTAGTGGGCTACGGAGCGGGAGACGTCGCCGATGAGCAGCAGCTTGGCCGGCCGCACTCGCTTGGGGATGGGCCGCTCCCTGTCGGCCCAGCGGAAGTTGAGGATCCGCCCGCCGTACCTGGGGATATTGTGGCGCAGGGTGCGGCCCACGTCGAGACGGCTGCGCCGCTGGTATTGCTCGAAGCTCTGGTCTTCATCCAGCCACTTGCGGGCCAGGCGGGCGATCAGCTCCTCCAGCTGCTCCACATCCTTGGGATCCATCTTTTTGATCTGAGTAGCCAGGAGATCCACGTAAGCATAGCGCCGGTTGGCAGCGGCGGCGCCTGCCTCAGCCTCTTCGGCTGACACCCTGCGCTCTCCCCTCCAGAGGGAGAGGGCGGCGGTGGTTGCAGCGACTCTGCGGCGCTGCCCATCGACTGCCCAGAGGAGAGCGGTTCGGGGGGCGCCATCATCCTCCGGTTCCAGGGACTTTGGAAGGACCCCTTCCGGCGCCTCCATCGCACCTTCCTCAGCGCTGATCAGGTAGAGATTGTTGGGATTGCGGGGACGGACCAGAGAGAGGACCACGTGGTTGGCTGCCTGCAGGCCCAGGCGGGCCTGGCGCAGCAGGTGTGCCAGCCAGATGAGGAGCCAGCGGAAAAAGAGCCGCGGGTACCGGGTCAGCCCGCGGACTAGGCGGTTCTGCCAAACCCATCGTACCAACGGCTCAGCGCCTCCTTGACGATGGCCTCATCCTCCGGATACTTGGCAAGGAAGCCGATGGTGGCATCCACGGCTTCTGGGGTGATGCGGCCGTCACCGACGTCGAGCAGAGCCCGGGCCCACTCGATGGCCTCGGCGATGGCCGGTTTTTTCTCCATATTCAACTGCCTGAGCTGGATGACCAGCCGGGCGACCCGGGCAGCGAAGTCGGCCGGGACCTGGAGAGTGGACTGGAGGATTGAAACGAGGATATGCTCAGGCGGGAAGGAGAGATCCAGCCAGGCGGTGCGCCGCATGAAGGCAGTGTCCAGCCGCTTGTATTCATTGGAAGTCAGGAAGATATAGATCGGGGCCTTGGCTCGCAGCACCTTCTGCTCGCCGGTGCCCGAGAGGTTGTGCACCACCAGCTCTTTCTTGTCGAGGTACCGCAGGAAGAAGTTGGTGGTGTGTTCATTCAGCTTATCAACCTCATCCACCCGGACGACCGTAGGCACGTCGGAGAGGAGACTTTCCAGCAGCGGCGTCTGGTTCAGGTAGTCCAGCGTATACAGGTCGCGGGTTTCGGCACCCCGGGTCTGGGCATCAACGATCTGCCGGAAGCCGTTCCAGGAGATGCCGATCTCCTCGGCTTCCAGCTGGCTGTGGCACTCCATGTCGATGAAGTGGTAGCCCAGGGCATCGGCAAAGGCTTCGGCCAGCCGCGATTTGCCGATGCCCGGCTCGCCCCGGAGCCCCACCGGCTTGCCCTGTCGGAGGTAGGCCCACAGGCGCAGAGTGGTGCGCCGGTCGAGATAGTAGCCGCGCGACTCCAACGCCCGCTGCAGTTCGTCGGGGGATAGGCTGAACAAATGCATCGCCTCCTCCTGAATCCGCCGCCTGGCCTCTGCCAGCCCCGCGATGTTCTGAACTTCCCGCCGCCACATCCGGAGCCAGGGACGGCCCCGCAGGATCAGCAGAATGAAGAGAACAGCGGCTGCAGCCGCTGTACCGATTATGACGTAGTGATACCAGTGCACGGGTAGCCCCACCGCCCTTGCCTTGGGGCAGCAGCCGGTGAAAACGGCTGCTGGCGCATGTTCTCTATGATACGGCTTCTGTTTGAAAACTCCTGCTTATGCCGAAAGGATCGATCCTTTGTAGGATTCCACTAATGTGAAGAGGGTATTGGGTCTGCTGTTTGGGAGCCACAGTCGGGGGTTTGGCCTGCCTACCTCTGCGGGACAGGGCAGTGGCCCTTTATGTAATACTCGCCGCACCTGTGCCATACAGATTATGTGACAGTCTCCGGCTGGGCATGCCGGGGATGGAAGTTCGTGGAGGAATGGCATGCGGCGGCTCACACTTGTGGCTCTGGTCTATCTGATCACGGCTTTGATTGTGCTCCCCACGTTCCTGACCCGGATGACCGCGGCGCCGTCATCGCCCCAGCCGGTGGATGGCACTGATGCGCTGCCGATTCAGGTCTACTTCCCGGAGACCCAGGAGATTCGGGAGATGCCCCTGGGGGAGTATCTGAAGGGCGTGGTGGCGGCCGAAATGCCCCACGACTTTGAAACGGAGGCGCTCAAGGCGCAGTTCATCGTGGCCAGGACCTACGCCGTGCGGCGCATGCAGCAGTTCAACGGCCCGGGGCGGGGCGGCTGCCCGCTGAATCCCGAGGCTGACGTCTGTGCGGATCCCGGTACTGGCCAGGCTTATACCACCCTGGAAGAGCTGGCAGCGAAAATTGGACAGCGAACCGCGGACAACTACTGGCGGCGGCTGTCGCAGGTTCAGGTGGAGACGGAGGGGCTGGTGATCCGGTATCAGGGGGAGTTGATCGACCCGCTCTACCATGCAGTTTCCGGTACCATGACCGAGGCGGCAGAGGAGTATTTCAGCCAGCCGCTGCCTTACCTGCGGCCGGTGGACGACCATTGGGGGGCAGATGCGCCGTTCTTGGAGGTGACGGAGCGGTTCACGCCTGAAGAGTTGGCTGCCCGCCTGTCTGTGAAGGGGACAGCCATTCCTGCTGCTGCAGTGGCCGCCCGGACCCAGGTGGGGGAGCTGCCTGTGCGGATCCTGGAGCGGACGGCCACCAACCGGGTGAAGCGGGTGCAGGTAGGGGAGGAGATCCTCTCAGGGCGGGAGTTTCGGGAGCGGCTGAACCTCCGATCCACCAATTTCACGCTCAGTGTGGGGGACGGCGAGATTCTGGTGACGACCACCGGCTACGGTCACGGCGTCGGCATGAGCCAGTACGGAGCCAACGGGATGGCGAAAGCTGGAAAGGGGTATGCGGAGATCCTGAACCATTACTATCGGGGGATCACGTTGGGGCGACTTTTTGACGGCTAGAATGAGCGGTATGAAAATGGTTCCAGCTGGGCAGGCTAGGCGTAGAGGTGATGCTACGTGAAATCTGCGCGCAGCCTGGCCACTGGCTGGATCCATCAGCTGCCGCTGGAGCGGCGGAGCGTGCTGGTGACCGCTCTGGTGTTGGTCGTGATGCTCAGCAGCGTGGTGCTGTACGCCCGGTGGCGCGATGGGATGGCGCCAGCTTCTGAGGATCTGACTGCCGGTGCTGCGGCGTCCGGTACTCTTGGCGCTGGCACAGCCGGCGCCGGCACCTCGACGGCTGGCGCCGTGGCCTCCCGCACTGAAGCCGCTGGCATCCCACCGTCTGGTACAACAGCAGTGTGGACCGGCGGCGATGCAGCGGCTGGGCAGGCGGATTCCGGTGCTCTGCCTCGTGGTTCGCACTCTCCGGAGGACGCTTCCCCGACCGCACAGGGTGACACAGCCTCTGAGGCGGTGGCCGCCCAGGAGGCCCTCGCCGAACCGGTGGAGTTGGCGTTTCCGCTGTCCGGCGAACCCGAAGTGCTGCAGGCTTACGAGTTTGCCTTCTCGCCTCTCTACGAGGACTACCGGCTGCACCCGGGCATCGATTTCGCGGCAGCTGAGGGGCAGGCAGTGCTGGCCGCCGCCCCCGGGAAGGTGGTTTCTGTGGAGACGGATCTGGAGGCCGGCATGGCCGTGGTGGTTGACCACGGCGGCGGCCTGATGACCCGCTACGCGGGCCTGGGCCAGGTACAGGTTCGCCCCGAGGCAAGGGTAGCCCAAGGAACACGCCTGGGCACCATACGAAAGCCGGTGGACGGCGCTCAGCCGTTCCTCCATTTCGAAGTACTGGAGGATGGCGATCCGGTAGATCCTTCTACCTACCTCTTCCAATGAAACTGCTGGATTATGGCAGGGCACGCCCTTGGGCGTGCCCGTCATCTTTGAATCCCCCCAGCCCATATATATCTACCATCTATGCAGGCCGAAGGGGGGCCCAGCGGTGCAAGATTACATCTGGAAGCGCGTTCTGGAGGTGAGCGAACACATCTACAGGACGAAGGACACTGTTCGAGAAACCGCCATGCGCTTTGGCGTCTCGAAGAGCACAGTCCACAAGGATGTAACGGAGCGACTCCCCCGGGTGAACCCAGAACTGGCCAAAAAGGTAAAAGAAGTGCTCGAGTTTAATAAAGCGGAACGGCACATTCGGGGGGGAGCAGCCACTCGCCAAAAGTACCTCGAAAAATAGAAAGGTACACGAAAAGACGGAGGACTTTGTAGACCGATGTCGAAAATTGCAGAACGCGACATGGCAATTTGCTTCCAACGGGACGGGGGGCAGCAACATAGTGTTCGGCTTGGAACAGGATATTGGAATTGACCTCGGCACGGCTACAGTCCTCATTCATGTAAAAGGCAAGGGGATCGTTCTGCAAGAACCGTCAGTCGTGGCGATGGAACGCGACACGAAGCGGTTTCTTGCCATCGGCGAAGAGGCGCGGCGCATGCTGGGACGGACTCCCGGCAACATCGTCGCGATTCGGCCGATGCGTGAAGGGGTCATAGCTGACTACGATGTGACCGAGGCGATGCTCAAGAACTTCTTACAGAAGGCCTGCGGCTCCAGGTTCCTTGCCCGTCCGCGGGTGATGGTCTGTGTGCCTGCCGGTGTGACTACCGTCGAAAAGCGTGCGGTGGTGGACGCAGCGATTCAGGCCGGCGCCGGCAAGGCTTACCTGATCGAGGAACCGCTGGCCGCCGCGCTGGGGGCTGGGCTGGACGTGATGGAGCCCAGCGGTCACATGGTTGTCGATATCGGCGGCGGCACTACCGATGTGGCGGTGCTCTCGTTGGGCGGCATCGTGCGGAGCCAGTCCATCCGGATCGGCGGCGACAAGTTCGATGAAGCGATCGTTCGGTACGTGAAAATGAAGTACAACCTGCTCATCGGCGAGCGGACCGGTGAGGAGATCAAGATCCAAGTGGGCAGTGCAGGCTGTAACAGCCGGAACGAGTCGATGCAGATTCGGGGTCGCGATCTCATGACTGGCCTGCCCAAGACGATTACCATCACGAGCGAGGAGACTCGCGAGGCCCTGGCCGATTCCGTGGAAGCGATCTGCGACGCGATCAAGACGGTGCTGGAGTCGACACCGCCCGAACTGGCGGCGGATATCATTGACACCGGGGTCATAATGACGGGCGGCGGCGCACTGCTGCACGGGCTTGACAAGGTGATTTCCAGCCGCACAGGCGTGCCGGCCTATGTGGCTGAAGATCCTGTCTCGTGCGTGGCCAAGGGTACCGGCGTGGCCCTGGAGCACTTTGAGATGCGGGACGATCACCTGGTGCCGGTCAAGCGGCTCCGTAAATGAAAGGCATCAACCGGTTTCTGCAGCAGAGCTGCGGGAACCGGTGTTTTATTTATGCCGAATGCCCTCTCCCACTGGGTTTCTCTGCCATACGGAAGGGAAAAGCTACAGCGTGGGGAATAGAAGAGCCTGTATTTGGTGAAAAGTGAGGGTCAGAGCAAGGTGGACATAAGGGAGATCATGGCGGTGCTTCCCCACCGGCAGCCGATGCTGATGGTAGACCGGATTGTGGAACTGGTGCCCGGGCAGCGGGCGGTGGGCATTAAAAACGTAACGGCCAACGAGCCGGTCTTTCAGGGGCACTACCCGGGAAATCCGATCTTTCCGGGGGTACTGATTCTGGAGGCCATGGCCCAAACCGGCGCGGTAGCGCTGCTGGTGCAGCCCGAGTTTGCCGGCAAGGTGCCGCTCTTTGCCGGGGTGGACAAGTGTAGGTTCCGGCGCCCTGTGCTGCCGGGGGATGTACTGCGCCTGGAAGTGGAGTTGGTGGGCATTCGGCACGGCATCGGCATGGGCACTGGGAAGGCCTTTGTGGGCGACGAGTTGAAGGCAGAGGCTGTTATCAAATTTGCCCTGGCAGAACGGCCAAACGAGTAGACTCCCTGCTTGACAGGGCACCAGGCGAATGATACCATTCAGTCCGAACCAACTCTTATCTAGAGAAGCTGAGGGACTGGCCCGATGACGCTTCGGCAACCCATCGCCCTCCCTCGGGCGATAACGGTGCCAATTCCAGCGGCCTAGGCGGGCCGGACGATAAGAGCGAAGAGACGCCATTTCACAACCCTCTTCGTGCGAAGAGGGTTTTTTCATGTGTCCGGCGTCCAACACTAGGTGATAAGTACCGAAGGAGGCAGGGAATGATGACCGAACGCCGTGGACGGTATGTGTTTACGTCGGAGTCGGTGACTGAGGGCCACCCGGACAAAATGGCTGACCAGATTTCGGACGCCGTGCTGGATGCCATGTTGGCGGAGGATCCCAATGCCCGGGTTGCCTGCGAGACGATGCTGACCACCGGCTTTGTCATGGTGGCTGGCGAGATTACGACAACCGCATATGTAGATATTCCGAACCTGGTGCGAGAGGTCGTGCGCGACATCGGCTACACCCGGGCCAAGTTTGGGTTCGACGGTACCACCTGCGGCGTGGCCACCATGATCGACCCGCAGAGCCCGGACATTGCACAGGGCGTCGACGTCGCACTGGAGGCCCGGGTCGGCGACTCCGACGGCCTGGACACCGGTGCTGGCGACCAGGGCATGATGTTCGGCTACGCTTGCGACCAGACTCCTGAGCTGATGCCGATGCCCATCGCCCTGGCCCACCGGATGGCCCGCCGTCTGGCTGTGGTGCGCCGGAACGGCACCCTGCCCTACCTCCGGCCCGACGGAAAGACCCAGGTCACCATCGAGTACGAGGACGGCCGCCCGATTCGGGTGGATACGGTGGTCGTCTCGACCCAGCACGACCCGGACGTCACCCAGGAGCAGATTCGCAAGGACGTCATCGAGCATGTGATTTTGGAGACGGTGGACCGCCGCCTGCTGGACGACAAGACTCGGTATTTTATCAACCCGACGGGCCGTTTCGTCATCGGCGGCCCTCAGGGCGACACAGGCCTTACGGGGCGGAAGATCATCGTCGATACCTACGGCGGCTATGCCCGGCACGGCGGCGGAGCCTTCTCCGGCAAGGACCCCACGAAGGTCGACCGCTCCGGCGCCTACGCGGCCCGGTGGGTGGCGAAGAACATCGTGGCCGCGGGCCTGGCCGCCGAGTGCGAGGTACAGGTGGCGTACGCCATCGGTGTGGCCCGTCCTGTCTCCATCCTGGTGACGACCTTCGGCACCGGCGCAGTCAGCGATGCGCATCTTGCCGACCTGGTGAACAAGAACTTTGATCTGCGCCCGGCTGCGATTATCCGGGATCTGGACCTGCGCCGGCCCATCTACCGGCAGACCGCTGCCTACGGCCACTTCGGCCGTACCGATCTCGACCTGCCCTGGGAGCGCACCGATCGGGCTGCCGAGCTGCGCCGCCAGGCTGGATTGGCTGGGGCATAGACGACCTGGTTGGAACCCGGCCACGCCCCCAAGTGGGCGTGGCCGGGACCTGAACTTGGACCGGTACTAGCCCTTTGAACTGGCCGGAGTTCGGGCCTGGAAAATCCCCCTGGGGGCCTGCTGTCCATTTGGGCGGCAGGCCTTGCCTGCTTTCACCTCCGCCCGGAGTCTACATAGATTGGCAGAAAAGGGCGGGGGAGGGGACTATATGGCCTGGCTGTTGGAGTTCCCCGGCCTGTGGATTACGCTGAGTCTGGCCCTATATGGACTCGCGTGTGCAGTGGAACACCTGGTTACGCTGGTGCGGCGGTGGGCTCGCGCAGAGTTGAGAAAAGAGCCAGCCCTTCGACTGGTGGTGCTGGTCCGCAACCAGGAGGAGCAGGTGGAATGGTTCGTCCGAGAACTTAAGAACCTGCTGCACTGGCGAGCCGGTTCGGGATGGGAATGCGTACTGGTGGACTTGGCTTCTACAGACGACACGGCCAGCATTTTGGAGCGGTTGGTCCGAGAAGAGGTACATATGCACTTGGTGAGGCTGCCCACCGCACATGCTGGACAGGCGCTTGAGGCTGTGCTCATGATGAGCAGCGACGGTGTCTGCCTGCTCGCCGACATGCAGCCGCCTGCTGTAGGACGGAAAGTCCTGAACCGATTGCGGGATTTCTGGCAATAACAGGAACCGCGCCTTGGGACGGCGAACCCCCTTCTTCTGTGGAAGGGGGTCATTCTGTGTTGGGCATGCTGGTTGAGGGGCTGCTGGATCTCCTGTGGCCGCCCCGCACCACGTGTATATACTGCGATGGCCCACTGGAGGCCGGCGCTGCGCACCGGCTTTTCTGCGGTGCCTGCTGGGGCTCTATGGGATTCCCGCCGGGGCGGCGTTACTGCTTTAACTGCACCCGGCCGTACACCGGGTGGGGCGACTACTGCCCGGAATGCAGCAGGGGTTCGCCCTTCGGTTATGTCTTTTCGTTGGGGCTGCACGAGGGGGCTCTGCGAGAAGCAGTTCACCTGGTAAAGTATGGGGGACGTGAAGCGCTGGGCATCCTGTTGGGCAAGAGGCTGGGTGCGCTGGTCTCCATCCGGCCTGACTGCATCGTCCCCATGCCCCTCCACTTCATTCGCCTGCGGGAGCGCGGGTACAACCAGGCAGCTCTTATCGCCCAGGGGATCGCGTCCGTGCTGTCGGTGCCCGTGGTGGACGGCGTGCTGCGGCGCCGCCGGCGGACTGCACGGCAAGCTGATCTGGACCGTGCAGCCCGCCTGCGAAACATGGAGGATGCATTCGGGCTGAGGCGGGGAACGCCCTACTGGTTCGGCCGCTCTGTCCTGCTGGTGGATGACGTGCTGACCACAGGCGCCACAGCCAGTGCTGCGGCGAAAGTGATCTGGGAAAGCGGCGCTGCGGAGGTGAACTTAGCCGTGCTGGCCGTCTCGTCCACTCCAGTTGCGCAATTTTGAAGCTGCATGAAGGCAGGCCGAACAAGGGGACGCGGCGAAAGGTTTAAGCGAAAACTACGCACCGCACGTGCGGCAGTCTGGAGGAGTGTTCCATGGGTGGAGCACCAGCCAATACCCAAACAGAGGAAAAGGCCTTCGAGTTCCCGCACGGCCTCTTCGGTTTTCCCACAGCCCGGCGTTTTTTGATCACGGACGTTCCCGGTGGCGGCGACCTGATTAAGCAGATGGTTGCTCTGGATGTGCCGGACCTAGCCTTTACGCTGGTTGACCCCTTCGCTTTCTTTCACGGATATGCTCCGGACCTTCCGGAAGCGGAACTGGCGGAACTGGGCGTCACCCAGCCGGAGCAGGTGGTGGTTATGGCCATCGCCAACGTACCCGCGTCCATCGAAGAGGCAACGGCTAACCTGAAGGCCCCAATCGTGTTCAATCCCCACACCCGTAAGGCCCGGCAGGTGATCTTGTCCGATGACCGCTACACCACGCGGCATCGCCTGTTTCAGAAGCGAAAGTAACGCCGGGAGGAGGCCCACCCATGCTGGTCCTAACCCGTCGGCTGAATGAGAGCATCCTTATTGGAGATGGCATCGAGGTCAAAATCGTGCAGGTGCGGGGCACCGGCGACCAGGCCGTAGTGCGCCTCGGCATCAGCGCACCCCGTGAAGTGACCGTTTTCCGCAAGGAAGTCTACGACGAGGTAGTGGCGGCCAACCGGGCCGCGGCTCGCTCGCAGGTGACGGTTCCGCCCGGCTTACTGCCCGCTGTCAGGGTTAGTGACAGAGGTTCTGCAGAGGGCGAAGCCGCCGAGGCTCCCTCTGCGCCGGAGGCAGAACGTTCCGAGTGACGATATGAGCGCGATATCGATGACCTGGGCCCGGAGCATAGGCTCCGGGTTCTTTCGTTAAGCCACTGAGCATGAGCAGGCAGCACCAGCTGCCATCAACTCCATGAGGCCATACGGCAGTGGACTGCTGGACCGGCAGCAGCCGAGAACAACTCTGCATGTGGGCGGAAGGTGCTTGGACCCCGGGGCGAACTGTGGATATACGTGTCTTGGAAAGCCCGCGTCCACAAGGTTGTCCCCATTTGAGATGCAGAAACGGTGCGTTATCAACAGACTTATCCCCTTTATCCACAGGGAAGATGCCCACGGCGTGTGGATATGCACGAGCTTGGCTAGCTTCCAGCAGAAGGAAGATCCGGGGTATCGTCGAAGTAATGGCAACATTCTCGGAAAGGGTTGGGTGAGGTTGAGGGTTCCTGGCCTGTGATGGAGGGAGGAGTGTTTGCATGCGTCGGTACCATAGGCCCCTGGCGCTGGCGGCCGTCACGCTGGTGGGTGTGTTCGCGGTGGGCTGCAGCAAACCGCAGCAGTCCGGTACGCAGGGCTCGGCATCAGGCCAAGCGTTCACGTTCACTCTGCAGGCGTACACCACTGAGCGGCCGTACAACCCGCTGAAGGATCGCCTGGCAGAGGCCATTCAGCAGGAGTTGGCCAAGTCCGGGGTCAACGTAGAGATCAGGGCGCTCCCCTGGGCAGAACATCTTGATGCGGTGCGGGTGAAAGAAGAGGGCGACGCGTTCCTGCTGGGGTGGATCGGCGACAACGGCGATGTGGACAATTTCCTCTACACCTTCTTCCACAGCAGCCAGACAGAAGGCGGCCTGAACAACGCCGGCTACAAGAACGAGCACGTGGACCACCTGCTGAAAGAGGCGCAGATGGTGTCGGATCCGAAGCGGCGGGCGGAACTTTACCTTGAGGCGATGGAGCAGGTTTCGGCAGATGTCGTCTGGGTACCCATCGCCCACATGAACGACTATCTCGCGACCACGAAGAAAGTACAGGGGCTCGCGATTCACCCCACCGGCTATCTCGACCTCAGGCATGTCACTGTAGAGGGCAAGTCGGAGTTCGTCTTTGGCCGGGGATCTGACTCGATTCGGCTGGATCCGGCAAAGATCGAGGACGGCCAGAGCGCTCAGGTGGTCGAGCAGATCTTCGAAAGCCTGTACACCTACAAGCCTGGCAATACAGAGGTGGAGCCGCTGCTGGCGGACGGCATGCCGGAGATTTCTGAGGACGGCAAGGTTTACACCATCAAGTTGAAGCGGGGGATCCAGTTCCACGACGGCACGCCTTTCAATGCAGACGCCGTGAAGTACTCCATCGAGCGGCAGCTTACTGGGAACAAGGAAGAGATGCCCTACGCCGATTTCACCTTCGGCATGGTTGAGAGTGTGGAAGTGAAGGACGAGTACACCGTCGTGATCACGTTGAAGGAACCGGTGGCGCCGTTCTTGGCGAACCTGGCCATGGGTCTGGCTGCACCTATCGTCTCACCCACCGCCGAGCAGAAGTATGGCGACGCCTTCAGCGAGAACCCGGTGGGTACGGGCCCATTCGTCTTTGAGTCATGGCAGAAAGACCAGCAGATCGTCCTCCGCCGGAATCCAAACTACTGGAACCGGGACGCCATGCCGAAGGTGGAAAAGGTGATTTTCCGGGTGATCAAGGAGTCGAACCTGCGGGTCGATGCGCTTCTGAAGGGTGAGATTGATGCCATGGACGGCATCAGCCCGGTGGACATCCCACGGCTTCAGGAACAGGCCAACCTGCTTACCGCACCGGGTATGAACATCTCTTACATGGGCTTCCGGGTGGACCGTCCGCCATTCAACAACCCGGACCTGCGCAAGGCAGTTATCCAGTTGATTGACCGGGACGCACTGGTGCAGGGGCTGTACCAGGGGGCTGCCACGCCGGCCCAGACCTATATCCCGCCGTTCATGCAGCGGACGCTGGAGGAGTTGGCGGGACGGACTCCGCCCCCCGGAGGCAGCGTGGGAATGGCCCTCAGCTATAACCCCGAGGCAGGAAAGGCCCTGCTCGAGAGCCTGGGCTACAGCACCAAGTAGGGAAGGCAGCGACGAGGGCAAGCGGCCCCCGTGCCCATTAGGGAGGGGCCTGGCGCAGTTGCGAGGGCGGGCGCCCAATCCGCCCACCTGAAATCGGGCTGGGGAGGGCGCCCGCTCTGTCCATCCGAAGGGGTGCTGAGACTGGAGGGCGACGCCATGTTAGGGTACATCGTCCGCCGCCTGATGCAGTTGGTGCCGGTGTTGCTGGGCATAACTCTGTTGGTCTTCCTGATATTTCACCTGACCGCCGATCCCACACAGGTCATTCTGGGCCTTCACGGTACTCCGGAGCAGCGAGAGGCGCTTCGTGAGGAGCTGGGCCTGAACGAGCCGATTTTGGTCCAATATGCGCGTTTTGTGGGCGGCGCTCTGCGGGGTGATCTGGGAGAGAGTTGGACTTGGCGCACGCCGGTGGCGCAGGAGATTGCTGACAAGTTTCCCCACACCCTCGAACTGGCGACTGTGGCGATGGCGCTAGCCGTTTCAGTCGGGCTGGTGGTGGGCGTGTTGGCCGCTGTGCGGTCCTACACGATCGTGGACTATCTGAGCACCGGCCTGGCCTTGGTGGCGGTTTCGGTGCCGGTGTTTGTCTTGGGGCTGCTGCTAATCACCTGGTTTGCCGTAAAACTTGAGTGGCTGCCGATTAACGGCCGAATGGATCCGCTGCTGCTGGACCAATTCCGACCGCCCAACGGTTTTTACCTCAGCTACGCGATTCTGACCCGACAGTGGGAGTACGCCGCGGATCTGGCCCGGCACATGGTGATGCCGGCGGTGGTACTGGCCTCAACCACGACGGCACTGCTGGTGCGCATAACCAGGGCCACGATGCTGGAGGTAATTCGGCAGGATTACATCCGGACTGCTCGGGCCAAAGGGCTTTCTGAGCGGGTGGTGATATACCGCCACGCGCTCAAGAACGCCATGATCCCGGTGGTAACGGTGATCGGCCTGCAGTTCGGCACGCTGCTGGGTGGCGCTATCTTGACGGAGACGGTTTTCACCTGGCCGGGGCTGGGCACCCTCACCCTCCGGGCGGTCGAGGGGCATGATCTCCCCCTGGTGCAGGGGGTCGTCATCCTGCTGGCTACCCTTTTCGTATTGGCTAATCTGACGGTTGACATTTTGTATGCCGCTCTGGATCCACGCATCAAGTACGCCTGAGGGGGAATCAGGCCGGGTCAGGAGGAGGGATGGGCCGTGGCGCAGGCTGTGCTGGGTGCGGAAGTCCGCAGAGAGTGGGTGGGGGTGCTCCGGCGGCTCTGGCGGCACAAGGGGGCGGTGGCCGGGCTGGCGATGCTGGCCCTGTTGGTGACGGTCGGGCTGCTGGCGCCGGTTATCGCTCCCTACGATCCCGCCGCGGGTGACTTTACTGCCACGCTGCAGCCTCCCAGCAGCGCACACTGGATGGGTACCGATGAGCAAGGGCGAGACATTTTCAGCCGGGTGGTTTACGGGCTGCGTCTGTCCCTGCTCGTGGGGCTTATCTCGGTCTCCATCGGATTGTTCTTTGGTGTGACCCTTGGGGCGCTGGCGGGTTACAAGGGCGGATGGTGGGACACAATCATCATGCGGGGGATGGATATCCTCCTGGCCTTCCCGTCCTTCCTGTTGGCTATGGCGGTGGTGATCGGTCTTGGTCAGGGGTTGGACAAGGCCATCGTGGCCGTGGGCATCGTCTCCATTCCCTCCTACGCCCGCATTACTCGGGGGGCCGTCCTGTCGGTTCGGGAGAGCGACTTCGTGGAGGCCGCCCGGGCCGGCGGTGCTTCGGACAGCCGGGTGCTGCTTCGGCATATCCTGCCGAACATTTTCGCTCCACTGCTGGTCCGGGCTACGATGGGCACGTCCGAGGCGGTGCTTGAGACAGCTGGCCTCAGCTTTTTGGGCCTGGGCGCCAGGCTACCAACGCCGGAACTGGGGCTGATGGTGGCCCGGGCCAGAGAGTATTTCCACACTGCGCCGCACATGGTCTATTTCCCCGGGCTCACGATCACCCTGATGGTCCTGGCCCTGAACCTCCTGGGTGACGGATTACGGGACGCCCTAGATCCTCGCATGAAAAGTTGAGATCGTCTGCATCTGGCAGGGAATTTGACGGGAAAGCGGGAATACATCTTTGTACCCGAGTAGGTAAGGGGAGACCCTCTCGTGGTAGGAAGGAGTTGGGGCTATGCAGCTGGCAATTCGCGGCAAGAATATCGAGATTACCGATGCCCTGCGAGAGTATGCGGAGAAGAAGCTGCGGAAGCTGGAGAAGTACATTGACCAGCCCATCACTGCGCAAGCCAACATGTACGTTGAGCGGGGGCGTCACGTATTCGAGGTTACGGTGAACGTGAACGGACTGCTCCTACGTGGGGAAGAAGCTACAGAGAGTATGTATGCTTCCATCGACCTGGTCGCTGATAAGCTGGAGAAGCAGGTCGTAAAGTATAAGACTCGATTCCGCCGGCAGCGGCTGAAGGACAATGGCACCGCTGTTCCTGAGGCAGAAGGCACAGAGCCGGCAGGGAAGGTCGTGAAGGTAAAGCGCTTCCCCATTAAGCCGCTTACCCTCGATGAGGCAATTGTGCAGATGAACCTCCTGTCGCACGACTTCTTCGTATTCGCCAACGCCGAGACCGAGCGGATCAACGTCCTGTACCGGCGCAAGGATGGCGACTACGGCCTCCTCGATCCTGAGTGGTAGTTTGGTAGAGAACGCGGCGCCCGTGGCAGAGCACCATGGGCGCCGCTCGTGTCTGAGGTGAAATCCGGCGGAGCAGGGGTTTTGCCCAGGTTAATGGAATAATAGGGCCGTTCGGACAACATGAGGGAGGCCGTCTACTTGCACAGGGCAGTGATCATCTTCGAAGGAGGCAGCACTTCGCAGCATCCGCTGCAGCAGCAGATACTCCGGCTTCGCCACGCGGTTACACTGGACAACCTTGTCAAGTACCAGCAGTCCGGGGCAGAGGAGGTAGTGTTGGCTACCGACCATCCGGATCTGGCCCGCGAGGCAGCCCGGCTTGGGGTTCGGGTTCGCAGCACGCAGACTGGACGCGACCACGGCCTGGACGAAACGCACAGCTGTGGAGCCGCCATGGCGCACAGCCCCGGAACTGCAGCAAAGCAGTATTTCCATTTTGGAAAGGTCCTGCGGCAGGTGGTTCTTGAGGCTGGCGCTGATGCCGTGCTCTACTCCAGCGGTGCGGCTCTGCCCCTGATTTCGCAGGCCGAAATCAGCTGGGTTCTGGATACCGTGGCGAAGTATCCGCCCTGTGTGGTGGTCAACAATGTCCAGTCGGTGGACCTCGCCGCCTGGAACCCGGCGTCGTACATAACGCGAATCGCTCCGCCCGAAAGTGATAACCTGTTGGGCTGGCTCCTCAGGGATGCCGGCATGGAGCAGATCCTGATCCCTCACTCTGCAGCCATCCATTTCGACCTGGACACGCCCACCGATTATCTCATTCTGCGCCTGTCGGGGCAGGCAGGGTCCAGGACGCAGCAGGCCCTGAACGAGTTGGACTGGCCCATGGGGCAGCTCCAGGCAGCTGCCGACCTGCTCGCGAGCGACCTGCCGGAGATCGCACTCATCGGTCGGGTGGGCACGTCCGTGGTAGAGCACATCAACCGGAACCTGCGGGTGCGGGTGCGGGTCTTTTCCGAGGAGCGCGGCGTGAAAGCGCTGGGGCGCGACGCCGACGGCAGTGCCGTGTCGCTGATGGCGGACCTGCTGGAGGACGTGGGCCCTGTGCGGTTCTTTCAGCGGCTGGCCTCCATCTGCGACGCGGTCTTTTTCGATACCCGGGTTCTCTTCGCACACCGTGGGCGCCGGGTCTCAGAATCGGACCGGTTCCACTCGGACTTAGGCCGGGTGGATGCAATCCAGGACCCCTGGGTTCGGGCTTTTACTGAGGCGGCTCTGGCCAGCCCCATCCCCGTGGTGCTGGGAGGCCATTCGATCGTAGCCGGCGGACTCTGGGTGCTGGCGGATCGAGCCATCGCCAAGCTGAATGGTGGCACGGGCGTTGCTGTGGCCGGCGGCAAGCGGGACGGGTCGTGCTGCGCCGGGTCAGCGGCATGCCCAGCAGGGACAGGGGTTCTGCCGGAACGTTTGTCCCCCGGGCGGGAACGTGTTAGAATACCATAGATATGGTGTTCCCCGCGAACCAAAACCGGGTCGTGGAACATCTAAATCAAGACCGGACCTCTAGAATTCCCTTCTGAATGCTGAACGGCACCGCGCCGGTACTCCCGGCAGCTTAAATCAAAGAAGGTGTGACCGTGGCGCTGAAGTTCCTGACGAGCCTCTTCGGCAGCTATAGCGAAAAAGTGGTTAACCGCCACCGGAAGACGGTAACCCTTATCAACAACCTGGAACCAGAGATGCAGCGGCTCTCCAACGAAGAGCTGGCGCATAAGACCGTGGAATTCCGGGAACGGATTGCTCGGGGCGAAACGCTGGAGCAGCTGCTCCCGGAGGCGTTCGCCGTGGTGCGGGAGGCTGCCGTTCGCTCCATCGGCAAGCGCCATTACGATGTTCAGCTGATCGGCGGCATTGTGCTGCACGAGGGGAACATCGCCGAGATGAAGACCGGCGAAGGCAAAACGCTGGTCGCTACTCTGCCGCTTTACCTGAACGCACTGCTTGGCCGGGGCTGCCATCTGGTTACCGTGAACGACTACCTGGCTCGAGTCGGTAAGGAAGATATGGGCCGGGTGTACAAGTTCCTGGGCATGACCACGGGTCTTATTGTTCACGGCCTGACCCCGGCGCAGCGGCGTGAAGCTTACGCGTGCGACATCACATACGGCACCAACAACGAGTTCGGCTTTGACTACCTGCGCGATAACATGGCCCTCAGGCCTGAGGACATGGTGCATCGCGAATTCTTCTACGCCATCGTCGACGAGGCAGACTCGATCCTCATCGACGAGGCCCGTACTCCGCTCATCATCTCCGGCCCGTCCGGAAAGCCCACCGAACTCTACTACACCTTTGCCAAGATCGCAGAGCGGCTGCAGCGCGACGTGGACTACACGGTGGATGAGAAGGAACGCCGGGTGGGTCCCACGGAAGAAGGCATCGCCAAGGTGGAGAAGTGGCTCGGCATCGAGCACCTCTACGAAGGCGAGAACCAGGAGCTGGCCCACTACTTCCACAACGCCATTAAGGCGAAGGAACTTTTCCACCGGGATAAAGACTACGTCGTCAAGGACGGCGAAGTGATCATCGTCGATGAGTTTACCGGCCGCCTGATGTTCGGCCGCCGCTGGTCCGACGGCCTGCACCAGGCGGTGGAGGCGAAGGAAGGGGTCAAGATCGAAGAAGAGACCCAGACCCTCGCCACCATCACCTTCCAGAACTACTTCCGCATGTACAAGAAGCTGGCCGGCATGACCGGTACCGCCATGACGGAAGAAGAGGAGTTCCGGAAGATTTACAACCTCGACTGCATCGCCATCCCCACCAACAAGCCGGTCATCCGGAAGGACTGGCCGGACGTGGTTTACAAGACCACCCGGGCGAAGTTCCAGGCCGTGGCCAAGGATGTGGCGGAGCGGCACAAGAAAGGGCAGCCGGTGCTGGTGGGCACGGTCTCCATTGAGAAGTCGGAGTACCTCTCTTCCATCCTGAAGCGGATGGGGATTCCCCATCAGGTGCTGAACGCGAAGCATCATGAGCGTGAAGCAGAGATCGTCGCCCAGGCTGGCCGCTACGGTGCCGTTACCATCGCCACCAACATGGCTGGCCGCGGTACCGACATTCTGCTGGGCGGCAACCCCGAGTTCATGGCCAAGCAGCGGATGCGGGCCGAGGGCATGGATCACGACCTGATCGTGGCCGCAACGGAGATCAACCCGTCTCCTGATCCTGTGGTTCAGGAGGCCCGGGAACTCTACCTCAAATACCTCCATGAGTACGAGAAGCAGTGCGCCGAAGAAGCCGAGAAGGTAAAGGCCGTGGGCGGTCTCTGTGTGATCGGCACCGAGCGGCATGAAGCCCGCCGTATCGACAACCAGCTGCGCGGCCGTTCCGGCCGCCAGGGCGACCCCGGCGAGTCTCGCTTCTACGTCGCCTTGGAGGATGACCTGATGCGCCTCTTCGGCGGCGAGATGGTCTCCAACCTGATGGAGAAGCTGGGGCTGGAAGAGGACGTGCCGATCGACAGCCCGATGGTTTCGAAGGCCATCGAGAACGCCCAGAAGAAGGTCGAAAGCCGCAACTTCGAAATTCGGAAGAACGTCCTCAACTACGACGACGTGATGAACCAGCAGCGTGAACTGATCTACAAGGAGCGCCGGCAGGTGCTGGAAGGTCAGGACACGCGGGACATCTCCTTCCTCGCCATCGAGAAGCTGGCCGAGCGGCTGGTGGACGAGGCGGTGCCCGAGGGCGTCTTCTTCGAGGAGTGGTCGCCGGACCATCTGGTGGCCCTCTGCGAGGAGGCCGGGTTCCCCAAGGGCTCTGTTACGGCTGAGGCCCTGCGGGAAGCCGTGGACGGCATCCGCAGGGAGCACGAAGGCCGCAAGGCCCTGGTGGAGAAGATCGTCGAGATCGGCAAGCAGGTGTATGAGGCCAAGGAGCAGCGTCTGGGGCCGGAGAACTTCCGGCAGCTGGAGCGGTTCATCTTGCTCCGCACTGTCGACGAGAAGTGGATGGAGCACCTGGACGCCATGGACGACCTGCGGGACGGCGTAGGCCTCCGGGCCTATGGCCAGAAGGACCCGTTGGTGGAGTACAAGATGGAAGCCATGGAGATGTTCAACGACATGATCGCTTCCATCCAGGCCGATACGGTGCGCCGGCTGTTCACGGTGGAGGTGGCCCGGGCGCCGCAGCAGCGCCGGCGGGTCATCGAAGTGAGCGCACAGGGCGTCAGCAGCAGCGGCGGCGCGCCGGAGCCCGTGAAGGCGGGCAAGAAGGTGGGGCGGAACGATCCGTGCCCCTGCGGCTCCGGGAAGAAGTACAAGTTCTGCTGCGGGCGGAAGGCCAATGCACAGGCGTAAAAGAGCAAGTTTTTGGGCCAGGGCTCGGTCACTGGGACCGGCGCCCTGGCCCTTTTGCGTGTGCTCGTCGGCGGCAGTGTGCCTGCGGCTTTGGGGCATTCAGGCCGGATGCCGGTGCGCCGGCGATCCGTAGATGGCGAGAAGAGGGGGTGCAACAGGCACAGGCCTGGGTGACAGCCAGTGGGAATGAAAGCGTCCCGGTGCTTGTATAGTTGTACCGCGGCAAAGGGGGGGATGGGGATGGAAAGGCCACCTGGCTACACCTACGGGACGCCGGCAGTGCCCAAATCGCCGATTACCCTGGAAGAGTTCGAGAAGATGAAGCAGACCGTCATGTTTACCGACGAGGACATCGAATACCTGCGCATGTCCCGGGATGTGCTGGCGGATCAGGTGAAGGAGATCGTGGACACCTGGTACCAGTTCATCGGCTCGCAGCCGCAGTTGATCCGGTATTTCAGCACCTGCGGGAACGGCCGGCCGATCTGGCGCTATCTCTCCCGCGTGCATGCGCGGTTTCAGCAGTGGATCCTTGATACTGCGGCAGCCAATTACGACCAGGACTGGCTGGACTACCAGTACGAAATCGGGCTCCGCCACCACCGCACCAAGAAGAACCGCACAGACGGGGTACCTGCTGTGCCTCACATCGACTACCGGTACATGATCCCGCTGATCTACCCTGTCGTCGCCACGCTGCGGCCGTTTCTCGGAGCCAAGGGCCACACACCGGAGCAGGTGGAGAGGATGTTGGAGGCCTGGCTCAAATCGGTCCTGCTGCAGGTTGCTCTGTGGAGCCAGCCTTATATCAAAGATGGGGATTTCTGATGTGCGACCGCCTGTTTCGCCGGGCGGTCGTTTGTTGTAAGAGGACGGTGAACGCTCCGCGAGAGCAGGAAAAAGAACGGCTCGAAACATTTCTAAGACTTGTAGTCTATAGTACTTGACCAAAAGGACTATGACGATTTAGTCTATTAGTCAGACGAATCGTCTCGATAACGATAGAGAGAAACACAAGGAAAGGAGCAGAAACGGTGACCCAGGAAAACCCTGCTGCGCCGTCCAGGCACCAAGTACCGGAAGAGTCCGGCAACTCGCCTTCCTACAGCCTTGGTCAGAAAATCGGTCTGGTGCTAGGTCCTGCGTTGTTCGTTGTGATGTACCTGTTCTTTAAACCGGCTGGTCTGTCGCCGGAAGGCGCCGCGGCGCTGGCTGCCACTGCGTGGATTGCCGTCTGGTGGGTCACCGAGGCGCTGCCGATTGCAGTCACCAGCCTGCTCCCGATGGTGCTCTTCCCTGCCCTCGGACTGGGCAAGATGAAGGCGATCCTTGCCCCCTATGCCGACCCAACCATCTACCTGTTCCTCGGCGGTTTCGTCATTGCTGTCGCGATTGAGCGCTGGAACCTGCACCGGCGCATAGCCCTGAGCATCATCAACGTGGTGGGAACCAGTCCCCGGCGTCTGGTGCTGGGCTTCATGCTGGCCACCGGTTCCATCTCCATCTTTATTTCCAACAGCGCCACGGCCATGATGATGCTGCCTATCGGCCTGGCCGTGATCAGTCAGATTATGGAACTGCAGGGGATCAAGGCCGACGACGGCGAGGTGCACAGGACCAACTTCGCAGCCCTGATCATGCTCGCCATCGCCTACGCTGCCTCCATCGGCGGCGTCGGCAGCATTATCGGTTCGCCGCCCAACGCGGTCTTCGTGGGCGTCCTGAAGGACAGCTTGGGCATCCAGATTACGTTCCTCGACTACATGCTGGTGGGCATCCCCATCTTCATCGTGTTCACCTTCATCGCCTGGTGGATCATGCTGAAGGTGATGCCGCCTGAGTTCCAGGAGATTCCGGGCAGCCGGGAGTTCGTCCGCCGGGAACTGGAGGCCATGGGGCCGATGACGCAGCAGGAATGGCGGGTGCTCGGCGTCTTCGGACTGACGGCGCTGTTGTGGATCATCTACCCGTTCTTCCTGGAAGGCGTCGTTCCGGGAATCGAGGATGCGATGGTCGCGATCTTCGGCGCCATGCTCCTTTTCCTCATTCCCAGCGGCAGGAAGCATGGCGAGTTCCTGCTGGACGAGTCGGCGTTCCGGAGGATTCCCTGGGGCGTCCTGCTGCTCTTCGGCGCAGGCTTCTCCGTGGCTGGTGTCTTCCAGTCCACCGGTGTGGCTGCTTGGCTGGCCGAGTTCCTGACCGCTCTGAAGGGTGTGCACTACTTCGTCATCATCCTGGCGGTGGCCGCCCTGCTGGTCTTCACGACGGAGATCACTTCTAACACGGCAATTGCCACGATCTTTATGCCGATCATGGCCAGCCTGGCCGCTGCCCTGAACATTTCGCCTGCAGGCCTGATGATGGTGGCTGCCCTGGGTTCCACACTGGCCTTCATGATGCCGGTGGGCACGCCGCCCAACGCCATCGCCTTCTCTACAGGCTATGTGACCATGAAGCAGATGATCAAGGTGGGGTTCTTCCTCAACCTGGCTTCCATCATCACCATCACGCTGTTCGGCTACTTCTGGATTCCGCTGGTGTGGGGCATGTAAGCCCACCGCCGGACCAGTGTACTGGCGGCCGTCGAAAAGCGATTACTGTGTATGCCAGGGGCGGCGGTTTGATCGCCCCTGGTCTTCTTATACTTTTGATATGCCTTCCTCCCAGACGCGCCGGACTTCTCGTTCGCGGACAAGGATCTGCCGTGCCGCTGGCGAAGGAGAGGTAGGAATCTTTTGCTCATGAGATGGGAGCAGACCAAAGATGCGGATTGTAGTCGGAATTACTGGGGCCAGTGGGGTCATCATCGGCATCCGGCTCCTGGAAGCCCTGCGGGGAAAGTCGGAGTGCGAAACACATCTGGTGCTCTCCCCAAGTGCCGAGCGGACCATTCGTGAGGAGACTGACTATACGGTAGAACAGGTGCTGGGGCTGGCCGACGTCACCCACGATATACACAACCTGGGGGCGAGCATCGCCAGCGGCAGCTTCCGGACGGCCGGCATGGTGGTGGCCCCCTGCAGCATGAAGACGCTGGCCGGGATCGCGTCGGGCTACTCGGAGAACCTCCTGCTGCGGGCGGCGGACGTAACCCTTAAGGAGCGGCGCCCGCTTATTCTGGTCACCCGCGAGGCGCCCCTCAGCGGCATTCATCTGGAGAACATGTTGAAGGCCCACCGCAACGGCTGCACCATCCTGCCGCCGGTGCCGGCCTTCTACAGCCGTCCGCAGACCGTCCTGGACGTGGTTGATCAGATCGTCGGCCGGATTCTGGGGTATTTTGACCTGGCCTATGAGCCCTACCGGCCGTGGTGCGGAGGGTAGCCATGTGGGAACTGCGAGCGGGCCAAGGGCCCATGGCTGTAGTGCTGCGGGCACAGCGGTTGGGCGATGATTTGGTGGTGACCCTTGGCGGGGGAACTCGATCTCATGTGGGCGCGGCTGCCGTGGCGCAGCCCAGGCCTAGCTTGAAGGGCGATGGGACGGTAAGCGCCACAGCCTCGGTCATTGCGCTGCTGGGGCACAAGGAGGACGAACTGGCCCGGTGGGCGGCGCTGCGCCTGGCATCGCAGCTGAATGCCGTGGTTGTGGTGACTGCCGGAATCCATGTTGATAACGCCACGCCCGACCAGATCCGGCAGCTGGACGCCGCAGCCAGGGGGCTGGTGGAGGAACTGGCGACTGAGTTGGTGAGGCGGCTGAAAGGAGAGAACCAATCAGCGGTTGACGCGGCCGCTGGGGAGCGAGATGGGTAGCAGCAAGTATATTTGGGCGGTGCCTTTCTGCCTGGCGCTCTTTATGGCATCCTGGTTGCTGTCGAGAACGGTCGGGATCGCCCTCGCGGGGCTGATTTGAGCATGGCGGCAACAGGGGACGTGCAGCGTGGGGCACGTCCTCTTTTGTCTGACTGCCAACTGCTCGAGCACCCGAGGAACGAACACGCCAATTTATCATTTCCATATACGATTGCAGACTATAAAAACGAAGTGGGTCGACCTCGCCCACCCAAGGATGTAGAATTTGGCGTAATAGGGAGGACGCGTCTCCTAAAGGGGGCGCGTGCCTGCAAGGCTTCGATGGGCACACTACCGTCTTGTGAAGGAGGAAAGCTTGTGGAAAAGCTGGAACAGATCCGCTCCCAAGTTCCTGCGGTGGAGTCCCAGGTCTATTTGAATACCGGCACCGCTGGCCCTCTGCCCAAACCGGTGCGGGCCGCCATGGTGGAGTCGCTGGACCTGCAGGAAGCGGGCGGCCGCATCGCCACGGACTACTACATAAGGCTTGAGCGGCTGAAGGCCGACCTGCGGGCCGCCCACGGGGCCCTGCTGGGCTGCGATCCGAGCGAAGTTGCCCTCACGCAGAACACGACAGCCGGCATGAACCTGATCACCATGGGGATCAACTGGCAGCCTGGCGACGAGGCGATTACCACCAACCTGGAGCACGCCGGTGCCCTCTTTCCGCTTTATACAGCTCGCGACCGGTTCGGCATCACGGTCAAGATTGCCGATGTGCTGCACCGGCCCGAGGAGGCTGCCGGTGTCATCGAGGGGATGATCACCAGCCGCACGAAGCTGATCTCCCTCTCTCACGTCTCCTTCATCACGGGTGCCGTGCTGCCGGTCAAGGAAATCTGCGAAGTGGCCCACCGGCACGGCGTGCTTGTCCTGGTGGACGGCGCCCAGTCC
>ENA-OWPA01000958-OWPA01000958.1-bioreactor-metagenome-genome-assembly--contig:-NODE-958-length-25090-cov-8.663815_pt1 | contig 25090 bp, 23 predicted proteins | sample MGYA00238139_ERZ651803 | MGnify/ENA primary metagenome ERZ651803 (study PRJEB26909, sample SAMN07631231) | bioreactor metagenome | isolation source: Switchgrass digestor | place: USA: Dartmouth... | reverse complement strand
CTGTTAATAGTTTCTTCTCTTGAACCTACGCAAATAACCTTTCCTGTAACTCCTGCTCTTTTCTTTGCTTCATATAGGCATAACATTCCTGATTTGCCTGTTCCACCTATAACTACTACTGTATCTCCTGGCTTAACCAATTTTGCTGTTTGAGCTGGAGCTCCTGCTACGTCAAGTACTGATAGAGCTAAAGTTTCTGGCAGGTCTTCTGGAAGCTTTGCATATATTCCTGATTCAAACAGTATTGCTTTTCCTTTAATATCTACCTGGTCTATTTCTGGTCTTACTTCCAGTATTTCCTCGATTACCAGTGGTGTTAATGATAAGGAAACCAGTGTTGCAATCTTGTCTCCTACCTTCAGGTCTGTTTTGCCTTCTAATGCTGGTCCAATTTTTTCAACAGTACCTATTAGCATTCCACCTGAACCCGTTACAGGATTTTGATGCTTTCCTCTTTCTGCAACAATACCCATCATGATCTTCTTGATTTCTTCAATATCTCCTTTTGCTTGCTCTTTTATCTGAGTAAAGCTTGCTGAGTCAACGTTTAATGTCTGTACATTAATTAAAATCTCATTGTCATATATCTCCATAGTATTGTCAATTTTTAGAGCTGGTTGAGGTAGTACTCCCTTTGGCTCAATTACTCTATGTGTTCCATATGGATTTCCTTTTTTCATATTCATATTCCTCCTTTACAAAATATCTCACCGTTTATAATTAATGCAATTACCGTGCCAAGTTTTTTTAAAGAACAAATAGCCATATTTTAAAGCTTTTTGTTAAATAAGTGTCAATTATAAAGCTATTTGCTGCCCAATTTTAGGCATCCCTTTTCAGTCCATATTTTGATATCTTATACTGCAGTGTCTGTCGTGGTATATTCAGCATTTCCGCCGTATGGCTGATGTTGTAGTCAGTCTTTTCCAGAGCATCCAGTATCAATTCCTTCTCAACAGTTTCCAAAGCTGACTTTAGAGACTTATCAGGATTTTTGATTTCAGTTTTCCTTAACCTTAATGGCAAATGTTCCACTTCAATAATCTCTGTATCATAAATGCTCATAATTCCTTCAATGAGGTTTTCCAGTTCTCTTACATTCCCCTCCCAATGATAGGATTTAAATATCTCCATAACCTCATTGGATACTCCCTTAACTGATTTTTTCAGCTTTTCGTTGAATTTCCTTATAAAGTGACTGGTGAGTATAGGAATATCATCCTTTCTGTCCTTTAAAGGCGGAATAGAGAAGCTTATGACGTTGATTCTGTAATACAGGTCCTTTCTTATCATTTTCAGCCTTACAGCTTCCTCTGGAGGTATATTGGTGGCAGCTATTATTCTAACATCTACTTCCACATCCTTAGTTCCTCCTATAGGCCGAATGGTATTATCCTGAAGCACTCTCAAAAGCTTTGACTGCAATTCCAGAGGCATGGAGTTTATCTCGTCCAAAAACAAGGTTCCTCCATTTGCCAGCTCAAATAATCCCTTTCTGTCCTCAGCTCCAGTAAAGCTTCCTTTCATGGTTCCAAACAGTATTCCTTCAAGAAGGTTTGCAGGCAATGCTGCACAGTTCTGGGCTATAAATGGCTTTGACCTTCTTTTGCTTGCATTGTGTATGGCATGTACAAATAATTCCTTGCCTGTCCCTGTTTCTCCATATATAAGTACCGGTGCAGAGGTTTCTGCTGCCTTAAGGGCTATATTCTTCAGCTCAAGCATGGTTCTGTTTTCTCCTATTATGTCAAGAAAGCTGTATTTTGCAGTGCTTTCCTTTTTGTTCTTCTTTTCTTTGGTATTGTTATATAGCTTATTCTGAAGGTCTACTATCTTTTCAGACATCTCCCTTACCTGGGTTATGTCCTTGGAAAGCTCCACAGCCCCAACTATCCTGCCATTTGCATCCCTTATAGGCAGTGTGGTATTGACTGTTGTTATCTTCTCACCTTTGTAGTTTATAAAGGTCTGCTCATTTTTATAAATAGGCTCTCCTGTCCTTATTACAGTGAGAAGGGTAGAAGTTTCATATGTTAGGGAAGGATATACCTCCAGCAAATGCCTTCCTATTGCCTTTTGAATATCTACAGCATCAATTCTCTGGGCAAACTTATTGTAATACACAATTCTTCCATTTTTATCTACTATGTGTATGCCTTCATCTATGTGGTCCAATAACTCCAGCAGGTTTTTCCTATTGAATAGTTCATCCAAATTAAACCCTCCTCCTGTGCTTAATTTTCGGCATTAACAGCCAAATTATAGGCACTTTTTTAGTGCCTACATCTTTTCTATATCAACTTTTTCAATGGACACTATTTCTGTCCTCAGTATATTTCCACCAATTCTTTTAAACTTTTCCGGATCGTCGCTTACATAGAATCTCTGTACCCCGCCATCCAGCTTTGATGAAAGAAGGTTATTTTCCTTTAATAGCGCCTTTACCGCCTTGGCTGTTTCATAGGCTGGATTGACTAATGTTACCTTTCCTTCCAGTACCTTATCTATAGTATACCTTAACACAGGGTAATGTGTACAGCCTAAAACCAGAGAATCTATATTATGCTCCTTTAGCTCCAACAGGTATTTTTTTGCAGTCATATAGGCTACATCAGAGTTTTCCCACCCTTCCTCTACTATGGGGACAAATAGAGGGCAGGCAACTCCTATTATTTCAGCAGAGGGAAGCATTTTTCTTATTTTCCTCTGATAGGACTGGCTGTTTATTGTTCCTTCAGTACCTATTACTCCAATCTTGGAGTTTCTGGTCATGGATACTGCTGCCTTGGCTCCAGGTTCAATTACTCCAATAATTGGTATGTCAAATTCCTTCTGTGCCTCCTCCATAGCCAAAGCCGATGCAGTATTGCATGCAATTACTATGGCTTTAATGTCCTTTGTCATTAAAAATCTAAAGGACTGAAGCACATATTTTATGACAGTTTCCTTTGACCTGGTACCATAAGGAATTCTTGCTGTATCTCCAAAATATACTATATCTTCTCCAGGTAGCTGTTCTGTAATCTCTTTTAGTACTGTTAGTCCTCCAATGCCAGAGTCGAACACTCCTATTGGTCTGTCATCCATAAAAAATTCCCCCTTATATTATATTTTATAAGTATAAGGGGGAATTTACAATAAATTTTTAGAATGTCAATGTTCCATTTTCATCTATTACAAGCTGAAGTACATCTTCTTCCCTTCCATTTTCAGCATTGACATATATTATGAATTCATTGTTCATATGCGTCCCCTTGAATTCATAGCACAGTACTTCCTTTTTCCCTTTGGGGATTATTGCAAGCCTTTCTGAATTCACCTCAAAGTCATCCCTAAGCTTTGCTCTTGCTTCCTGTAAGCTTAGCTTTGGCTTAGGTATATCCCTTTCATGATGACTTGTATAGTAAGGCGTAGCATCAAATCCTATTATTTCACCATTATCCAGTGCTACCTTTACTTTTACCAAATCCGGATATATGGTTACATTCTCCTCTGTAAGTGCAAAATTAAATAGAATTCCGCCATTGTATTTCTGATGATAGTTTACCTCCATATTATCAAATCCCTTTTCTTCTAGGAACCTTCTGGCTTTTTCCTGTGCCTGGTCTATGGACAGCTTCTCATTATTAATAGCCCTGGGATTTCTCATCCATACAATGTGGCCGCCCTGCCTTGATACTGCAATATAGGTTGCCCTATCCTCTGAAGCATTATCCAGCTGTACGCTGAATGTATATGAAGGAATCCTTACATTTTCAATATTTTCTCCTTCTTCAAATGCTGTAATCCTTTTAACCCTGTTTCCTCCAAAGAATTCCCTTACCTTCCTCTCTGCTTCTTCTCGTGATACTTTCTCGCCAGTCAGGCCCACTGCCTTTCTGTTTATCATTTCATCAGCAAAAGGCCCATCATATATCAGCCTTGGAACATCAGCCATATTCTTATCTATGTTAACTAAAGTTGTCTGAAATACATTTTCATTGCCCTCTTCTATCCTGGCAGTTTGCCTGTTGCTCATTGAACCTATTGTGAAATTCTTATCTGCTAGATCAGATTGAAGCTTTGCCAATTCCTCATTGAACTTAGCTGAATTATCCCTTAAGCTTGCCAGCTGCCCTCTTTGCTCCTTTGTCAGCGGTACCCCTTCCAGGTGAGTCTGAATCAGATAATAGCTGTAGTCTGCTGCCTGATTTAGAAATTTCTGCGTATTTGCAATATCTGACTGGGGTATAGGCATTTGGGCCAGCTTATCCTGGGCAAAATAGGCCTCATTCATTATTTCCGACAAAAGCAGAATATTCCTTTCAGAGGAATTAGCCGCCATTGCTTTGGATATATTTGTCTGGACATTTTCCACATGTTTCTTCACGTCAAAGAAAATCCTCTGATAATGGTTCTCCAGAGTTGTCTGCAATTGCTTCCTGGTCTGGTATTCCCTATAGCCCCATGCTATTGACAGTATAAGGGCTAAGGCCAGAATACTTGGTGCTATCCACCATCTTCTTCTTTCCATTATGCCACCTCCTTATACTCCAAACCAGTGTTTGCCAATCTTTAAAGTTACTTTTCTGGTCCATATCCATTTGCTTGTTGCAGTTGCAGGATTCCAATAGTACAGTGCTCCATAGGTTGGATCCCATCCGTTTAAGGCATCTCTTGCTGCATTGATGGCATCCTTGTTTGGAGTCAGGTTAATCTGGCCATCTGCCACAGCTGTAAAAGCCAGTGGCTGATATATCACTCCTGCTATGGTATTGGGAAACTGTGGGCTTCTAACCCTGTTCAATATTACTGCAGCCACTGCCACCTTTCCTACATAAGGCTCCCCTCTGGCTTCCCCATGAATACATCTAGCCAGTAGGTACTCGTCACTTTGCCTGTTTAACCCTTGAGCTGATGCAGGAGCTGCCTCACTTAATGTAATACCTAAGGCTGCTGCAGTTTCAGCACCAACTATGCCATCAACCTTCAGCCCATTTTTCGCTTGAAATCTTCTAACTGCTCTATAGGTTTCAGGTCCATATATACCATCTACTTTTCCAACTAAGTATTTCCATTTTACCAATTGCCATTGAACATTTTTTACGTCCTGCCCTTGGGAACCCCAGTATAAAACCCTTGGGGCAAGAGCTTTATTGTAATCTGCCTCACTTAAATAATCTGAAGGCTCATAGAACATAAGTATGGATAAAAAAGCGGATGTAAACACCAATGTCAAAATTAAGAACTTCTTCCTTTTCTGAGGTAGTTTCAACTATGTTTCCTCCTTTCATATACTTTGGCAGTTTTATTTTTTGTAATAATACGAAATTTATACAAAAATAAAAGCTATGGCTTATATACCTTGCCATAGCTTTTTTACCTAAATTTCCAAAAGGTTTCTCAAGAATTCATATACCACCTGACAGGTTTTAATGAGGCTGTCTATGGATATCCATTCATCTGGAGAATGATAATTCATGCCATAGGGGCCAAATAATATAGCTGGGGCATTGGTTCTGGTCCCCAGGTGGTTAAAATCTCCTATGCTGGAGAAGTATTCTATTTTGCCGTATTCACCTGTTACCTTTTTTATGATTTCCTGCAGAGCATTTACATATTCATTATCCTCATCTACTGTATAAGGCTTGAATCCATCTATTTCCTCATGGGGGGCTTGTCTGAATACTACCTCATATTTAGAGGCTATATTTGCCCTTTTTGCTGCTTCCTCTACTTCCTTAATTAGATATTCCTTAGTTTCTCCTCTTACTACATGCCTGAACACTGTAATGCTTGCCTTATCTGCAATACTGCAGGCTGCGCCGCCTCCTTTAAACTCAATTATTGCAATAGAGCCCTTCCCAAGCTTTGGGTCTTCTATAAGTTCAGCATTATTCAGCTCGCAAATAAGTTTTGCCCCATCTGTTATTGCATCTATTCCCAGCTCCGGATTGGATGCATGGCTTGCCTTTCCGTATAGATTTATAGTATAGTTATACCCGCCTCTGGCTCCTAAGCATATACATGGGAACCCCACATCTGCAAAACCGCTGCTTGGCTCTAAAATAAGGCTCATGTCAATGCCTTCTGTAAAGCCATCCAGTATAAGGGCATCTGTCCCCAGCCCATAAGGACCTTCTTCATCAGATACAAGGGAATATATTATTTCACCTCTAAAGTCTTTAACATTTTTCATAAATAAGTCTAAGGCAACCATTAAGGCTGCACATCCGCCTTTCATATCTAATGCGCCTAATCCAAACAGCTTATCACCTTCAACGGTAGCCTTTAATGGATCCCTTGTCCAGCCCTGTGAGATGGTTACTGTATCCAAATGGCCATTCAAAAATATTCTGGGTCCCTTTTTACTGCCCTTTATTCTTCCTATAATATTAGTCCCGTTAAAATTTGTGACTTTATTCTCAGAATATCTGTGGTATTGAACCGGTATGTTTCTCTCCTTTAGCCAACTGTAGGCAAAATCCATCACCTTTTCCTCATGGAAATATGGGCTGTATATTTCTATAAGTTCTGACAGCAGTTTTAATAAATCCTCTTTCATGTTTACACCACCTCCATTTTATATATTTGAATTATACCATGAAATAAAAGTGAATAATTTAACAATTTTAGATATTTCATGTTTTTATAATATTCTTGAATTTGCTAGTATTAATGATATAATTAAGTGAAATTTCTGAATTCATAGCAATTCAACTCTGCATAATTATAAAAAAATTCCCTACTTTTTTGCATTAATATTACTAGTACTTCTGCAACAGTTGCCTTACTCAGAAGAATACTCAATAACTCCTATAGGAGGTGATATTGAATACCAGACAATATCATCATATTTAAAATCTCACTATTAGAATAGGAGGGAATTTTATGAAAGGTATTATTGACGCTATTATAAGTTTTTCCAACTGGCTTTGGGGAATCCCCATGTTAGTCATTCTGGTAGGCGGAAGTATCTATGTAACCATCAGGCTTGGGTTTGTTCAATTCAGATACTTTCCTTTTGCAATGAAAGAGACTTTTGGAAAAATGTTCAGTAAATCCGGACAAGGAGAAGGAACTGTTACTGCTTTCCAGGCTGCAACTGCTGCACTGGCTTCCTGTATAGGCGCATCAAACATAGTTGGAGTACCAGTTGCCATAGCCTTTGGCGGTCCAGGAGCTATTTTCTGGATGTGGATTGTAGCCTTATTGGGGGCAGGAGCCAAGTTTGCAGAAATAGTGCTTGCTATTAAATACAGGGAGAAGAACGAGGCAGGAGAATATGTAGGAGGTCCTATGTACTATCTTTCCAAGGGAATTAAGGGACCTTTAGGGAAAGCCCTTGGATTGCTGTTCTCATTCTTCTTAATGATTGAAATTACACCATCTGTTGCTGCTCAAACTGTTTCAGTAGTTCAGACAGCTGAAACCATAGGCATTCCTAATTGGGTTACCGGTATAATTCTAGTAGTTATAGTAGGTTTGGTAGTATTTGGTGGCATAAAGAGAATTGGAAAGGTCACTGAAAAACTGGTACCTTTCATGGCTTTGCTGTATGTACTTGGAGCCATTGTCATTATAATTATAAATATTACAGAACTGCCACACGCAATTGCACTTATATTTAAACATGCCTTTACTCCAATGGCTGCTACAGGAGGCTTCTTAGGTTCCACTGTAGCATCAGCTATGAGATGGGGTACTGCCAGAGGAGTATATTCAAATGAATCAGGAATGGGTACTGCTCCTATAGCTCATGCTTCAGCAATTACTGACCATCCAGTTCGTCAGGCTTTGTGGGCTCTATTTGAAAACGTAGTGGATACATTGATAGTATGTACTGCAACTGCTATGGTTGTATTAGTTACCGGACTGTATCTGACTACTCCTTCTGATAAAGCTGCAAGTATACCTTCCCTGGCATTCCAACAGCTATTAGGCAATACTTTAGGCGGGTCAATCGTAACAATAAGCATTACACTGTTCGTACTTTCTACCATTATTGTTATAATATTCTATGCTGAAAAGCAGGCAGAATATCTGTTTGGAATCAGAGCAGCAAAGATAATGCGTATTATATGCTTATTAGGCATATTCCTGGGAGCCTACGGTGGATTAGAATTCCTATATCAATTCCTGGACATAATGCTGGCTTGCATCATAATACCAAATATGATAGGAGTGGTAATGCTAACTGGAGAGGTTGTGGAGTTGAAGAACGAGTTCTTCAGAAATCCTAATTTTTACCCTAAAGCTAAAGTAAAAGGCTAATACTGCAATCTAAAATAATTTATTTAGAAGCTGCTGCTGATAAAGTAGCAGCTTCTATCTTATATTGTCTAAATCCCATATTAGTAAACCCAATCACAATGCTGGAAACAGGTAAGCTCCATAGTGTTTGCCATTCGTTTGCTGCAAGAGGTATAATAATGATAAACAATAATTTGTGCCATGATAAACTAAGGGGTGAGCTATATGATAAATAGATATGAAGATATACCTAAGCTTTTTAAGAACATAGACTTTTTCCTCATTACAGACAAAAATGGTTACATCACTTACTATGAGGTTATAAACAACCTTGGAAGCAGAATAGTTAAAAACCCTGTTGGAATGCATATACTTGAACTTCACCAGCATTTAACCCCTGAAACCAGCACTATTATGAGAGCATTAAAGCTTAAGGAGCCTATTATCAACGAAAAACAATATTTGAATATATTTAAGGAGAGAACGGTAACTATTTTAGCAACTACACTGCCACTCATATCCGGAGATGATGTAATAGGAACAATAGAAATTGACAGATATTTGGATGAGGATTTAGCCCAGTACGAAGAAGAGGATTTCAACAATAATATAAACCAAAACAACTACTTCTTTACAATAGATGATATTATAACCAATAACCCTACTATGATAGAAGTAAAAAACCAAACCCTTAAAGCAGCCAAAACCAGCTCACCTGTTATGATATATGGTGAAACTGGAACTGGTAAGGAACTCATCGCCCAAGCAATACACAATCACAGCTTCAGAAAGGACAATCCCTTCATAGTGCAAAATTGCGCCTCAATACCCAGTTCCCTTGGAGAAAGCATATTATTTGGAACTACAAAAGGCAGCTTTACGGGAGCTGAAAATAAAGCCGGACTTTTTGAAATTGCCAATGGAGGCACACTGGTTTTAGATGAATTAAATTCCATGGATATAGCTCTACAATCGAAACTGCTAAGGGTTACAGAAAATGGACACTTCAGAAGACTAGGGGGGAAAAATATCATAAATGTAGATGTAAGACTGATATCCACTATAAATGAAGAGCCATACCTATTGATAGAATCAAATAAAATAAGAAAGGATTTATTCTACAGGCTTGGTGTAGTCCTCATATATCTTCCACCCCTAAGAGATAGAAAAGATGATATTCCACTGTTAATTGACAGTTTTATAAATGAGTACAACAAAAAAATGCAAAAAAAGATTAAAGGCATAAGCAAAGAGGTAAAAGAACTGGTTATGGACTATAACTGGCCGGGAAATGTGAGAGAGCTTAAGAATTTCATCGAAGGTGCATTTAACTTTGCTGAAAAGGATATAATAGATAGAGATTCCATACCGTATCATATTATTTCAATTGATAAAAACAACAATTCCAATATAGATATAGAAAGCAAATTTGATCTAAATGAGGCTTTAAAAGAACAGGAAATCAAATATATTAAACTGGCACTGGAAAAAAGCAAAACCATTACAGATGCAGCAAAATTGTTAAAAATATCTAGACAATTATTAAAATACAAATTAGATAGCTATGGCATAGAAACAAATCATAATTAGGCAAAAAATTTTTTGCCTATATTTTATATACCTGTTTATTTATTATTGTTTCATTGTGCTTTATATATAAAATCAAATACTATAGCTCACTGATTTACCTAAATATCAAATTTAATTTGAAAATTAGTAAATTTGGCACATATATTGCAATATCTTTCGTACAACTCATAATTTTTGGAGGTGGTGAGCAAGAGAGCTAATGCATACGTATTACCAACATGTATTATTAGCACCGAAATTTAACAAATACATTTACAACGGGAGGTAGAAACATGCAAGGTATAATTGATGTACTAATTAGCTTTTCCAACTGGCTTTGGGGAATTCCAATGCTGGTTATTCTGGTAGGAGGGAGTATTTTCCTGACTATAAGACTTGGATTTGTTCAATTCAGATATTTTCCATTTGCCATGAAAGAAACCTTTGGAAAAATGTTCAGTAAATCCGGAGATGGAGAAGGAACAGTAACAGCTTTTCAAGCAGCAACTGCTGCATTAGCATCTGCTATTGGTGCTTCTAATATTGTTGGTGTACCAGTGGCTATAGCTTTTGGAGGTCCTGGCGCAGTTTTCTGGATGTGGGTTGTAGCTCTAATAGGAGCAGGCGCTAAGTTTACAGAAATAGTATTAGGTATCAAATATAGGGAATTAAATGAAGTGGGAGAATACGTGGGAGGCCCTATGTACTATTTAAGAAAAGGAATAAAAGGGCCTCTAGGGAAAGTACTAGGATTCTTGTTCTCATTCTTCCTGATGATTGAGATTGCACCATCCATTGCTACCCAAACTGTTTCTGTAGTTCAATCGGCAAGTACTCTCAATATTCCTAATTGGGTAACGGGTATAGTTCTTGTACTCATTGTAGGTATAGTAGTATTTGGAGGAATAAAGAGAATTGGTAAGGTAACAGAAAAGCTTGTTCCATTTATGGCACTGCTTTATATATTAGGTGCATTAATTATTATAGTTGTAAACATTACAGAGTTGCCTGGCGCAATAGTATCCATATTTAAACACGCTTTCACCCCAGCCGCAGCTGTTGGCGGATTTGCAGGAGCATCAATTGCTCAGGCTATGAGGTGGGGAACTGCCAGAGGAGTTTATTCAAATGAATCTGGTATGGGTACTGCTCCTATTGCCCACTCAGCAGCAGTAACTGACCATCCTGTTCGTCAGGCAATGTGGGGATTGTTTGAAAACGTTGTAGATACTTTAATAGTATGTACAGCAACAGCTCTTGTTGTATTAGTTACAGGCTTGTATAAAACAGTTCCTTCAGACCAGGCTGGTACCATACCATCCCTGGCATTCCAATCAATATTGGGACCTGGTCTTGGAGGAGCAGTTGTAACAATAAGCATAACCCTTTTCGTTCTTTCAACCATTATTGTAATAGTATACTATGGAGAAAAACAGGCTGAATACCTGTTTGGAACTGGGTTCTCAAAGGTAATGCGTATTGTGTATCTGGCTTCAATATTCCTGGGAGCTTATGGTGGACTTGAGTTTCTATACCAATTCCTGGACTTGTTGCTTGGTATAATTATCATTCCCAATATGTTAGGATTGTTGCTATTAAGCGGAGAAGTTAAGGAATTAAAGGACGAATTCTTTAATAACCCAAAATACTATAACAGATAACAGGGTTGTTAAAGTTTAATATAGATTAACTATATTTAAGGAGGGATAAAATGAACAAGAACTTAGGCAGCAAAATAAGGGATCTGACTATAGAGTTGACGGGGATTAAAAGTGTTGTAGGCACCAGAGAGGAAAACAACGTTGTAGAGAGAATCTATGAAAAGTTTACTAACATGAAATACTTTAAGGAAAACCCAAACATGGTAAGGTTTGTTCATGTTAAAGACGATCCTTTCAACAGAAAAAGCGTTTTGGCAATAGTTAAAGGCAAAAAAGGAAACAGCAAAAAAACTGTAGTACTTATAGGACATACAGATACTGTAGGTATATCCGACTATGGAATTATAGGTGAATATGCTACTAAACCGCTGGAATTAAAAGATAAGCTAAAAACCCTTTCCCTTCCTGAAGAAGCTTTGAAGGATCTGGAATCCGGAAAATACCTGTTTGGCAGGGGCATATTTGACATGAAATGCGGTACTTCCACATTGATTACCATGATGGAGGCTTTTTCAGATGATGTGGAAAACCTGGAAGGAAATCTGGTATTTGCTGCTGTATGTGATGAGGAAGGAAATTCCGGAGGGATGCTTAATGTAGTTCCTGAGCTTGTTAAGCTGATGAAAGAGGAAGGGTTTGAATACCAGGCTCTGATTGATACCGACTACATGGCTCCTAGATATGAAGGGGACAACTCCAGATATGTATATGTAGGAACTGTTGGAAAGATAATGCCCTCATTTTATATAGTAGGGTCTGAAGCTCATGGCGGTGATCCATTTAGGGGTATAGATCCAAACCATATTTCCTCAGCCATCCTGGAGGAAATAGACTTCAACATGAAATACGCTGATGAAGCCGAAGGAGAAGTTACTGTACCTCCAATTTCCTTAAGGCAGCAGGACCTGAAGCCTGAATATTCAGTACAAACTGCAAGAACAAGCTATCTGTATTTCAACTTTGGCACCCACAGCAGCACTCCTGATGAAATACTAAAAAAGGTAAAGGAAGGCGCTAAGCTGGCATTCCAAAAGGTAATAGATGCATTAAATGTAGAATATGAAAAATACTGCAAGGCTAATAACTTCCCCTTTGAAAAACTGCCATGGAAAGCCAGGGTTATGTCCTATGAAGAACTATATAATAAGGTAAAAGAAGAAAAGGGAGAAGAGCTGGATAAAGCTCTCAATGAACTCAGTGAAAAACTCCTTAAGGATGAAAATGTAGATGAAAGAGTATATGCTTTAAAAACGGTAGAAACAGTCCACAGCATGTGGTCAGACAAGGACCCTGTAGTAATAGCATACTTCTCGCCACCATACTACCCACATATTTATGTTAAGGGCGAAACTGAACTGGAGAAAAAGCTGCTTGATGTAGTAAATAAGGTAATAACTAATGCTGAATCAAAATACGATATTAAGATGAAGAAGTTCTATCCATATATCTCTGATTTAAGCTATGGTGCAGCTCCAAGAGAAGCCAACGCCATTCAGTCATTAAAAAACAATATGCCTGGATTTGGAGTAAAATACGACCTTCCACTAGAGGATATGCAGACATTAAATCTTCCAGTAGTAAACATAGGGCCTTTTGGAAAGGATGCTCACAAATATACAGAAAGGCTGGAAGAGGACTATTCATTTAACGTTGCACCAAAGCTGGTCTATGAAACAATTGTAAACCTGTTGAAATAAATGGAAAAAAGCTGCAGAAACCTTTTCTGCAGCTTTTCTAGTTTAATTTGGCTAATTTGTTGGCTATGAAGTTTCTAGTTTTCTCAAAAAGCTCCAATATCTTGGATTTTAATATGATAGGGGGGTTTTTTTCAGCAAGAAGCATATTAACCTCTTCTTCTGATAATACTGCCATTAAATCCTCTTGAGCATGAGGTGTGTTATTTGCCATGTCAACAAAGCATAAAGGAGGAAACATTACACACCACCAGTTCTGGCCTTTGCCCTCGCCTATTTTAACCATTAATGTTTCATATTCTCCAGCAGGAAACACCAGATCACCATATTTCCTGGTGGGGAATTTCTGAATTCCAAAGGTTACATCTACATCGTAATCCTTTCCTTCTTCTTCTAAAACCTCTTTAGCTATGGATTTAATATTATCCAGATTATCCTTCATAATAGACCTGGTTTCATCAATGGACGTACTCTCTTTCAGAAGGTCCCGGGTTTCTTTTAATATCCTGTCCCTTACCTTAAGCTTTAAATCCTGATCCTCTTTGCTGTCGCTGTTTGCCTTTACATGAAACCTTATTATTTCATCCCTTATATCATCCATATATGCTTCCTGTGAAGCCAGATAAAAATTCAGTATGTATATAACGGAAATAATTAATACTAAACTTACAATTATTTTCTTATATTTCATATAAAACCCTCCATTGGATATCCATCCTTTTCTACAGTATTAATTATTTCCTCCTTTTGCTTTTTTATACCAGATTATTTATTTTTAGTTAGTTATAGAGATAATTGCTGGGTCAACTTCTTTTCTTAATAATCAAATTAATGCCTATTCCAATCAATATGAAAGGAACTAATATTTTAACTAACAATCCAAGAAATAGACCAAGAGTAATAGAAACTCCTGTGAAAATTAAAATGACAAAAGTTAAAATAATGGAAAAAATCAAGACAATAAAGGAAATTAAACATCCAAACATAATACAATCCCCTTTTTCAAAAATAAACCTCTATATTATTTATTATATTATAATAGGGTCTAAAATTGGATAAAAAAGCAAAAAATGAGCCTCCTTCTCCAAGATTTGTCAAGCTCTTTAGTGGAGTACTTGACAAAACTTTGGAGACTGGCTCTCTTATATTCATATAATCTACTTAGTGAGTCCGGTTCTTCTTATATTTACATCTATATTCAACTGGAATTTAACCTCTGGCATCATTTCTTGCCAATTGTCTTTTACCTGTTTCCACACTTTAGGGTGAAATTTGCTCATATGTTCACCAACTCCAAATAAAGGTGCACCTATTTCATCTAAAAATTTTCTAGTTTCTAGTATCTTTTTCTCCAATTCCTCTTCTATGTTATTTTCTATATCTTCCAATGTTTTCTCATCATACACTTGATTCTTTTGAGATATATTATATCCTTGTAGATATCCTTGAAGTTTAATATCAAATCTTACAGTTATTCCATCATCAAATGTTACTTTTTTTCTGGAATAACCTCTTGTAACTGCATAGGATAGCAGTGTGCCATTATAAATGGTATCTATATTTTCTAATCCTATTATTCCATTCATTATATTTATAGCTCTATTATGATTTTGATCAACCCAAGCTAAAAATTTATAGTTCTTTAATATACATCCTCCAGATACTACAAATTTCCCACTTACTATACTTATCCTTGGAACAATGGTAACCCCAGCAACATCAAAGTCTGTTATTAAGTCCGTTAGGCTCTTAACAGTAAACCTGTTGGTAAATTTATTACTTCTTAATACTTGATAGATACCACCTTCTGTTCGATACTCTTGGCCTGCAGTAACTTTTAACACATCTCTGGCTTTTCCTTCTGTTACTGCTATTCTAGCCCTTTTGTTGATTTGAGGAGACCTATTTAGCTCATCTAAAATATGTCTTACTAATTCCTCATGTTCTAGCAGCTCCTTAGAAAATATGATAACCTTCAAGTGCTTGAAATAGAAAGGGAAAGGTGCTTCTCCCATGAATGCTGTTGATGCTTGAGATATACCACTAGCTGGTACTGATAAGGTAAAATTAATATGTCCACCATCTGAATTCTTTCCAATGGTATTAATATTGGGATATTTGTATGTTACGATTAATCTGTTTACATTCCCTTCTTGAACCTCTTCATTTATATCTACAGCTATTGCAGTTACAAATAGCCTTTGCTCTATTTCTCTGCTATCCCAACATCCAGAAGTAAGCATGAGTGAACTTATTAACAATAAGACCAATAGCTTTTTCATGCTTTACTCCTCCTCTTTTTCACTAATGCTCCAATAAATAGAATAGCTGGTATACCTATTATGGAAACAGCTATAAAATAATTTAATACTTTTCCAAGTTTTTCATAAACCTCAACTACATTTACAGGTAGTATTGAAATCACGTAGATAATAGGAATTAATAGAAGCACAATAAAGTCATGGGACTTTGTAGTAAAGATATTTAAAAAAATCCTGCTAGCAGCAAATAATAAAGGTCCCAATGTGGAATAAACAACCACAACCCAAAGAGCCAATACGATACCTTCTAGGTTTTCTAAAAAATATCCGGGCAAATCCACCTCATTGGCTATGGCAATAGTAGGCCAGAGTTCCCTTTTTATCTGATCAATTCCAAATAAAGATAGGGTTATTACAAATACTATTAAGTATATACCAATTACAACTAATAGACCTCTTATGATGTATTTTAGTATGTTATTCTTATCATCTGATGAAGAATAGGCTATGAATACTACTTCATAACCAGCATAGGAAAAAAGGGCCCCTGTAATTGCACTGGGAAGCTTTTTAAAGTCTGCATTGAAAACAGGAAGCATATTTGTTGGGTCTGCATCTGGTAGACTAATAAGTACTAAAAAGCCAACTAGAGTTATTAAAATAATATAAACCAAAGTAGCAACTCTACCTAATACTTGGATTTCACATCTAGCTAGATAGGCAGATACCAATAATATGGTTATTATAATAATTTCTGTAGGAGTAGTTTCTAATAGGTAAGCTTTTACCACTTCTGCAAAGATCCTGGCTACATAAGCATCCTGTATTACAAAATACATTAGTATAATTATCATAAAAATATTAAATATTAATTTTCCATAAACCTCCCTACCTATTTGATAGATATTTTTATCAGGATAAAGCTTATAAACTCTATCCAACATTACAGCAAAGGGTATAACCAACAAACCACCCAATATGATTGGTATCCAGCCATCGTTATCCAAAATGGTAACCATCTGGTTTGGTAAGGCTAATATGCCTACACCAATAACAGTAGTAATTAGCAAGTTTCTTATTTGTAAATTGGATATGGTTTCATTTTTTTTCATATTATCACCTTTACTTCATTCTCGTTTTATCCTTGGGGAATGTAAATTGTGGTCTGCGTTTTAATTTTTGTATAGGCGCTTTTACTAACGTGTCCTTTAAGTCCCCTTCTTTTAAACCTAGGCCAGAATAAGGAGCTGAAAATGGCACTGTGAAGCTTTCTAGTTTTGCTAAGTGGACTATTAGTATGGCTATCCCCAACATAAGCCCATAAAGACCTAGTACTGCAGCCAAAAACATAAATGCAAATCTGATAATCCTCAAAGATGAAGCCCATTCATAACTGGGTATCGCAAAAAATGAAATAGTAGTTATTGCTGTTATGATTATCTTTAGAGGGCTAACTATACCAGCTTCTACAGCTGCTTGCCCAATGATAATACCGCCAACTATACCTATGGTAGTACCTATAGGTCCTGCAATTCTGGTACCAGATTCCCTTAGTATTTCAATGGTGATTTCCATTAGGAATGCTTCTATTACTGCGGGGAAAGGCACATTTACCCTACTGGCAGCTAAGTATAGGGTAAATGCTGTAGGTATTAGCCCTGGATGATAGGCAGTAAAAGCTATATATAAAGCTGGGGATACAGCTGTAAGAATTGCAGATAGTATCCTTACAAACCTTACTAAAGTACCAATTGGCCATCGGCTATAATAATCTTCCGTTGATTGAAATAAGGTACCTATTGTAGCAGGCACCATCAAAACGAAAGGAGTGTTATCAACAATAATTACAACTCTGCCTTCTAAAAGAGAAGCTGCTGCAGAATCAGGTCGTTCAGTATTTTCTAATTGGGGAAAAAGGGATAGATAGCTATCTTCAATTAGTGCTTCCAAAGCTGAACTTCCTGGTAAGTAATCTATGTCAATTTTATTAATCCTATTTATGACTTCCTCTACTATCTTATCATTTGCAATATCTTCAATATATACAACTGCCACATCAGTCTTTGACCTTCTGCCTACTTGTAAGGTTTTGATCTTTAGCTTAGGATCTCTTATATGTCTTCTTAAAAGAGCAGTGTTGAATCGCAGTGTTTCTACAAATCCATCCCTTGGACCTCTTACCACGGTTTCAGTCTGAGGCTCCTGTACACCCCTTGTAGGCCAACCTCTTGTAGACAGTATAAGAGCTTTATCTGACCCATCTATTAACAATACAGTTTCTCCAACTAATATCATATCAACTAATTTATCATAGGAATCTTCTTCTTTTACATCATGTACTGCAATTGATTCCTCAGATATCTTTTCTGATAAGGAAGTCTTATAGGAATCCAAATTGGATTCATCTATTTCCATTTCATCAAACAAGACTTCAATGGCATAGTCACTTATTACAGATTTATCCACCATTCCATCTATGAATATTAAGTAGGCTTCTTTTTTATTCTTTTTTCCTATCTTTATGTTCCTATAGACTAGGTCATCAGCGTCTTTAAATGTGTTTTTAAACTTCTCAACATTCTCCTTTATGTCCTTTGAAATCTTATCCACCATATTATCCTCCTAACTAATCCATAAGAGCACAAATATCACTATTCCTAATACTATATAGGAGTAGGAAAAAGCTTTTATTATCTTGTATTCTTTATTATTATTTTTTGACTTATATCTTCTGCCATCGTGTATCATGGACAGCATGGCTATAAATATGAATATAAATGGTGTAAACAGATTGTATCTATCTTTTAACCAATATAAAAATCCAAACAAAAAAGCCCACCTCCTGCTACTTACTTATAGTAAGCAGAAAGTGGGCCTTTTATACATATTTATATTGTTTTAGCTAAAAATACTTTTTCTACTTTCCTTTCCAAAAATTCTTTACATCTTAGTAGATTTTCTTCCCTATGGAATATTCCAAATACAGTTGGGCCACTGCCGCTCATAAGACTTCCTAAGGCCCCATGTCCTATCATATCCTCTTTTATTTCACCTATTATTGGATGTTCTCTTATGACCACTGTTTCCATTATGTTTGCCATGTTTTCAGCTACTTTTTCTACATTGTCATTTTCTATATATTCTACTATTTTCCCCACATCTATTCTTTCCCTCTTCTTTTCCGAATCCAGCTTGTCATATACGTATCCAGAGGATACTTGTTTGCCTATGTTGGCTAGAAGAATTAGCTTATTTGAAAAACTCCTAATCTTTGTAAGCCTTTCTCCTTTTCCTCTTCCTCGAGCAGTTCCTCCTAATAGGCAGAAAGGCACATCTGCACCAATTTCTGCCCCTATCTCCATTAACCTTTCCTGAGATAAGTTTAAGTCCCACAATATATTTAATCCTTTAAGAACTGCTGCTGCATTGGTGCTTCCACCAGCAAGACCTGCTGCCACTGGAATATTTTTTTGTATGGTTATGTGAATTCCTCTTTTTAGATTGGTCTCTTTCAAAATCTTTTCCCAAGCTTTATAAACCAAATTGGTTTCATCTAAGGGAACATCTTCTCTATTGCACTCTATAATAATATTATCTACATCTATATTTCTCAAAATAATGGTATCCTTTAGATCTATCTGCTGCATTATAGTATCTATTTCATGATACCCGTCATCTCTAGGATACAGTACATCTAATGCTAAGTTTATCTTTCCATAAGCATCTATAACTATTTCATCCATGAGTCTATTATTCTCCCTTTTATAAAATTGACGGATACATTATATCACAATTTTAGCTATGATACTAGAAACTTATATCCACCTTTTTCTCAATGATTATTTTTTCACCTGGCATAAGGTTATTTGGCGATAATATATTGTTGGACTCTATGATCTCATCTACAGTGGTGTTGTACCTCTTTGCTATATCCCATAATACATCGCCTTTTTGTACCATATATACTATAATGCTTGGTCTTGACTTCTTATCTATTATTTCTCCTGTTTCATCTATATTGCTGATGATCTTTATTTTCCTCTCCCTATTGACGAATATATGGTTCTTTATAATAGCATCTATGGACAGAGTGCCATCCCTTAAAGAATATCTAATGCTTTCCAAGGTGCTGTCTGTATTGATAATCAGGTCTTTCCCCAATCCCTCAGCTGTCTGATAGAATTTAAATGGTACTTCTTCTTTTAATGTGGTTATCTGATTGCTTACTGCATCCTGATAGTATATGTTTAATATAAGTATTCCATCTATTACTATCTTATCTTCTACATATTGGCTCTCTATTATCTTGGGATTGCCTTCTACAGCATATATCTCCTTGAATTCCCTGTTTGCAATATCATTTGATATTTCCTCCCTGCTTGTTATGTCTTTAATATTTTCCATTACCTTTATCTCTTTTGTCTCTACATTTATTTTCTCCTTAGTGGAATAAGCATCTATAATTACTTCTTTTTCCTTTTGGTTATACAGTTTTGAATTTATCTTTATCTTAGCTTCCAAATCCAGTATTTTGGACTGGCCTTCCAGGTTTTCCCTTATTTCGTATTCACCGCTTATCAATTCCATATCCAGCTGACATTTTGAATCATACTCTGCATTTTCTATATCAATAAAATGAGTAAATGGAATATCCTTCTTTATGGAGTTTATTCTCCCTTCTCCAAAGTATATTATTGAGCATTCAAGTATTCCTGAAAGTATTATTCTATCGTAAGAAATATTCAATTCCTTTTCATATGGGTGTATATCCACTTTCAATACATCCTCAATTGGAGGCTGGTTGTCGCCTACTTCAAAGGCTTCTTTTATTAGTGCATAGGATTCTCCCCTGTTTAATACCTCATTATATCTTATCTTTTCCTTTAATAGCTGCAGCTCAGGTTTTTCATCTATTTCCTTTATTATTTCAACCAAATTGGTTTCCTCCACCTTGCCACAGAGATTTACAAGGGCCTTTAAGCCAACTTTTCTCTCATCCAGCAGTTCATATTCTATGTATTCCAAACTGGATTTAACATTTACAGCCATTTGTTCTGTAATTCCGTCAATATATATTTCTTCCTTAAAATCACGGTTTGTTTCTTCATGATATATGTTCAAGCTTTCCTCCTTAGACTTGTAAACCACTTTGAATTTCAGCAGCCCATTTATAAGTATTTTATCCTGTACAATCTTTGTACTTAATACTTCAACTCTTCCATCTACCCAAAGAATGTTTTCGATTTCAGGTTTTGTCTGATTAAGGTACAATTCTGCTTCAATTAATGATTCTATTTCCTCATATCCTCTTTGTTCTTCTACCTTAAGGATATCCTTGACTACTTCCATTTCTAGACCTCCCTTAATAATCATTCTATTCCTATAAGAAAGTATATGTTTGGGTGTCCAAAAACATGATTAAAATAATGCTTCTTTAGTCCTATTTACTATGGGCTTTAATTCGACATATAATTTAATTGGTAAAGATAAATATCTTTCTTCCCCAAACGAGTGTATAGATACTCATATCCCTAACTCAATCCGACGTATGTCGGATTCTTTTTTTATATATGTATTAGATATCCAAAGTATTCTTTGTAACTTTTTTCAATTTCCCGATATTTACATAGCATTAAAGTTTGTGAATTGTTTACCAATGAAAATGGGCATAAAAAAAACAAGACCTAAAGTCTTGTTTTTCTATGATATCTTAATTTGTCTATCCTTTTCGTCGCAAATAGTCACTTCTACCGTCTCTGTCAAAATATCCGAGTAAGTGTACGATACTCTCCTTACAGAATCATACTGATTTGAGATTCTTACTACAAACAGGCTGGGATAAGCTTCTTCTAATACGCCTTCTCTGATTGTCGTCTTCTTTCTTCCCTTATTTGCCTTGAGAATTACCTTCTTGCCAATGCAACCTTCAACATTCTTTCGTATTCTAGCTAAGCTATCTTTTTCCAACAATCCAATCACCTTCCATCATTTTTTCCCTTTTTCAGGGAGTAGAAGGAGTGTAAAGGGACACTCATGTTCTAATTATAACATAGAAGAAGATTTTTGTCAATTGATAAAAAATAATATTATACTATGAATATTTTTGTTTGTCAATTACAACATTACAAAAACTTATGAATAAAATAATCAGATATACCCTTTGATATTGCTGTAACTAACTTTTTCAAATATTCCTCCTCATTAAGCCTTTTTTCCTCCTCTTCGTTTGATAAAAATCCAAGTTCAACCATCAGGGAGCTTGTTCCAATTCCCCTAAAAATATAGAAGTTCCCTTCCTTTACTCCTCTTGTTGGAATATTCATTCCCTTCAGGTTTTCTAAAATGGACAACCCTATTTTTTTGCTTTCTTCATCGCTTCTGAAGTGGAATATTTCGACACCTTTCATTGTTGAGCGTGGGAAGTAATCCATGTGGAGGCTCATAAAAAAATGGGGATTTATTTCATTAACCTTTTCCAGCCTTTTAGTAGCCAAAATCTTCTCATCACAATCTCTTGTCAAAAAAACACTGGCCCCCAACTCCTCTAATTTCTTCTTTAGCTTTAATGAAATATCAAGCACAATGTCCTTTTCCAATAAGCCCAATGAGTCCCCAATATATCCATAATCATCTCCACCATGACCTGGATCAATTGCTATTACCTTACCGTTTAAAGGCAACTCCTCACTGGGAAGCCTAACCTTCTCTATTTCCACTCCTGTATAATAGTACTTTATTATTTCCTCAAAGGAATGGCCTTCTTCTGCCATTTTATTGGCACCATAAAGGCATAAGCCTATCCCATGACCTTTACCCCTGGATACAAATTTAACTCCCGTTGGAAATATGATAAACCTTGTTGAGTCTAAATCCAAAAGCTCCATTAGCTCTTTCCCGGAAATTATTTCATTGCCTATTTTTAAATACCTAACTCTGCCATAATCATCCCTCTTGAAATCATCCATAAACCCGGCTATTTCTACATCTTTAATGACGAAATCCGGAAACTTCCTTTTTATAAGCTCCTCAATTTCTTCAATGGAAAAGCTCTTTTCATTCTGCCAGTATGGGGAATCTCTGCAGTAATCGCATAGAACCCTGCGCAGGTATACAACCTGGTTATTCATAATATTTTCAGAATTTTCTGTACTTCCGCCGCATGCCAAATGATACTTTGCATCTATAGCTTTTCCATTATAAGTAATTATTAAACCTTCCGTTTCACTTACGGCCCTATTTATATTTTCACAATCTATATCGTTTTTAATGTTTATATCTATACCATCTATTTCTATAATTTCAGGATGATTTCTGATAAGATTTGTCCTTATAACAACAGCCTGAGCCTTCAAAGCTTCTATATGAAAATTCAAATTGAACTCCAGCTTCAATAAAATACCAACCATATCTTCAAGGGGTACAGTCATAAATCTATTTTCTGCCACATTAAAATACCTGATTTCATATCCTCTTTTCACAATAACCCCCCCATATCTACTATATAATACATATTATGAAAAATCGTCACATAAGTGATAAATATAGCATAATTGTTGAATTTAATATAATAGATTCCGAGGGGATTTGTAGCAATTATAAAAGAGCTAGTTTAAACTAGCTCCTTTATAATCCTAATAGTAATGATGCTATGCTAAAATACACCATCAAGCTTAAGGCATCTACAATGGTTGTAATCAATGGACCTGCCATTATGGCTGGATCTAATCCGATTCTTTTAGCTAAAAGAGGTAAAGTTCCTCCTACCAGCTTAGCACATATAACTGTTACTATTGTAGTTAGTGATATTATTACAGCTATTATATAGGTAACCTTTTCGATATAAATAAGCCTGAGAAAGTTTATAACAGAAAGGGTTGCTCCAACTACAATGCTAATTCTCAACTCTTTCCACAATACCTTATACCAGTCATGAGTAGTTACTTCTCCAGTAGCTAATCCCCTTATTATCAAAGTAGAGGATTGACTTCCAGAATTTCCTCCCGTGTCCATAAGCATGGGAATAAAAGCACTAAGAATAACTACTTTTGATAATAGGCTTTCAAATTTAAGCATAATCCTTCCTGTGAATGTTGCAGAAATCATCAATATTAAAAGCCATGGCAATCTATTTTTAGCTAAGGTTAGTATTCCTGTATCCAAATATGCCTCTTCAGATGGAGACATGGCTGCCATCCTCTGAAAGTCTTCCGTTGCTTCCTGTTCCATTACATCCATAATATCATCAACTGTTATAATTCCAGTTAGCCTGTGCTCCCTATCAACTACAGGTAATGCTAAAAAACCATATTTTTTGAATACGTTGGCTACAGTTTCCTGGTCATCATGAGTATTTACGTATATTACATCAGTATTCATTATATCTTCTATAGTTTCATCTTCATCACTTATTACTATTTTCCTTAAGGAAACAATGCCTTCCAGCTTCCTGTTTCCATCTGTAACATAGCAGGTGTACACAGTTTCCTTGTCAAGTCCGGTTTTCTTTATATGCTTTAAGGCATCCCTTACAGTCATTCCCTTTTTCAGGTCTACATATTCTATGGTCATTATGCTTCCTGCTGAATCTGGAGGGTAATTTAAGAACTGATTGATTAAGTTCCTTTCCTCTTCCTTGGCATGGGACAGTATCTTCTTTACCAGACTTGCAGGCATCTCTTCAATTATATCAACCATGTCATCAAAAAATAATTCTTCAACTATATTCTTCAATTCCCTATCGGTAACCAGCCCTATTATATCCCTTTGCTTTTCAACAGAAAAACTGGAGAATACCTCCACTGCCAGATCCTTAGACAGCATTCTGAATATCAAAAGGGAAGTATGAAGCTCTAAAGGTTCCAATAGTTCTGCCACATCTACCGGGTTTAGCTTATCTAATTCCTTTTTAATGGTAATGTAGTTTCTTTGCTGAATTAATTCTTCCAATCTTCTTTCATCCATATTAACCCCCCTAAGAAGAACACCAGACGGTAACGACTAGTGTTCCTTGTATTTAGTTTTAATTCAACATACATACTACTGTGACTAGGTAAAGGCCCAGAATCCACTAATCATCACCCCTTTATGCTCTTCCTAAGGAAAAGCGGTTTTATTTTAGCATTCTTATTTTAACACAAATAATACTATTCATGAATAGCATCATAAAGAAAAAAGCTAAAGATTATTTCTTTAGCTTGAAAAACTAGCATGAAGACACTATTCTATCTGGTATTACTGAAAATCCCTTCCTTAGCCAATTGTCACTGTAATCTATGGTAAAAGCATTGAAGTTTTCTGATAAATAGTTTTCCATTATGAAAGTAAAACCATCAGTGTCAACTTTTATATCGTCTTCCTTTGGCTCATCCAGAGCCAACCCAAATGAAGGGCCCCCTCATCCATAAGCTGCAATATAGATCCTTAGTGTCTTATTATCCTTTCTCAATTGCAATACCCTTTTTAGCTCCTCTTTAGCCTTTTTTGTAATTTCAACCTTCATTACCATCCCTCCTGTTATTATAATATACCCTATATGGGTATTTTGAAACAAATTTTATACTATTTTCAAAAAAAATACAACCCTCTAACCAAAAAAGTATGATTATTCTATGATAATGTCATATTAAATTCATTCTGATAAAATGTCATATATGAGAGAGGAGATATTTAATAT
>ENA-OWPA01000957-OWPA01000957.1-bioreactor-metagenome-genome-assembly--contig:-NODE-957-length-25118-cov-4.148357_pt1 | contig 25118 bp, 22 predicted proteins | sample MGYA00238139_ERZ651803 | MGnify/ENA primary metagenome ERZ651803 (study PRJEB26909, sample SAMN07631231) | bioreactor metagenome | isolation source: Switchgrass digestor | place: USA: Dartmouth... | reverse complement strand
TTTTTTTTTCAAGCAGAAGACGGCATACGAGATTGGTCAGTGACTGGAGTTCAGACGTGTGCTCTTCCGATCTTCAGGAGCAGATCCGGCGAGAGCGCCAGCGCCCGGGCGATGGCCACCCGCTGCTGCTGCCCGCCGGAGAGCTGATGAGGCCAGCGGCCGGCCAGGTGGGCGATGCCCACCTCTTCCAGGGCCTGCAGTGCCCGTGCTGCTGGCAGCTTGCGGATCTGCAGGCCCAGCGTCACGTTCTGGAGCACAGTCTTCCAGGGCAGGAGGCCGTAGTCCTGCAGAATCAGAGCGGTGCCGGGACGCCTGGGCGCCGCTGGCTCCCCCGCCACCAGCAGGCTCCCCTCTGTGGGCGTAAGCAGACCGGCGATCAGGCTGAGCAGCGTAGTCTTGCCGCAGCCGGAGGGCCCTACCACGGCCAGCGTCTCTCCCCTTGGTAGGGCAAAGGAGACGCCCTGCAGTGCGGTCGTCTCCTGATAAGCATACCCGACGCCCCTGGCTTCAACTATTGCTGTTTCGGCAGGCAGCTGGTGTCCACCAGCTCCTCGTAAGTCACAGAGTGGTCGATGATGTTCTTCTCCAGGAGCCATGTGATCACTCTCTCCAAGTCTTCTTTGGCGGGCGCCTGGGCGTACGAGATGGGAATGCCGTTGGCCGCGTAGGCAAGCTTTGCCGGGACCGGAATGTTGGCCTTGTCCACCATCAGCTGGAGGTACTCGTCGCTGGTGGGGTTCAGCTTGATGTCGGCCACCGCACTGTTGTAGGCCAGCAGCATCCGCCGGATGCCTTCTTTCTTCTCCTTCATGGCCTCTTCCGAGAACACGATGACGGTCTGGGAGTAGTTCTTGTCCCCCTGGGCATCGGTGACGATCAGGTTTCCGCCCTCGATCTTGGCCAGGGTCATCAGGGGATCGGCCAGCACAGCCGCCTGAACCTGACCGCTCAGCAGCGCTTCGTAGCGCAGGGGGACGGACGGCATGCTGATGATCTTGATCTCGTCATCCGTGAAGCCGGCATCCTTCAGGAGCTGGTCCTGGACGTAGTGGGTGATGGTGTTCGTCGAGTTGGCGATCTCCACCCCTTTCAGCTGGCTGACCTCGGTGATCCCTGAGCCGGGTGCCGATACGATCCCGAAGATGCCCTCCTCAGGCGTCGCCCCCAAACCCAGGGAGACGATCTTCACCGGCGTGCCGGAAGCATAGAGGGTAATCGCCCCCACCGGATCCGTCAGCATGCCGTCGATCTCGCCGCCCATCAGGGCTGCATCCCGCTCGTTGGCGGACTTGAAGGTCACCAGTTCTACGTTGACGCCCTGCTGGGTGTAGTAGTTCTTGGCCTCCGCCACCCAGAAGGGGAGCCCGTCGGGTGCGGGCATCTGACCGATCTTGAGGGTGACGGGCGGTGCGTCGTTGTCAGGAAGATCCGGCTTGTTGTACCCATCCTGCGGCTTGGAGCCGCATCCAGCCACAAGTCCCGCCGTCAGGGCCACTGCCAGCATCAATGTGGGAATTCGCTTCATAATTGTCGTTATCCTCCGTCACTGGTAAGTTCTGTGTGTATCATGCCGCCAGCAGCGCCGATCCCGTAAACAGGAAAAAGACGATGCTGATATAGCCGTTGACGTTGAAGAAAGCTGCGTTCAGCCGGCTCATGTCGGTGGGCGAGAGGAGGCTGTGTTCGTAATGGAGCAGCGCCGCCACCACAGCCCAACCGGCCAGGTAGATCCAGCCGGCCCAGGACCACGTCAGCGGATTCAGCCCCTTGAGGAGGCCCGCGGCAAAACCGAAGCAGAGGGCCACCGCCACCATGGTCAGATGCACGACCCGTGCGATCACCAGCGAACGGGCCAGACCGAAGCGAACAGGGATGGAGTGGACCCCATTGACCCGGTCGGCCTCCATGTCCTGGGTGCCGTAGAAGATGTCAAACCCGAAGTTCCACAGGGTGACAATGGCCGCCAGGATGAAGGCCTCCGGCGAAACGCGGCCGGCCACCGCCACGTAGGCGCCGAAGGGCGCCCAGGCCACGCTGAGGCCCAACCAGAGGTGGCAGAGCCATGTAAAGCGCTTGGTGAAGCTGTAGACGGTAAAGGTGGCCACCGCCAGCGGGAAGAGCTTTACCGCCAGCGGATCCAACTGCGTGGCCGCCACCAGCAGGAGGACCAGGGAGATCCCCACCATCACCCAAACCGACTGGCGGTCGATCAGCCCCGCCGGAATATGCCGGTTCCGGGTCCGGGGCGTCTTCGCGTCGATCTCCGCGTCAAACAGCCGGTTCATGCCCATGGCAGCAGAGCGCGCGCCGAACATGGCGACGGTGATCCAGAGCAGGTCCCGCCACTCCGGCAGACCCCCGGCCGCCGTAAAGGCCCCCAGGTAGGCAAAGGGCAGGTTAAACACGGTATGTTCGATCTTCACCAACTCGGCGAAGGTCTTCACCTTCCGAAGCCCCAGAGTCAATTATGCACCCCCCTTTTCCCTGCGCAACCACCTTTCGGAGCATTTTAGTGGTTGCCTAATTCCGGAAGGCCGTATTGTGCCCAGCGGCGCGTCACCATCTCCTTCACCTCGGGCGACATCTCCACCTCATCGGGCCACGGCCGCGGATGGCCTTCCTCGGGGAACTTCCGGGTGGCGTCGATGCCCATCTTGGAGCCGTACCGCCAGGCGGGCGACGCGTGTTCCAGGTCGTCTGCGGGCCCTTCTGTGAAGAAGATATCCCGCTTCGGATCGATGTTGGCGGTTGCATACCAGAAGACTTCGCTGTAATTGTTGAGGTCGATATGTTCATCCACCACAACGATCGTTTTGCTCAGCATCATCAAGCCGAGGCCCCACAGGGCGTGAATCACCTTCCGGGCCTGTCCCGGGTACCGCTTGCGGATCTTGACCAGGACGCAGTTGTGGAACGTGCCCGCAGCGGGAATGTTGTAGTCAACCACCTCAGGGACGGCCATCTGCAGAATCGGCAGGAAGATCCGCTCGGTGGCCTTGCCCAAGTAGACGTCCTCCTGGGGCGGCTTGCCCACCACGGTGGCCGGGTAGATCGCATCCCGCCGGTGCGTGATGCAGGTGATGTGGAAGACCGGGTAGAGGTCTTTCGGGCTGTAGAAGCCCGTGTGGTCGCCGAAGGGACCCTCCAGCCGGAGCGGCTCGGTGGTGTCCACGTACCCCTCCAGGATGAAGTCGGCGTGGGCCGGCACCTCGAGGTCGATGGTCTTGCACTTTACCAGCTCCACCCCTTCGCCGCGCACAAAGCCGGAGAACATCAGCTCCGGAATGATCGGCGGGAGCGGACAGCTGCCGCTGTACATGGTGACCGGATCGCCGCCCAGCGCAACAGCCACAGGCATCCGGGTGCCCTGCGATGCATCGTAGTGGCGCTGGCCGTCCTTGTGCTTGTGCCAGTGCATGCCGGTGGTCTGCTTGTCGTAGACCTGGAGCCGGTACATGCCGATGTTCCGTGCGCCGGTTTGCGGGTCGCGGGTGATTACGTTGGTCATGGTGATAAAGGGGCCGCCGTCCTGGGGCCAGGTGGTCAGCACCGGCAGCTTGGTCAGGTCGGGCTCGGTCATCACCACCTCCTGGCAGGGTGCTTTCGAGACCATGCGGGGCTGCGTCGACTTCAGGGTATCCAGGAGTTTCATCCCCTGGCCCAGCTTGTCCAGCAGCCCGCCGCCCGGACCCGGCAGCTTCATCAGATCCCGGATGCGGTCGCCCAGGGCGTCCAGGTTCGGCACCCCCAGGGCCAGGCACATCCGCTCCATGGAGCCAAAGGCGTTGGTCAGCACAGGAAACTGGGATCCTTCCACGTTCTCAAACAGCAGGGCATAGCCGCCCCCAGGCATTTTGGAAACCCGGTCGGTAATCTCCGCAATCTCAAGGTAAGGGCTCACCTTCGTCTTGATCCGCTTGAGCCAGCCGCGCTGCTCACACGCCGCGACGAACTCGTGCAGGTCCCGAAACGGTGCCACTGGGCTCAACTCCTTGGGAATGTGATCGGACCGGCGTCAGGTTTGTGCCGAATTTCACGTAGCCGAATGTCAGGGTAGTGGATATGTCCGAAGCTAGTGTATCAGCGGCAGGAACCATAGTCAACCAAAGAGCTACCAGGGTATCTTCTCTGCGGCTGTAAGTGTCATACCCGAAATATCTATTTGAATTTCAGTCACAAGTCCTGCGAAGAAACACCGGTTCAGCACATACCTGGCAAGCAGCCGGCAGCATTCTCCACTAATTCCCTATCGTAAGCGGCCATGTGTCCGCATAAGCCTACACTACCTTTGAAGAACAGGAGGTTTCCACCGTGGTCCGTCGCGTTGCATCCCGTGTGGCGTTGGCGCTGGCTGTCGCTCTTACCCTGAACTTGGCGTTGGCGAGCACGTCGCAAGCCTCCTGGCCCAAGTACAGAAACTGCCCAATATGGCAAGTGTGCGAGGCACCCTGGTGATCCAACAGGCTGCCGCCAAGCGAAGCGCCCAGTGGGGGCGCTTCTTTGCTGCCTGCAGCAGCAACCCAGTCCCAGGGTTCATCGCTGACGGCGGCAGGGGCTGCCACAGCTCCTTCATATGAAAAAAGACCCCTGTGCCAGGGGCCTCTAGTTTAGATCTGAAATGTCAGCTGCACCGACCGGAGTTTCGGATCCTGCAGCAGTTCCCGGATCTCCGCCACGCTCCGCTCGTCCTCCGGCTGGAGCAGCAGCACCCGGTACTCCAGGCCGGACTCCGCCAAAACCGCCTCGTCCTGAACCTCATCCAGCACCCGGTTCACCTGGTTGCGGATCCAGACTTCCGCCGGCACATCCCCGGTTTCTGCCCGGGGATAGATCTCGCCGAAGAACGCCTCCAGCTCCCTCCGCGCTTCGGCAAGCTGCCGCTTCAGGTCCTCCCTCCCCTCAGGGGAGAGCAGCCGTTCCCGGAGTCTCTTGTTGCGGGCAGCGAAAATCCGCGGCCACTCCCGGTCCAGAAAACTCCGGGGAACCAGGTAGTAGCCCCGCCACTCCAGGCCCCGCTCCGCCAGCACCGCCTCCAGCTCATCCTTGGCCCGCACCACCTCGTCGAGCCGGTAGAGCGCCACCTCCACCGGCCGCACCGCTTGACCCCAGAGGCCCACCGGCACGCCATACTCCCGGGGATCCAGCCGCCGCGACCGCCGGCTCCCCCGCACACTCACCCGCACGAAGGAGCCCAGCCGCCCAATCTCCTCGCCCAGGCTCCGGGCCTCCATCCGCAGGCTGGTCCCCACGGCCAGGTCAGCCCAGTCCGATTCCGTCAGCACAGCTGCTTCGCCCCACCACGCTTCCAGGTCAGGCAGAAGCTCCCGGCTGTCGTCCACCCACGTGCCGCATGCGTGGCTGCCGTCCAGCCCGGCCATGGTCAGCGGTGCGGAAGTGACCAGGGCCTTCCCCGGCAGGGCCGCATAGATGCAGGCCTCAAGGTCAGCCAGGTGGCGCACCTCGCAGCCCGGCAGGTCTCGCAGGGCCTGTACCGCCGCCAGGTCCACTTCCCCCGCCGCTGCCCAGGAGACGTCCAGGTGGGTCAGCACCCGGACGCGGCCGCCGCTGGCTTTCAGCACAGGCAGAAGCAGCGCCACTGCAGCCGCATCGATCCGCGGACTGACCAGCCACATTTCATCCCAAGAAGTGTTGAGCAGATTCACCAGGGCCGTGCGATGAAACCGGACGGGCTTCGTCATCCTCATCAAGCCTCCCGCAGCCGCCTTGCTCAGGCCCCTGCCGGCTCTGACACAGCCGCCGGCACCTGCTCTGCCCGCAGGGCCTCGATGGCCGCCATGTTCCGCTCCGCGAGTTCACAGTAGCCCGGATCTATGTCGACGCCAATCCAGCGCCGTCCCAACAGCGCCGCCGCCTGGCAGGTGGTGCCGCTGCCCATGAAAGGATCCAGTACCAGGTCGTTCTTATATGTATACAGCTTGATCAGCCGGTACGGCAGTTCCAGCGGGAAGGGTGCGGGATGTCCCACCTTCTTGGCGCTCACAGTCGGGAAATCCCAAATGGACTTGGTATAAGTGACAAACTCCTCCGGCGTCAGATCCGTTTCGCCCTTGTGCTGCATCCGCCAGTCCTCTTTCGAGAAAACAAGGATATACTCATGTACATCCCGCAGGGTCGGGTTAGACGGCCTGCACCAAGAGCCCCATGCGGTGGAGACCCCCACGCTGGCGCCCTTGTTCCAGATAATCTCGCCCCGCATCTTGTAGCCCAGTTTGTTCATCTGCAGGGTGATGTAGGCGTGCAGCGGAAGGTACGGCTTCCGGTCTACGCCGGCCACGTTGATGGCGATGCGCCCGCCAGGCGCCAGCACCCGGTAGCACTCCCGCCAGACCGATTCCAGCATGTCCAAATACTGGTCCAGCGGAAGGCAGTCTTCATGGGTGGCGTACTTGATCCCCACGTTGTATGGCGGCGACGTCACCACCAGATCCACCACCCCGTCCGGGATAAAGCTCAAGTCCCGGCTATCCCGATTGTAAAGCCGATTCGCATACATGAACAGCCCTCCGTAACTGCAGCCGAGCACGCTGCGGCGTCGTTCCCAGAGAACTTGATTCGCGCCGTGCGCGCGTTCTCCTTCCGGGAACCTAACTTTTTTTGGCGCGATCATCTAATCATTGGCGCGCTCTCGAGAGGGTATTCGCGGCATCGCTGCAATCTCCTGCTGCCGGCCCCGTTATTCCACACACCGCTATTTTTCCCCGCTGTCGAATAGAAAAGCCCTGCATGCGGCCGCACTGCCGCCTGCAGGGCCTTTCGTTTTCCATATCTATTCCGCTGCCATGGCCGGAATGTACCGCACCACCCGGTCCCCCGCGCTGTCCTGGCCAAACACCCGCCACTGGGGCTGGAGGTAGACGACCCCGTCGCCCGCTGCCCGGACGTACACCAGATCCGCCTCCGGCCCGAACTGGCCGCCGCCCCGGCTTCTGGCGAGGTTCACCGCCTCCTCGGCTGTAATCAGCGCAGTCGATCCAATCGACTCTTCCCGGGCGTAAACGTAAGCCTCGGCCCGGAAGACCCGGCTGCGGTCAGTAAGCCAAACAACGGTCCGGCCGTTCACCACAGGCCGGCCGTCCAGGCGCGGCGTGTACGTCACCTGGAAGACCTGCCCCCCCTGCTCACCGGGCTGTGCGCTGACCACCGGCTGCAGATCGGGCACCGGCAGGGCTGCCCGGTTCAGGAAGCGGTAAGCCGCCTCTCTCGCTCCATCCGCATCGATAACAGACCCGGTGGAAGAGGCCGCGGCAGCATCCACATAGATGATGCGGCCATCGGTGGACATGGTCAGAGACTTATCACCTGTGCCAATCCAGTACCCACCCTGTACCTGCTGCGGTATGCCGGTAATGCCCAGGTTGGCCGCCACCCGCTGGAACTGGTCCAGGTCTGCCGCATTCCGCAGCAGATAGACCGGAACCCCCAGCGACGGATCCAGGCCTGCCACCGGCTCCGGCTGAATGCGCTGATCGGTCACCAGTTCATCCGGCAGAAAGGCCTGCGGAATCTGCACGTCGCTGGTGAGGCGTGGTGTGGAGCTGTGCTCGAAGCTGTTCACACCGTCGTTCTGCGCCACCTGAGAAGGAGCCCCCGGCGCCCCAGGCTGTGCGTACCAAATGCCCAGCATGACGACGGCGGCAGCCGCTGCAGCCGCGATCGAAGAGCCCCAAACCACGGGACGGCGGTACCAGGGCAGGAGCGTCCGCCGGGCCTCGGCCATCAGCTGGTCCCGCAGTGCGGCCCGGAACTCCGGCCGGTACGGCACCTCAGCCTGCAGCGCTTCGTCGAGCGCATCTGCGATCTGGGACAGCTGGACCCGCTCCTCGGGGCCTTCCGCCTGTTCACCGATCAGCTCATGTACGTCATGGGTACTGTTCATGGCCGAACACCACTTTCCGTGAGCTTCCCCTTCAGTCCCCCCAGCGCTCGGAACATCAGGGCCTTCACAGCGCCTTCCGTCTTGCCGGTCACCTGTGCAATCTCCTTCAGTTTGAGCCCACCTGAGAAACGCAGCAGAATCACATCCTGCTGATCGGGGGAGAGCATCGCAATTGCGCGGGCGATGGCTTCCTGATCATCCAGCCGAAGCGCCGCCTCCTCCGGGTCCACCCCGCTGGCGGGCAGCGGTGCGGTTTCGTCCAGCGGTGCTGTAACCCGCCGGGCCCGGTAATAGTCGGTCACAGCGTTGGAAGCGATCCGGTAGAGCCAGGCCGCAAAGGGCTGACCGGTATAGCGATACCCGCGAATGTTGGCCAGGGCTTTCATGAAGGTCTCGGAGGTGAGATCTTCCGCCGCCTGCCGGTCCCCTGTTTTTCGATAGATATAGGCGTAGATTCTCCCGAAATGGAGGTCGTATAACTGGCCGAAGGCTTCGGGGTCACGCTTTGCCTGTTCGACGAGGGCAGGCTCGGCCAGGTTCTGATATGGGCGGCTCGTAGAGAGTCCCTCCAGTCCACAGCCGCGCGCCGTGAGCCTTCACTACCCCTTAACGAATCAGCGGGCAGGAAGGTTACGCGGCCCCAGTAGTCCTGCATTAACGCAACGGAATAGATTGGCCGGCTGTTTTCTGCCACCCAGTCTATCGAAGAATCGTTACGGAATCGTTACGCAGCATGGTTGAACCGGGCGCCAGTGCAGGCCTCCCCCAGCTGGCTCCACTTTCCTAAGTCTGACCGTGAAATCCGCTGAAATCAAAGGCGACAGAAGGGCCGAACAGCCGGTGATACCGGTCCATCAGGGCCTTCCGTTCCAGGCGGCGCTGCCCCGGTGAGAGGTCACTCCGGTGGTGGTTAATCACCCGGATTGCCGGCCTTCCTCCCCGCCTGCGGGTAAGCAGCCCCCGGCAGACCAGGTGGTAGACAGGCAGATCCGCCTGCGGCATGGAGTAGCCCACAAAGGTGATCCGGTCCGCCAGCTGGATCGCTTCCAGCGCCCTGTCCCACACGTGCTGCAGCCCTGCCGCAGGATAGCTCTTGTGCACCGTCGGCGAGATGATCAGCCCCCTAAGGCGCGGGTTCGCACACCGCAGGCACCGGTTCAAACCCCCGGCGCCCTCGGTGCCGCCCACGGCTGCCGGCTGGTCCGGCGCTGCCACCCGCCCACACGCAGGGCAGAAAGACCAGTTAAGTGAACCGTGCAGTTTGGCCAGGAGGGGGCCACCGCCGGCGCTCTCGCAGCCCGGCAGCCCGTAGTCCGGCATCAGACCAGCCCGGGCCAGCGCCTGGTCCAGCAGCGTATCGTAGTTCAGGGAGATCAGCGCACAGTGCGCCACGGCACCCCGGGCTACGAGCCGCCGCACAAAACGCACATGGGGACCGCCCCGCCGGCGCACAGCCAGCCGGAGCGAGGCCCGCAGGGTCTCCTGAACCAGGTGCTCCAGGTCCCGCCGCACCTGATGCAGCCGGGGCGGATCGTACCGGTGGCCCAGCCCCTGATGGGTCTGAAGGCTCCAGTCCACCAGGCTGATGACGTCATCTACCGCCGGCAGGTTGCGAAAGGATGCTGCGCTTTCGATCCGAACGCCGAAAACCGCCTCCAGAAACTCCCAAACGGCTGCGATCCGCCGGTCCTGCTCCGCTCCCAGCAGCGCCCAAGCCCGGGGAAACAGATCCCCAGTGGCAGGGGCGCCCTCGGCAGCGGAGGCGCCGGCACCAAAGACATAGACTTCCATGCCCCTAGTTTCTCCGGGACCCCAGGTGCGCAGTAGGCTCTGCCGCGATGCATCTCCCTACAGACCTCCGGACCGTACCGGAAGATCTGTACGAAGATGAATCGGACCTGCCCGCCGGCGCGAACCACCCCCCGGTGAGTACCGGGGGGTGGCGCTGGTCAGCCAGCCTCAGCGAAGCGCCTGCCTGACCAGGTCTGCAACCTCCCAGGGCAGGGAGGCCACCTTAACGCCCGCTTCCGTAAGCGCCTCCACCTTGGACTGATAGGTGCCCCGGTTGCCCTCGATGATGGCGCCGGCATGTCCCATCCGCTTGCCGGGCGGAGCCGACTTGCCAGCCAGGTAAGCCACCACCGGCTTGGTGACATGCTCCCGAATATACTCGGCGGCCATCTCTTCCTGGATGCCCCCGATTTCGCCCACCATCACGATGGCCTCGGTCTCCGGGTCGGCTTCAAACAACTCCAGGGCATCGATGAAATTGGTGCCGATGACCCGGTCGCCGCCCATGCCGATGACGGTGCTCTGCCCGAGGTTGTTGTTGCTGAGGGTAAACGCAATCTCATAGGAAAGGGTGCCCGAGCGGGCCACGATGCCCACGGGGCCCGGCTTATAAATGTGGTTCGGCATGATGCCCATTTTGCATTTCTCTCTGGGGGAGATGATCCCGAAGGTGTTGGGGCCGATCACCCGCACCCCATGCTTCTGGGCATAAGCCATAATCTCCATTGTCTCCTGAGTCGGCACATGCTCAGGCACCAGCACCAGCACCTTGATGCCGGCGTGGATCGCCTCAAAGGCAGCATCCTTCACGAAGGGCGCCGGCACAAACATGACGGAGGCGTTGGCGCCGCCCTTTTCCACAGCTTCGTGAACCGTGGCATAAACCGGAACGTCATGGACGGTCTGCCCGGCCTTGTCGAAGTTGGTGCCGCCTACAATCTGGGTGCCGAAGGCCAGCATCTGGCCGGTATGGAACCGCCCCTGGGAGCCCGTAATCCCCTGCACCACAACGCGGGTTTCTCGGTTGATGATGACGGCCATTCCGGTCTACGCCTCCTTCCCGTAGGCAGCCCGAACGATGGCCTGAGCCGCCTCGCCCATATCTGTAAAGGCCTGAATCCCCGCCTCGGCCAGCATCTCACGGCCGCGCAGGTCGTTGGTGCCCACCATGCGCACCACCAGGGGCACGTTGATGCCCTTTGCCTTCTTCACCTGGATGATGGCTTCCGCCACCAGGTCGCAGCGGGTGATGCCGCCGAAGATGTTGACGAAGATCCCCTTGGGATTGGTACCCAGCAGGGCATCGAAGGCACGGGCCGTGGGTTCCACACCGGAACCGCCGCCGGCGTCCAGGAAGTTGGCGGGCCGCCCACCGTAGTAGGCCAGGGTGTCAAGGGTGCCCATGGCCATGCCGGCGCCGTTGGCCATGACGGCGATGTCGCCGTCCAGCTGCACAAAGGCGAGGCCGATGGCCTTGACTTTCTTCTCCAGTTCAGTCCCCTCTTCCACCCGGGGGAACTCGGGGTGGCGGAAGAGCGCATCGTCCTCCACGTTGAAGCGCCCGTCAGCCGCAACCAGACGGGTGCCGCCATCTACCAGGGCCAGGGGGTTAATCTCCACCAGCTCTGCATCGTAGCGGCGGAAGGCCTGGTACATGCCGGTGAGGATCTGCGCAAACTGCTTGGCCAGGTCGCCGGTGAGCCCGATGCGCCGGGCCACCTCGCGCGCCAGGAAGGGCTGGAGCCCAGTATCCAGTTCCACGTGCTGGAAGACGATCTGATCGTGGGGGACGGATTCAATCTCCATCCCGCCGGAGGCCGATGCCATAATGAGGGGCTTTTTGGCCAGCCCATCCAGGGTGATGGAGACGTAGTACTCTTTTTCGATGCTGAGCTGCGGATCGACCAGGACCTTTTCCACCGTGTACCCCTTCAGGTTCATGCCCAGGATCTCCTGAGCACGGGCCCGGGCCTCCTCAGGCGTGTTGGCCAGCTTGATGCCGCCGGCCTTGCCCCGGCCCCCCACCAGAACCTGTGCCTTGACGGCGCAGGGGCCGATCTTCCGGGCCGCTTCCTCGACCTGCTCCGGCGTTTCGCACAGAATGCCGCCCCCCGTAGGCACACCGTGCTCGGCCAGAATCTGCTTTGCGAGATACTCGTAAAGCTTCATCCGCGCACCTCCATTGTTGACTGCACTGGATCGACCCCGAAATGGGGCAGAGAGGAAACCCCCAACGTCCTCCGTGCACTAGACAAAGAAGCCGCGTGCGGCAAGGACCGCACACGCGGCTCTCGGGTGAATTCTACCACACAACCTTAGACATGAAAATATATTGAAAGCACACCCTTCCACCAAGACTTCGCCGCTTTATCTCTCTCAGGACCGGGGGTGGTCCCGATGTCATTTTGCGGTCAAGTGCTGCCTCCCGCAAAGGATTTCCCGCTTCCCTTTGCAGGCGCCCCCATGCCCTGCTGTGCCTTCCGGTCGTGCTCTTCCCGCAGCTTGATCACCCGGTACATCTGGTCGGTACTCAGGTTTTCCAACTCGGGCAGGCCGACCGCCACAGCGGCCATGCGGGCCTGGGCCAACGCCCGGAGAGCGCTGCGCCACTGGGCAGAGCGGATGGCGTGCTGGCTGAACTCCATCTCTGCCCGAAACTGATTTAGTTCCTGTTCTTTCCCGGGTGCGAGTACAGCGGCGCTGCGCACTGCAAGGGCATAGTCGCCGCGCCCCACTGCAGCTTTTAACTTTGCCAGCGCCTCCTTCGCCTCCATGGAAATGCCTCCCTCCTCGCCCAGATGGAATCCTTTACTCTTCAATACGAAAGGAGTCACCTTTTCGTTCGCATCGAAGTCCCTCAATAAAAACTCCGACTGCCCTCCAATTGACGGAGACCGGCCTACAGGGTATGATGGATGACATATTACGGCGGCCCGTCTAATTCTTCGGGGTAGAGAGATAACAGCCCCGAATGCGGCCTCAGAGTTCCCAGAGGGGGTTACCACAGTGCGCAGAGTCCTTGGCATCGTTCTCTCAGCAGCGTTGGCCGCTGGCATCCTCGCTGGCTGCGGCGGCAAACCTACGGAGCCGAGCACCCAAGATCCGTCCCAGGAGCCCAGCACCAAGGTCTATAAGATCGGCATCAGCCAGCTGGCTGAGCATCCGGCGCTGGACTCCACCCGTGAAGGCATCATCGAAGGCCTCAAGGAGGCAGGCTTTGAAGAAGGCAAGAACATCGTCATCGAAGTAGAGAACGCGCAGGGCGAGCGGACGCTGGCTAAGGAGATCGCCCAGAAGTTCGTCGCCGACGGCAAGGACGTCATCGTGGCCATCGCCACCAACACAGCCCAGGCAGCTGCACAGGAGACCACCGAGATTCCCGTCGTCTTCAGCGCCGTTACCGATCCGGTGTCCGCAGGTCTGGTGAAGAGCATCGAGCAGCCGGGCGGCAACGTGACGGGCACCTCCGACTTGGTCCCCGTGAAGGATCAGCTGGCCCTCTTCCCCAAGCTGGGCGAGCAGTACAAGCGCATCGGCATCGTCTACAACACCGGCGAGCCCAACTCCGTCTTCCTGGTGGAAGAGTCGAAGCAGGCGGCACAGGAACTGGGGCTTGAAATCGTGGAGGCGCCGGCAACCTCCCCCACCGAGGTCAAGCAGGCTGCCCAGTCGCTGACCAACCGGGTCGATGCCATGTACATCATCACGGACAACACCGTGGCCCAGGCCGTCCAGAGCGTAATTGCTGTGGCCAACGAGCACAAGCTGCCCACCGTGGCCTCCGTTGAGAGCTATGTGGACCAGGGCGCCCTGATCACCACCGGCCTGGACTATCGCCTGCTGGGCCGTCAGACCGGCAAGATCGTCGCGGAGATCCTGAACGGCAAGTCCCCGGCGGAGATCCCCGTCCAGTATGCGTCGGACCGGCGGCTCCTGGTCAATACGGAAACGGCCAGGCTCCTGGGCATCACGCTGCCCGATGATATTATGGCCGAAGCCGTCAAGATTCCGGCACAGTAGCCGAAAACAGCCCGAAATCCTTCACCGGCGGTGCATCAAATGGCGCCGCCGGCTTTCTTTCTCCGCGGGCGCCGGATTCGGCAACAAAAACGATCCGGTGCCGGTGCTGATAAAGGACTACAAAAAGTCGTCATTCCAGGCCCTTGCCAGCACCTTCCCTTTACCGTGATGATGGGGGGAAGGAGGTGCTGTCGTTGTACCGGGTTCCGACCCACAAGATTCGCACGGGTATGAAGCTGGCTCAGACCATCACCCTGGACCAGAACAGGGAGTATCTCGTCGCTGGGGCCACGCTGCGGGAGTCGTATATTACACTCTTGCTAAAGCACGGCATCACCTCCGTCTACGTCATGAGCGAGTGCGCCCCGGATGTGGTACCCCAAGACGTAGTCAAGCCACAGACCCGGGCCGAACTGACCGATGAACTGCGCCAGGTGATAAAAGAGATCGAGGCGTCGTTCCAGAAAGCCGCCAACGGCTCCCTGCGCCGGGTCTATATGGACGTTGACCTTTCCGGAATAAGGCGCTCCATCGACAAGGTTATCGCCGAACTGACAGCGCAGCCCACAGTGGTCTATAACCTGTCCGACATCCGGCGAGCCGACGAGGCCACCTTGGGCCATTCGGTAAACGTCGCTATCTTAAGCACGCTCCTGGGAACCGAAGTCGGCTACACCCAGGCTGAACTCAGGGACCTGGCCTTGGGCGCCCTGCTGCACGACGTCGGCAAGGTGACCACCCCGGAATCGATCCTGAAGAAGCCGGGCCGGCTTACCCGGGAAGAGTTCGAGATCATGACATGCCACACAATTGAGGGGTGGGAAATCCTCCGGCGCCAGCGGCAGGTCAGCCCCCGCTCGTCCATCGTGGCTCTTCAGCATCATGAACGCTGGAGCGGCGGCGGATACCCCTATTCGCTGGTGGGTGAAGAGATCTACCGCTTTGCTCGGATCTGCGCCATTGCGGACTGCTTCGACGCCATGACGTCAGACAGGGTCTACCGCCCCGGCCTCTCCAGCGCGGCGGCACTGAAGATTCTTACCGCCAGCATGAAGGACCACTTCGAGCCTTCGCTCCTCTGGAGCTTTACCCAATGCGTCGCTCCCTATCCGGTGGGCACGCTGGTGGAGCTGACAGGCGGTGTGCAGGCGGTGGTGGTGCAGACCATCCGGAGGCAGGCCCACCGACCCAAAGTGCGGCTGGTGCGCTTCAGCAGCAGCGAGCCGGTCAAGGATCAGATCGAACTCGATCTGAGCGAACATCCGGAGCTCGAGATCTCCCGGGTCATCACCGAGGGAGGAGATACCCTGGAAAGCGTTGATGCACCGGTATCGACAGATGCCGCGGCGGATCACTCTTCCAGTTTCTCAGTCCTCAGTTCCAGCATGTCGAAGGGCATATAGTCCCAAAAGTTAACACGGGGGCACTGCCAGGTCCGCTCCAGGTACTCCACGGCGGCCTTCAGGTCCGGTCCCAGGCTCCGCACCAGTTCGCCCAAAGCTTCGGTGGCCGCGTAGGCAAGGTCCAACCGGCCGGCCTCCATGGCGGACACCCGGGCGCCCACGGCATAGGCGAAGGCCCGAATGCCGTCCTTCTCCTGCTCTGCACAGTTCATCAGCAGCATGCAGCACTGGAAAGTGCCCACCGGGTCGCCGGCGGCCAGGTCCAGACCTCGCTGCCCCTCTGTCACAGCCGCCTCCGTCTCGCCCAGCATCAGGTGGTAGCGGCCCCGGGCCAGGCAGCTGGCCCAGTCCGACGCCGCCTGCGGCCCGCCGGCCATCTCCCTGAGGCGCTGCCGGCAGTCGGTCACCCGCGCCAGGGCCCCTTCCCGCACGAAGCACTGTTCAGCCCGGAGAAAAGCTCTCCGGGCTTTTTCCGGTTCATTCAGTTTCGCCAGGGCAAGCCCAAGCTGGTAGTGCGCCTCTCCTTCCGAACTCCGCTGATCGGGCGAGAGCCGCCGCCGGGCGGCAGCATACCGCTTCATCAGCTCCAGCGCCTGGCGGTACTCACCGATCTGCACGTAGCAGTAGCCCATGCCCATCAGTGCGTCAGTCCGCTCTTCATCCTGCTGGGCAAGCCGGAGCGCTTCTTCGAAATGGTACATGCCCCTGGCCAGGTCGGGCTCGCTGCGACGCACATATTCGTTCCCCAAGAGCAGGTGCACCCGCGCCTGCTCTTCCCTGGGCACCACCCCGGCAATCAGCGGAATGCCGTGAACAAGGCGGCCGAGGCTGTTCTTCAGCGCGTAGTGCTGAATGCCCGCCTGCATTGAGGCCACCGCGGCTGCCTCTTCCCCCATGGCCCCCGAAAGGAAGACGACGGGCAGATGGGGCGCCTGCTCCTGAACGATGGTGCGCGCTGCCGCCGCACTGAAGCCCGGCAGTACGTGGTCTGTCACTACCACGTCCCACTCCTGGCTGGCCAGGGCCTCCCGCAGTTCTTCAGCCGTCTCCACCCGCTTCAGCGTCACCTGGTAACCTGCCCGGGTCAGGCACCGGTGGAGCAGTACGGAGTCATCTTCGTAGTCCTCTACATGCAGAACCCGCAGCGGAATGCCCGCAGTACTGGTCATTTTCGATCAGTCCTCCCTCGCCTTGGGCCCCAGGGTGAAGAAGAAGACCGCTCCCTCTCCCTCCCGGCTCTCCGCCCAAACCTGGCCGCCGTGGCGCCGCACTATGCGCTGCACCGTGGCGAGCCCGATGCCGGAGCCCTGGTAGGCTCCCGATGGGTGCAGCCGCTTGAAGGGCTGAAAGAGCCGGTCAGCCTGTTCCATGTTGAATCCCACACCGTTGTCCCGCACGTAGAAGGTCGTTTCGCCGTCCACTTGCGTCTGCCCCACCTCAATCAGCGGGCGGGGCCGCTGGCTGGTGAACTTCCACGCATTATCCATCAGATTAAATACCGCCACATAGACCAGCCCGGCATCCGCGTAGGTCCACATCCCATCCTGAATACGGATGGTGGTCCGTGTCTGGTCGGGATGCAGCCGCTGTAGTTCAGCAGCCACTGCCCGGGCCACTGCCGTCAGGTCCACCCGCCGGCGGCGCAGATCCTTGCGGGCCAACTGCGAAAGCCGGAGCAGGTCCCGAATCAGCCGGTTCATCTGCCGGACAGCCGCCCCGATGCGCCTGAGGTACTCCCGCTCCTCCGGCCGCAGCCGGCTGAACGCATCCTCCTCCAGGGCTGCGGCAAACCCCTCGATGGAGCGGAGGGGGCCCTGCAGGTCATGGGAAACCGAGTAGCTGAAGGCCTCCAATTCCTGGATAGCCACCTCCAGCCTGTGGGTTCGATCTGCCACCCGCTCCTCCAGTTCGGCATTTACCCGGCGAAGCTCTTCCTCCGCCCGCTTTCGCTCCACGAACTGGGCCACCAGACCGCCCACGACGCGCATCAGGTCGGTCACCGCGGGGTCGTGCCGCCGCGCCCGGGCGCTTGCCAGTTCGATGACGCCCACCACCTCGTCGGCCATCACCGGAAAACCAACCGCCGTTTGGATGCCGTCCTTCTCCGCCTCGCCAGTCCGCATCAGCGAGGGCTCCCGCCGGGGGTCAAGCCACTGGGGTTCCCCACCGCTGGCAAAAACCATCGCCGGCACTCCCTGGTTCAAAGGCAGCGGAGTCCTGAGCGTCGCCGCCTCAAAATGCGGTGCCTTCAGCAGGCGGCTCCGCCACAGGGCCTGGCACCGGAGTACCCCGGCCTCATGATCCGGCACCCAGAAGGCGCCCATCTCCCAGTCCAGCCCCTCGCAGACCGCCTGCAGTACCCGGGAGAGCGCCACGGTGATGCTGCCGGACTGCGCCAGGGCCCGGGCTACTTCGTACTGCACCACGTGCCGGCGCTGTGCAACCGCCCGCTCCACGGCAGCACCCACCACATTGGCCACGGACTGGAGAAAGTGCAGATCGTCTTCAGTGAAGATCCGGGGCTTGGCGGCGTGAACACCCAGCACGCCGTAAGGGCGGTACTCTCCTTGAATGATCACGCTCATGCCGCTGACGATGCCCGCCTTCAGCAGGAGCGGCGCCTGGAACCGCGTCTCCCGGGAAAGGTCCGTCACAATCACCGGCTGGCGCGAAAGCAGCGCATACCCGGCCTGAGAAGTGCCAGAGGCGGGCACCTTCAACTTGCCCAGCGCCCCGCTGTGCCAGCCGCAGCCTGCCCGCAGCACCAGCTGCTCCTCCCCCGGCAGCAGTTCCATTACCGAGCAGAACTCCACGTCCAGAGTCTCCCGCAGCACCGACACCGCCTGGTCCAGCAGTGCGTCCAGGCTGGTGCCCTCCAGGGCCGCAAATCCCAGGCGCGCCGCAGCCGCCTGCTGCGCCGCCTGGGCCCGCAGTTTCGCTTCCGACTGCTGCATCCGATCCGCCATCTGATTGAAGGCCCGCGCCGCCACGGCGATTTCGTCATTTCCGTGGGGCTGCACCCGGGCGCTCAGATCGCCCCGTGAAATCGCCAGGGCAGCCTGCTCCAAGTCCGCCACAGGCCTGAGGATCCGGCGAGCAAACCACAGAATGGCCGCCACCGCCACCAGGTCAGCCACCAGTGCCACGGCTGCGTACCTGGCCGCATGGCGGTAGGCCTCAGCGGTTACCACCTCCACCGGCGTCGATGCAAACGCCAGCCACCCAATCGAAGGAATCAGTTCCGCAGCGCCCATCAGTTTCGAACCCTTCTGACCCTCGAAGGCTGCAAGCAGCGCCTCGGCCTGACTCTGAAGGGCAGCGGTGGAGACGCCCAGTTCCCCCACAGACTGCAGCTCCACGGGCAGGTAAGGTTCCGTACTGTGGTAGACCAGCGTACCCTGCCCATCCACCAGGCCGTGGCTCCGCCCGACGTTGCGGGGTGCGGGCAGCACCTGGCACATCTTCGTCACATCCAGGGTGGCCACCACAATACCGTGGAGATCCCCGTTCAGTTTGATTCCCCGAGAGACCATCACCACGGGCTCTTTCGTGGCAGGGGACTCCGTGAGCGGCGAAAGACTAATCTCGCTTCCCTGCAGGATTGCGGCAATGTGCGGCTGATCGGACAGGTCATGCCCGCAGGTCCGTTCATCAGTGCAGCTGATGGCGACGCCTTCCGGGTTCAGCCAGGTCAGGCGAACTACGACGTCGTTGGCAGTCAGCTGCTGGGCCAGGAACCGCCCGATCTCATCAGAACCAAACTGTCCTTCCCTCAGGACGATGGCGGCGCCCATGGCCAGCTCTGCTTCCCAAATGCTCTGCAGATACCGTTCAAAGGCCGTGGCCACGGCAGCGGCATAATCCTGATTCGCCCGGCGTTCCCGTTCCTGATAGGTATGGAACTGGTCCACCGCCTGAAGGCCCAACAGCACAAGGTGGGGCACCAGTGCCAGCACCACCAGAATGACCAGCCGTATCCTGATGTTTACAGGATCCACCCCCGGATCAAAAGAATACACGGATGATTATATCATAGGTGAATCTTATTAGGGATGGGTGAATTCCGTCTCTGCCGCTGGGATATGGGCGGCAAAAGAAGCGAGCCATCGGGCTAAGAAGCTCCCTTCTTAGTCCCGATGGCTCCGTTCTGTTCTTCGCTAATGGGCTCCGGCCTGGCCAGGCTTTACCATGGCATCCGGCTTCGCCCACTTGGACTGCCCCTCTGTGTACAGGTCGCCGCCCTGGGGATCGTGGATGCAGACGGTGGGGAAATCCTTCACCACCAGGCGGCGAACCGCCTCGGCGCCCAGATCCTCGTAGGCGATCACTTCGGCAGCCTCAATCCGCTTGGCCATCAGCGCCCCGGCGCCCCCGGTGGTCACCAGGTAGAGCGCACCGTGCTCCCGGAGCGCCGCCTTTACCGCCTCGTTCCGGTAGCCCTTGCCGATTACCGCCTTAACGCCCTGGCTCAGCAGCTCCGGGGTGTACTTGTCCATCCGGTAGGCGCTGGTAGGCCCTGCAGAGCCGATCACCTGCCCGGGCTTGGGGGGAGTAGGCCCCACGTAGTAGATCACCGCACCCTGGGGATCGAAGGGCAGCGGCTTGCCCGCCGCCAGATCCTCAACCATCCGCTTGTGAGCGGCATCGCGGGCAGTGTAGATGACGCCAGAGATGATGACCTCGTCACCGGCCCGAATCTGGCTGATCTGCTCTGGGGTGAGCGGCGTTGTGACGTGAATCTTCGCCATTACAGTACCGCCTCCTTATGGCGATGGCTGTGGCACTCGATGTTGACCGCCACAGGCAGTGCAGTGATGTGGCAGCCCATCACCTCGATGTGAACGGCCAGCGCCGTCACCGTGCCGCCGAGGCCCATGGGGCCGACGCCCAGCTTGTTGATCTCTTCCAGCAGTTCCTGCTCCCGGGCTGCCCACTCCGGGTCGGGGTTGGGCGAACCCACCGGGCGCAGGAGCGACTTCTTGGCCAGAAGCGCGCACTTGTCAAAGTTGCCGCCGATGCCGACGCCCACGATGAGCGGCGGGCAGGCGTTGGGGCCAGCGTTGGCTACCGTCTCAATGATGAACTTTTTCGCGCCTTCCCAGCCGGCAGAGGGGGGCAGCATCTTCAGCTGGCTCATGTTCTCGGAGCCGCCGCCCTTGCAGTCGACCTTGATCTTCAGCTTGTCCCCGGGCACGATCTCGGTGTAGATGAAGGCAGGGGTGTTGTTCCGGGTGTTCACCCGCTTGATGGGGTCGTTCAGCATCGACATCCGCAGGTACCCCTCGGTGTACCCCTTGGCTACCCCGGCATTGACTGCCTCCGTCAGACTGCCGCCCACCAGGTGAACATCCTGCCCGATTTCCAGGAAGACCAGCGCTGCGCCGGTGTCCTGGCACATGGGCACCCATTCGGTCTCCGCAATGGTGTAGTTTTCCACCAACTGCAGGAGTATCGCTTCGCCCACAGGGGCCTCTTCCAGGGAGCGGGCCCGCGAAAGGGCGGCTTTCACGTCGTCCTCCAGTTTGAAGTTAGCCTCCTGAACCAGGCGGGCTACAGTCTCCGCAATCTGGTCCACATGGATCTCCCGCACCGCCAATCCTCCTTTGCAATGCTGCCTGCCGGTGCCGCTGGTGGGTCCCTGCAACGAAACAGCCGCCTGCGATTGCCTCGCGGACGGCCAGACTTTGAGTCGCAGACTGATGGCCCGTGGCTCCCCGCACAACCGGGCCGGACCGATCTGCCAGTTGGGTTGACAGGCGGCTTATGGGCCCTGAAATGGCCAGCGCAGCCATCTCAGGGTAGGCCACGGCCGGCACGTCGCCCCACGTCAGGTAGACGCTGGCCAGTTCCAGGGCTTTCAGCCCCGGGTGGCAGCGTTGGGTGCCGGCCACCACAGGGCAGATACGGAAACGGCAGCCAGTTCTGCAGCACCGGTCAGCCCCCCGCCGCTGCGGCCCAACTGCCTGCCGAACGGCCGCCCAACGGGGCTCCAGCTTCCCCATCATGCGTGACCGTTATCGGCTCCATTTCTGCGACTTATTATACCATGCCATTCCACCGGCTGAAAGAAAGTTCTTCTACTTAGTGATACCGCTTTTCGAATAACTTGATCGACTGCGTCGATCACTCCCGGACCTGCCCCTGCCCCAAAATCAAGTACTTATAGCTGGTCAGTTCCGCCAGCCCCATGGGGCCCCTGGCATGGAGCTTCTGCGTGCTGATGCCGATCTCCGCACCGAAGCCGAACTCGCCGCCATCGGTAAAGCGGGTGGACGCGTTGTGATAGACCGCGGCGGCATCCACCTCGGCCAGGAACCGGGCCGCAGCTGCTTCGTCCGCCGTGATGATCGCCTCCGAATGCCGGGTGCCGTAGCGCCGGATGTGGCTGAGCGCTTCGTCCAGCCCGTCCACCACCCGGATGGAGAGGATCAGGTCGTTGTACTCGGTAGCCCAATCCTCCTCCTGCGCCGCTTTGGCGTCGGGAATCAGCGCCAGAGATTCCGGGCAGCAGCGCAGTTCGACGCCGGCCTCTTTAAGATCCGCCGCCACCCGGGGCAGGAAGGCCGCAGCCACCTCCCGGTCCACCAGGAGCGTCTCCATGGCGTTGCAGACCGCCGGGTTGCTCAGCTTGGCATTCAGGACCACCTTCCGGGCCATCTCCAGGTCAGCAGCCTTGTGGACATACGTATGGCAGACGCCCGTACCGGTCTCGATCACCGGCACCCGGCTCTGGCTGAGCACCGCTTGGATCAGGCCCGCGCCGCCCCGGGGAATCAGCACATCCACCAGCCCGACGGCGCCCATCAGCTCCGCAGCAGCTTCCCGGGTGGCCGGCAGCACCTGCACCACATCGCGGGGCAGGTCCGCCCGCTCCAGGCCGGTGGCAATCGCCTCGCCCAGCGCTGCCACCGAGCGGGCCGCCTCCCTGCCGCCCTTGAGCAAGACAGCGTTGCCGGTCTTCAGGCAGAGCGCCGACGCGTCCACCGCAACCCCTGGGCGCGATTCAAAGATCATGCCGATAACCCCCAGGGGCACCCGCACCTTCCGAATGCGCAGGCCGTTGGGCCGCTCCCAGGCAGCCATCTCCTCCCCCAGCACCTCAGGCAGCTGAGCCACCGCCCGCACGCCTTCCACGATGCCCTGCAGCTTCTTCTGATTCAGCCGGAGCCGCGCCACCATGGGCCCGGGCAGATGGTCCGCCGCTGCAGCCACATCGGCCTCGTTGGCGGCCAAAATGGCCGGGGCCGCCTCCTCCACCGCCCTGGCGATCTCCTCCAGTGCCCTGTTCCGCTGCGCCGCCGTCGCGTTCCCCAGCGCGGGCTGTGCGTCCCTGGCCAGCCGCGCCATCTCCTGAACCGTCATCCATCATCCCTCCAGACCGCTCTTGCCGGCTGCCAGCATCTGCGGCGGGCAGAAAAGCGTGCCCACCGGGTCACCGGCCAGAATCTCCCTCAGCACCCCCGGCCTGGCCCCATGGGCCAGCACCGTGGGAATACCTGCCTCGCCGCAGAGGCGAGCTGCCTGCACCTTCGTAATCATGCCGCCGGTGGCGTTCTTGGTGCCGGCGCCGCCTGCCGCCTGCTCCAAATCCTACTCCAAAGAGACCTCCAGGCGGGGTTTCAGTCCCGGATTGGTGCGGGGATCGGCCGGGTAGAAACCGTCCACGTCAGACAAGAGAATCAGCAGGTCTGCACGCACCAGAAGGGCCACCCGGGCCGATAGGGTATCGTTGTCGCCCACCCGGATCTCATCACCGGCCACCGTGTCATTTTCATTGACCACAGGAATCACGCGCCAGGCGAAGAGCTGCTCCATGGTGGCCGCAGCGTTCGCCCGCTGGATCGGGTTTTCCAGATCGAATCGGGTCAGCAGCACCTGACCCACCACCACGCCATACTCCGCAAACAGCCCCTCGTAGCGCTGCATCAGAAGCCCCTGACCCACCGCCGCGAGGGCCTGCTTGCCGGTGAGGTCCTTCGGCCGCTCGGGCAGATCCAGCCGGCCCATGCCGGCGCCCACCGCTCCGGAGGTCACTAGTACAACGTCGCGTCCCTCTGCGTGGAGATCGGCCAGCTGCCGCACCAGCGCCTCCATCCTCCCCAAGTGCAGGTGCCCGTTGGGGTGCGTCAGGGTACTGGTCCCTACCTTTACTACGACCCGTTTGCTGTGCCGAATCGCTTCCCGCATCCTGCAGCGCCCCTTTCCAGTAGTTCAACTGCCCCCGTCTGCGGGGGCAAACATACACGAGACGACAAAAGCCCCGTCCGCTGCCGGACGGGGTTCTCTTCCCGTGGTACCACCTGGCTGAGCCTGTGCACAGGCCCTCTCTTTCTACGCTCCAACAAGCGCCCCTGGGGATAACGGGTCGGGCTCCCGGAACGGCTCATCACCGCCGGCTCGGGGATGGGTTCGGCACCGCCGCCAGTCCGGGCTTTCACCTGCCGCCCGGCTCTCTGCGCTGGGGACTGCGCGCCTACTGGTTCCCTTCAACGCCTTTCTGTATGTTGAGTCCATGATAGGGGGCGGATCGGAATCTGTCAATCCCCCTGCTCCGCCACCTGCACCTGCCGGCACATGTCGATGATGGAACGCCAGATGGCAGTGATTTCCTGGGGGTTCACCGACTCCGGCGCCCTGGCGGCCACCCGCTGGAGCAGCGCCTGCTCCCGTTCGGCCTGCAGCGGCTGCATGCCGGTGCGCCGCTTCAGTTCCCCCACCCGCTGGGCAATCCGGAGGCGCCTGGCCAGCAGCGCAAGAAGCTGGTCGTCCGTCCGGTCGATCTCCGCCCGGCAGGCCTCCACCGTCTCCAGCGCATCCGGCGGCAGCAGCCCCAGCTCCGCCATCAGTGAGCGGAACTGATCGAAATCGAGCTGCTGGTCGGCGTCGGACAGCGCCTTGGCGGGACACGGGTGAACCTCCACCATCAGCCCGTCGGCGCCTGCCGCCAGCGCAGCCTTAGAGAGGGCGGGAATCAGCTCACGCCGGCCTGCGGCGTGGCTGGGATCCACCACCACTGGGAAGCCTGTCAGCTCCCGGGCGGCCACGGCGGCGCTCAGATCCAGGGTGTTCCGGGTGTACGTCTCAAAGGTCCGGATGCCCCGTTCGCAGAGGATCACCTGGTCGTTGCCGGAGGACGTAATATATTCGGCTGCGCTCAGCCACTCCTGAATGGTCGCCGAAAGCCCCCGCTTCAGCAGAACCGGCTTGCCTGCGCGGCCCACCTGCTTCAACAGGGCGAAATTCTGCATGTTCCGGGAGCCGATCTGCAGCACATCGGCGTACTGGGCCACCAGATCGATATCCGCTGTGTCCATAACCTCCGTAACCACCGGCAGCCCGGTGGCCCGGCCGGCCTCCGCCAACATCTTAAGGCCCGCCTCGCCCAGCCCCTGGAACGACCGGGGCGAGGTGCGGGGCTTGAAGGCGCCGCCCCGCAGCATGGTTGCCCCTGCCGCTTTTACCGCCTGGGCGGCGGACATGATCTGCTCTTCGCTCTCCACACTGCAGGGACCGGCGATTACCACCGGCCGGCCAGAGCCAAAGCCGAGGCCTTCAAATCGCCGGCTCACCTCCCCGGTCACGTGGTCCATCTGCATCTCGGCCATGCTCTCCGCCTCCTCCTGCTGAACTTCTTCGCATCCCCGCCGGAGCAGACAGGGAATAAAAAAACTCTCGTCCCGTAACAGGGACGAGAGTCTGCTCCCGTGGTACCACCCTAATGACCCCGCTGTGCGGGGCCGCTCTGCGCCAGTGCGGAAGGAGAACCCTTCGACACCGCCCCCTGGTAACGGTGGGTGAACCGGCTCCGCCTACTTGCCCGCAGGGCGTTCAGCGTGCAGCTCCCGAGCGAACTTCAGCGGGGCCTTCCATAGCAGCGCTTTCAGTCGCGGCGCCGCCTCCCTGAATGGACGGAATCCCGCTTACTTTGCCCGTTCATTGCCTTTCCAGAATAATTGAGTTGAATTATAGGCCCCCTGGCCCTGAAAGTCAACCCACTCTCTATCGTT
>ENA-OWPA01000956-OWPA01000956.1-bioreactor-metagenome-genome-assembly--contig:-NODE-956-length-25124-cov-8.094343_pt1 | contig 25124 bp, 22 predicted proteins | sample MGYA00238139_ERZ651803 | MGnify/ENA primary metagenome ERZ651803 (study PRJEB26909, sample SAMN07631231) | bioreactor metagenome | isolation source: Switchgrass digestor | place: USA: Dartmouth... | reverse complement strand
AATTCCTCCTTTAAAATCTCCTTTCGATAATGACAATTATACTTTAACTTTTAAAATTCGTCAATAAACAAAGTTATCTCCCTTTTTCTATATCAGTTTGTCCATGTTTAGCGTTTTATTGTTTATTATTGCTTGTACTTTTTATTATGTATTCCCCAGGCTTTACAAGCCCCAGCTCATCCCGGGCAATGACTTCAATATATTCATCAGTGTGAAGCAGGCTTATTTCTTTTTTGAGCTCTTCTCTTTGCTCAATGGCCGCCTTTTTTTTGGCATTAAGCTCTGCCTCCTGTTTAGTTAAATCCATAATTCTAAATTGTTGATATATGAAAGTCGACAGCACATAAATTAAAAAAAGCAAGCACAACAGGTGGCGAATTTTAATTTTCCTTTTTGCCATTTTACCAAAACCTCCAACTGTACTTATATTTACAGTTCGGTACATTATTTGAAAATCCTTCATTATCAACGCTTCATTTTAGAAAAGATTCGCCTTGCGTCTTGCCAAATCCTGTGCACTAGCCTTACAGCTGTCAGACTCTTTACTTTGCCTACAAGCTTAGATATTTTTAAAAAACAGATTCCAATATAAGTATCCATTACAACAAAAAACCAAATCACATATGGACTTATAAAGTGAAGATAAAAACCCAAGCCCGCTGCTATTCCCAAAAAAACATATCCGCGAATCTGGCCTGAGCTTATGGAAAGAAGTGATGTAAAAGTAATTACAGCTATGATAGACCAAAAACACAAATCCCCGAGAGCTGTAAGATAAGGCCCCGGGGAAACCAAGTTTCTCATACGCCGATATATGTCAAACAATAATCCGGTAACCAATCCTATGATTAAAGATGTAATTAAAAGCATAATTTGCGGTTGTATCTGCCAAAGATCCACCTATATCTCCTCCTAGAAAACTCACTTTAGCAGGCGCCCCAGTAAGCCCTTCCTTTTTGAACTAGAAGATAAGCCTTCATGATAGGCCATTGCCTTTACGATACCCTCAATTACAATCATACCGGCGTCTAGATTTAATTGCTTCATGTGCATATTTTCGCCTTTGATGTTAAGCATCCCTTCGTCTGTTTCAAGTAATATATCTTCATCGGTGAACTTTTCTACATTTATTACACCGTTTACTTCTAGGAGTTCCCGATTGGTAAGTGTTAATTTGTGACGAGTTTTTTCTTCCACTACAAAACCCTCCCTTACTTATCTTTGTTTTAATTTTATTCGGGAGGGTTTTGAAATATGTTATTCCCACAATTTTACGATGTCTACGTCTTTAAAATAATAGTTTATTATATCTTCGGGGCTCTTTTTTTGTTTGGCCATGACATTGGCTCCCCATTGGGAAAGGCCCACCCCGTGGCCAAATCCTTTCCCAGCCATAATAACTTTGTCACCTTCCACCTTAAAGCTGGTAAGAAGGGTTGATCTCATTTCCATGCTCCCCAGGGCTATTCGAAGCTCTGGCGCCGAGACCGTGGCATTTCCTATCTTAAGCTTTGTAGCTCGACCTGAAGGCCCTCTTTCAACTATGCTGACAGTGTCTATGGGGCCCGTTTCCATGCCCATTTTGTCTCTTATTACAGCGCTTATTTGGTCTTTTGAAAAAGATGCAGTCCATGTCCTTTTGCCTTCAGGCCCTGCATCGGCATCCGGCGATTTCGTAACTTTTATATAAGGGGGTTCTGCTTCCTTAAAATTTAAACCCTCTTTAGCAGTTGCAGTCATGCCTCCGGCATGGGAGTGAAACCAAGCCTTAATATACTTGCCTTTATACGTGACTACTTCACCGCGGGTCATTTCAACGGCCTTTTTTATCCTGTCATTGATGTTGTCCGGATTCCATGCCTGGGCTTCTTCAAAATCCGTGGATATGTCTGCATCTGTATATTTTGAACCGCCCTTATCAGTTATAAACTCAAGGACATAAGTCCTCGCCAAGATAGCCTGGGCTGCCAGAGCTTCCACTGGCCAGTTATTTTCCATTTCTCCTGCCACTACACCTGCCACATAATCTTCCAGTTTCATTTCTTTGACAGCACCAGTTTGGACTTCATATACACTGAGCACCGGCTCTTTGCCGGTTCCACGGCTGATTTTATCGGGTACCTTGGGCAGAGCTGGTTTTTTTTCTGGACTGGGTCTTCTGGCACATGCTGCAACTAAAGCGGTTATAATGGCAACAAAAATTATTAGAGCTGCTAACTTTCTGTTCATATCAAGCCTCCTAGTTTTAAGTTAAATTAAGTAACACTATAAAAAGGAAGTTTGCTGCTGGCTTTTTCATACTTATAGTATTGGCTTTAAATAATAAATAATTCTCGCATATAAAAACAAAAAAGCAGGTCTAACAACCTGCCTTTTTAATAGTGTCTAATCATTTACTTGTTAATGCTGTCCTTTAAGGCTTTTCCTGCCTTAAAAGCCGGTACACTGGCTGCGGGTATGTCAATTTCTTCGCCAGTTTGTGGATTGCGACCTTTGCGGGCACTTCTCTCTCTCACTTCAAATGTTCCAAAACCAACCAATTGAACCTTGTCCCCATTTACGAGAGCTTCTTCAACTGCTTCGATGAATGAATTTAGCGCTTTTTCCGTATCCTTCTTTGTCAATCCACTCTTTTCAGCCATTACTGAAATAAGTTCGGCTTTGTTCACAAGATTCCCTCCCTGAATGTTAATTAAATTCATATAGTCTATTCTCCACTTATTGACAAAATCCTTCCTCTACAAAGGAAATTTAAAACTTTTTTTCTTGTTTTTTACTTTGTTGCCACAATTCTTCCATTTCCTGTAAACTCATATCTCGTAAATTCTTGTCGAATTCCGCCGCCGTTGCTTCTACAAAATTGAATCTGTTAATAAATTTTTTTACAGCATCGTTTAAAGCAAGCTCAGGTTCGACTTCTAAAAAACGAGCAACATTTACACAGGCAAATAACAAATCTCCCATTTCTTCTCTTATTTTGTCACTGTTTCCTGCATTATATACTTCTTTAAGCTCGTCCAACTCTTCATAAACCTTATCTATTGCGCCACTTATATCATCCCAATCAAAACCTACCCGGGCTGCCTTTTCCTGAACTTTAAAAGCCTTCATCAGAGCCGGCAGAGCCTTTGGTAAGTTCATCATGCTCTCAGCTTCTGATTTCATATCCTTTTCTTCACGCTTTATTTCTTCCCAATTTTTTAGAACTTCATCAGTGCCTTCTACAGCCACATCACCAAAAATATGAGGGTGGCGCCTTATCATTTTCTCACATATTCCTTCGATAACATCGCCTATATCAAATTCACCCCGCTCCTCACCGATACGGCTGTGAAAGACTATTTGCAGCAAAAGGTCCCCAAGCTCTTCAATAAGATCCTCTCTGTTTTTTCTCGAAATGGCATCTACAACTTCATAGGCTTCTTCTATGATAAAAGGTTTTAGGGTCTCATGGGTCTGGGACTTGTCCCAAGGACAGCCAGGATTCCCTCTTAGTTTTGCCATTATTTCCACCAAATCATCTAAAGTGCGCTTTGACATTAAATTACCTCCTGAAGGCTCCAAATTTTTTTATAAATCTAATGATGTGCCGGCCGCCGGGTAAAAGCTCCAAGTCATTTTGCTTTAAACCTCCGCTTAAAAGCAAAGCCAGAACATATACAAGAACACCTAAGGCTATAGCAAAAACTGTGGCTTTGTTTTGCGAAAGGCCTAAAAGCATAAGCTCTCCATGGGCAAGCTTTACGCTTATTCCCATGATAGCAGCAGCAAAGGCGGGTTTTATTACCATGTAATTTAAATCAACTTTAAGATCTGTCCACTTGATCACCTGCAGAGCATTAAAAAGGGAAGGAATCAGATAACCTATAACCGTTCCGAGAGCCGCCCCTTTAATATTAATGTAGGTTATACCAGTCAGAACGTAATTTATGACAACTTTTATTGCGGCACCAATAAACATATTTTTTACAGGAATCATAGTTTGACCAATGCCTTGAAGGATTCCTGTGGTAGTTTGAGTAAGGGCTAAAAACACTACTCCCCACGAAAGAACTTCAAGAGATATTCCAGCTTCGGCATTTTTATAAAGCAAAACGGTTATAGGCTCAGCCAACACGTACATGCCCACAGCCGCAGGCAAGCCAAATATTATACTAAAGCGCATTCCCGTTTCAGCTCTAGAAGCGATCATCTGCCTGTTGTTTAAGGCCACAGCTTCGGAAATCGCCGGCACCAGGCTTGCGGAAAGGGCCGTAGTTGCCACAACCGGTAAATTCACAAGGGGAGCAGCCATGCCGGTGAGCTGTCCAAAAAGCTCTGTTGCCCGCTTTACGGAAAATCCTGCATACTGCAGTCTGCTGCTTACTATGGCTGCATCAGCCATGTTCATAAAAGGGCTAACGAGGCCTCCCAAGGTTATAGGAATGGCAAAGGAAAATAAGCGATATATAATATGTACGAAATCTTCAAAGGTTCGGCTGGTGTCTAGGCTCATCTTGGTAAGTAAATAACCTCTTCTGTTATAATATACAAAAATAAGCACTATCAGCCCTGCCACAGCCCCTGCCACCGGGCCAAAGGCCGCCCCGGCAGCGGCAAACTCCACACCATAAGGCAAAAGTATGTTGGCCAGAATAAAAACTGCCACTACTCGACCTATTTGCTCCACTATTTGGGATATAGCCGAAGGGGTCATATCCTGCAAGCCCTGGAAAAATCCTCTAAAGCATGACATTACAGAAACAAAAAATATTGCAGGTGCTATACTGACAATGGAGTAGTAGGCCTTGGGATTTTGATAAACTCTTATTGATAGCAGCTCTGCTCCTGCAATTAAAACAACTGTCAGCACAAGCCCAACTAGAGCAAGCACTACCAGGGAAACCACAAATATGCGATAGGCATTTTTATATTTCCCCAAAGCAGCATCTTCAGATACCATCTTGGAAATAGCTGTGGGAAGGCCAGCCGTAGATATGGAAAGAAGTATCAAATAAATCGGGTATGCCATTTGATACAGGCCCATACCCTCATCTTTTATGAGCAGTGCCAATGGAATGCGATAGGCTGCCCCTAAAATCTTTACAATAAAGCCTGCTATTGTTAATATCAGAGCACCTTTTAAAAAGGAATCTTTTCTATCAGACAATAATTTATCCGCCTTTCTTTTGAAACTCTTTATCTATTATATTCTATTCTATATTCAGCAGCAATATTTATGAATAGATTCCTCGCCGTACCATGATATGGTACGGCGTTTTTGTATGTAATATTGTTAATAAATAGGCATTTAGCAAAGTTATCATTAATTTTTTAACGAATATGAACAAATTATACCTAGTGCTTGTAAAAAAAATGTTATATAATAGATTTTAATTGAATTTATAGAAGCGGAGGTAGAAGTAATGGAAAAATTAGCTTCCATAGGTCTTTACAACACCAAAAATGTTTATAAAAATCTTTCCGTTCCTCGCCTTGTGGAAGAAGCGCTGAGAAGAGGAGAGGGATTTTTGACGGAAAGCGGAGCCTTAAATGTCTTTACAGGCAAGTACACCGGCCGTTCACCCCACGACAAATTCATTGTGGACGAACCTTCTATCCACGACAAAATATGGTGGGGCAACAACAAACCCATTCAGAGGGAAAATTTTGAGAACATTCTTAAACGGCTTTTAGCATATCTGCAAAACCGCGATATATTTGTATTTGACGGTTTTGCAGGTGCAGATCCAAAATACCGCTTGCCAATTCGAGTTATCAATGAATACGCTTATCAAAACCTCTTCTGCCGCCAGCTGTTTATCGTGCCCTCAGAAGAGGAATTGAAAAATCATGAACCAGGTTTTACAGTTATTTGTGCTCCCGGTTTTAAGGCAGATCCAGAAACCGATAAAGTCAATTCGGAAGCATTTATCATCATTAGTTTTGAAAGGAAACTTATCATAATTGGTGGCACACAATATGCAGGCGAAATGAAAAAATCCGTATTTTCGGTATTAAATTATTTAATGCCTGAGGCAGGAGTGCTTTCAATGCACTGTTCCGCAAATGTGGGCGAAGACGGCTCTACGGCGCTATTCTTTGGCCTCTCTGGCACTGGAAAGACCACACTTTCCGCCGATCCTCATCGATTCCTCATCGGTGACGATGAACATGGTTGGTCTGATGACGGCATCTTTAATTTTGAGGGCGGCTGCTACGCAAAATGTATCAACCTTACCAGGGAAAAAGAACCTCAGATTTACGATGCCATAAAATTCGGAACGGTTTTGGAAAATGTCATTGTAGATGAAGACACAAGAATTCCGGACTACAGCAGTGATAAAGTCACGGAAAATACTCGCGCTGCTTACCCCGTAGAATATATTCCCGGCGCTGTCATCCCCGGTGTAGGAGGCCATCCCAAAACTGTAGTATTCTTAACTGCCGACGCTTTTGGAGTGCTGCCTCCTATAGCTAAGCTCAGTAGAGAACAAGCCATGTACTATTTCATCTCCGGGTATACCAGCAAACTGGCGGGCACCGAAAGGGGAATTACAGAACCTCAGGCCACTTTCTCTTCCTGCTTTGGCGCTCCGTTCCTGCCACTTTCACCAATGGTATACGCCAAACTTCTAGGTGAGAAAATAGAAAAACATGATGCTAACGTATTTCTGGTAAACACCGGTTGGACAGGAGGCCCCTACGGTGTTGGCAAGCGCATGGATTTAGGCTATACAAGAGCTATGATTAGAGCAGCTCTCGAAGGCAAACTTGACTCTGTAGAATACGAAAAAGACCCGATTTTCGGATTAATGATCCCCAAATCTTGCCCTGATGTGCCTTCGGATATATTAAATCCCAAGAATACCTGGAGCGATAAAGAGGCCTATGATAAGGCAGCAATCAATCTTGCCGAAAGCTTTGCCAAGAACATTGCCAAGTTTTCCGGCATCGCACCTGAAGTTCTTGCAGCTGGTCCAAGAGGCACTAGCAAATAAACTCAAGCTTTGAAATGGCATCAAAAAACCACCCGTTATTATGGGTGGTTTTTTGCCTTTCTATTGTTCCATCTGCCTTGCCAAAAAGCCAGCTGCGGTTTCTGCTACTTTAAGCTCCATATCTCCCATACTTACATCAGCATCTTTAGAAAGAAGAATGACAGCACCTATGGGATCTCCTTCGGCAATAATAGGGCAGATAACCTGACTTGAATATTTGATTTTGCCTTCTTCTTCATCCTTGGTTATAGGCACATAATCTTTTTCACTGGTCTTAGGTATGAGAACAGGCTTACGTTCATTCATGATCCTTTCAAGGACAGAACTAATAGACTTATCTATATATTCCTTTTTGGGTGCTCCTGCAGCGGCTATAATCGTATCTCTGTCAGCAATGCATGTAATATGGTTTACAGAATCATGAAGTGAATCAGCATATTCTTTGGCGAAGTCCCCTAGCTCTCCAATCGGTGAATACTTTTTAAGTATTACTTCTCCTTCCCGATCTGTGAATATCTCAAGAGGGTCGCCTTCGCGAATTCTGAGAGTCCGACGAATCTCCTTAGGTATTACAACACGTCCTAGGTCATCTATACGCCGAACAATTCCTGTTGCCTTCAATAAATTTCCCTCCTCATAATCTGGTTTGGATTCCACTTATAGTATATAACGCAAATGGAGGTTCTATTCATTGAAGGCAATTTGAGAAATTTTATATATATTTTTCTATCCGGGATTCTTTTTTCCACTTCTCCACGTGTTTAGCAAACTCTTCATCTTTTTTGGCATTTTCCAAGTTTGACTTTATATAGTCTTTAGCATCGTCAAAACTTAATGAGGTTCGTTCACCGGTAACTTTGATTATGTGATATCCATATTCACTTTTGACAACATCACTTACGCTTCCTGGCTTTAAGGCAAAGGCTGCTTTTTCAAATTCCGGCACCATCTTGCCTTTAGAAAAATATCCCAAATCTCCTCCTTGGTCTTTAGAGCCTGGATCTTTAGAGTATTTTTTAGCAAGCTCCGCAAAATCGGCTCCAGCCTTTATTTGGGCCAAGAGCTCTTTAGCTTCCTCTTCAGTATCTACTAATATGTGGCTTGCCCGGATTTCTTTGGATGGCAGCTCAAACATTTTCTTGTTTTCTTCATAGTATTTTTTGACTTCATCCTCTGTAACTTTTACATCCTGTGTAAGTTTTTCTCTAAACTTGTTTATTATCAGCTGGTCTTTGACCTGTGCTTCAAAAGACTCTCTATCAAGACCCTGCTGTTTCAAATATGTCTCCAAAGCATCTTTGCCGCCGTGGTACTGCTCCAATTGACTTATAGCTTCATTGAATTCTTCATCATCTAAAGTAATATTGTTTTTCCCCGCCTGCCAAAGTATCACCTGATCGTCTATCATAGATTCTAAAACGGTCTCTTTAATAGCCTGCAATACTTTCTTTCCTTCAGCAGTAGAAAAGTCTTGCCCATTAGCTTCTAAAGCACTTTTAACCAGCGCAACTTGACGATCATAATCAGACTTTAAAATATATTCATCATTGACTTTGGCTATTACCTCTTTGCCATCAACAATTTTGCCTTCAACTTTTTCTGTATTTTTACACCCCGTCATTGCCATGATTAATACAAGCAAAAGGGCCCAAACACATAGCTTTCTCATGATTTCCTCCTCATATAGGTAAGTAAAACTGGTCTAGCTTTATATTATTATACTATACCGCCTTTCTCCTGCATAGCCTTTATTTCGTCCAATATCTTCTGAAGTCTCATCAGTAATTTTATACCCTCGTTACCCCTGGTTTTTACAGCAATGATTGGAGAATTTGTGCCTATGATTTTAACTTGTCTATCCAGCACCGCCTTAATGCCAACTAGCAGCTGTGGTGTCAGCTGGCTTTTTTCATGAAACTTAATATTAATCATATCTCCCTTTTGTATAATGCTTTCGATGCCCAGTTTTGCAGCTTGAGCCCTTATGCGGGAAATCATGATGAGGTTTCTGGTAGGCTCTGGGATATCTCCGAAGCGATCCTCTACTTCATCTTCCAAATCATCAGCTTCTTCCACACTGTCTACTGCTGCAATGCGGCGATAAATTTCCATTTTTAAAGCCTCATTGCTTATATATTCATTAGATATATATGCACTTACATCAAGCTCAAGGACAGGCCGCAATTCTTCTTCCTGTTTTTCACCTTTTAGTTCTTTCACTGCGTCAGCCAGCAATTTGGTATATAGGTCATAGCCAACTGCCATCATATGGCCGTGCTGCTCCGCACCTAAAATATTGCCTGCGCCGCGGATTTCCAGATCCTTTAAGGCAATTTTAATGCCCGACCCAAATTCCGTAAACTCCCGGATAGCGGATAAGCGCTTTTCAGCCGCTTCGCTCAGCACCTTGTCCTTCTTGTATGTTAAATATGCAAAGGCCTGCTTATTGGACCTGCCCACACGACCTCTCAGCTGATAAAGCTGTGCAAGTCCCATTTTATCTGCTGATGTGACAATTAAGGTGTTTACATTGGGTATATCAAGACCTGTTTCTATAATGGTGGTGCATACCAAAACGTCATATTCGTGATTGTAAAATCCCAGCATCACCTCTTCTAACTCATTTTCGTTCATCTGCCCGTGGGCTACAGCAAAGCGAGCTTCTGGTACTAGCTGTTTGAGTTTTTGGGCTTCCTCATGAATAGTCTGAACCCGGTTGTAAACATAGTAGACCTGGCCGCCCCGGGAAAGTTCCCGTATAATGGCATCCCGTATCAGAGACTCATTATGTTCTACCACATAAGTTTGAATGGGAAACCGGTTTTCCGGCGGCGTTTCTATAATACTCATATCCCTTATTCCACTCATGGCCATGTGCAAAGTCCTGGGTATGGGAGTGGCAGTAAGAGTCAATACATCCACATTTTTCTTGAGCTGCTTAATTTTTTCTTTGTGCGATACTCCAAAACGCTGTTCCTCGTCCACAATGAGCAGACCTAAATCCTTAAATTTTACGTCTTTCTGCAATAGCCTGTGAGTGCCGATGATTATGTCAATTTCACCTGTTTTAAGTTTAGCCATTATTTCCTTCTGCTGGGCAGCAGACTTAAATCGGCTGATAAAATCCACATTCACAGGAAAAGGTTTAAACCTTTCGGAAAAAGTGTGATAGTGCTGCTGGGCTAAAACAGTTGTGGGAACCAGCACTGCCACCTGCTTGTTGTCCATGACGGCTTTAAAAGCTGCCCTCATGGCAACTTCGGTCTTGCCGTAGCCCACATCTCCGCAAAGGAGCCGATCCATAGGCCGCGGGCTTTCCATATCCTTTTTAACTTCCTCGATGGCTGCAAGCTGGTCCGGAGTCTCTTCATATGGAAACATGTCCTGAAATTCTTCCTGCCACGGGGTATCGGGCGAAAAAGCAAAGCCCTTTATGGTCTGCCGAGCAGCATAAAGTTTAAGTAATTCCTCTGCCATTTGCTTAGCCGATGCTTTAGCCTTGCTTTTAGTTTTATTCCACTCGCTACCGCCCAGTTTGTGAAGTTTTACCGGAGTATCATCAGGGCTTACATACTTTTGTATTAAATCTACCTGGTTTGTGGGAACGTAAAGTTTATCCCCTCCAGCATACATCAGGGCAAAATAATCCTTTATATGACCTCCCACTTCCAGGGATTCCACACCCAAGTATTTGCCGATACCGTGAGATACATGGACTACATAATCACCTACGCGAAGTTCCTGATAATCCGTAATTTTTTTACTTTTTGCCTTGGGTTTTGGCTGAGTTTGCTTTTTCTTGGCCCTTCCGAAAATCTCCGTATCCGAAAAAATAACGAATTTTATTTCCGGATTTTCAAATCCCTGCTCAATTGAATCCGGAATGACAACTACTTGACCGGGCTCTATGGTACCAGCCTCGTTTAGAAAACTTGCCTCAATTCCTCTGTCACTTAAGTTTCTGATTAGGTGCTGGCCTCGTTCCTCGGTGCCGGAAAGAAGTGCTATTCTATATCCTCTGCGCTTTAACCTTGAAATTTCTTCAACAAGCAAATCCAGTTTTCCATAAAGGGGAGTCGTAGAGCGAAATTGAAAGGAGTACAGGCCATGTGGTTCGAATTCAGGATATATTTTTGGCAGTGCAGCGAAATATATAATTTTATGTCTTTTTAAATTATCCAATATTTCAAAAGGGCTGTAATAGATACTGGCTTGGGACGGCAGTATTTCCCCGGTCTCTAAAAGACCTTTGTAAGTTTCTTCAACTTCAAAAGCAGCATTTTTCTGTGCTTCTTTTATTCTCCCTGGCTCCACTAAAACAGATACAAATCTATTTTCAAAATAATCCGCTATACTGCATAGATCGGGATACAAATGTGATACATATAGCTCTGCAGCTTCAAAAAAAAGGCCGTTTGAGAGTTTCTCAATATGTGCTTCCACTTTTTCCGACAGGTGCTGTGCCAGTTCTTGTTTCCCCAGGGATTTTAACACGGCTTGCCGCTGTTTTAACTCATCAGCTATAGCCACGGCGGCAGCTTTGGCAGTTTCTTCATCGTAAACTACCTCTCGAGCGGGGCCTACAAAAATCTTATCCAGCTTGTCAATAGAACGCTGGTCCTCAATGTGAAATCTCCTAATAGAATCTACCTCTTCGTCAAAGAACTCCAATCTATAGGGATACTCACTGGTGAGGGGATACACGTCGAGAATTCCGCCACGAATGGCAAACTGCCCTTGACCCTGAATCATTTCTACCCGTTCATAGCCCATTGCAGACAATTTTGACACAACATCATTCATTGGCACTGATTTGCCTACTTCAAATTGGATAGTGAACTTTTTCACAATCTCTGGTGCCACTATTTTAGAAAACAGCGCCTGTATGGGTGCTACTACCACAATGGGTTTTTTTAGGAGTAGGCTCTCCATCACTTTTAGTCTCTGTGCAGTAAACTCTAAGCTTCGTGCAGCAGTTTCATAAGGCAATACAGTGCTTGTTGGAAAAACAGCAACTTCCTCGGGACTTAAGAAAAATGAAAGGTCATCGGCAAGTTTTTTGGCATCTAGTGAATCAGCGGTGACCACTAAAATTTGAGGCGTCCCTTGCTGTTTCAAGGCAGCTATTATATATGCCCTTTGAGAATCCGATATCCCATAGGCAAATAGGTGAGAGCCGCCACGTTTAAGGTCTTCCAGTAATTTTCTATACTCCAATATTTCTTCAGTAGTTTTTAATAGCTGTTTCATGCATATACTCCTGTTAAAATAAATATAATTTTCAGATAAATACCAAAAAGCCCTATCTATAATAAACAGGGCTAGTATTATCTATTATAACCCAAGTGTTAAAGTATATCAATAAATGTTGACTTACAATTTCAATGTTGATTTTTCATTTTAATAACTACATAATTCCACGCTATATGGATTAAAACTGCTGTTGCTATACCAAGAAAGGTATGCCCTTGATAAATAAAGTGCTGGGTTATTGCGCCAAAGACACCATGACTTATGAAACTTGCCAATCCTGCCAAGTAAGCTGTAATGCTGTCTTGGGCCCATATATCGTAAACAGCTTCCACCGCTCCAAAAGTTACATGGGACAAGAACACATTACTTCTCAGCACAAGGGCAAAACCTGTCTTTAACAATTCTTCCAAAATAGGCGCCCAATAAATTATCACTTTCTCACCTTTGCTTTTTAAAGCTCTGCTGTTAATGCAATAAGAAACTAAAGCAGCCGCGCCTCCTGATATTATGGAAGCAAGAATTGTATTATTAAAAAGTGTAAATATTAATACCAACTCCTTGCTGTAAATAAACTGAGAGCATTGCTCCTTTCTATATTATTATATAAACTAGTTTTGCAAAATATAAGTAAGTTTAAGCGTCTTAAGCCTGCAGTATTTAATACCACTTTACAAACATTTGTTTTGGTGGTATTATTTTATTTACTAAACATTTGTTCGGTTAAGGGTGAATCATATGTCCTTTTGCCACTTACACGTCCACTCGGAATACAGCATGTTGGATGGCTTATGCCGCCTGCCAGAACTTGTGCGCAAAGCGGCAGAGCTGGGCATGCCAGCTTTATCTCTAACGGACCACGGAGGCTTATGGGGAGTTGTGCCTTTTTACAAGCTGTGCCTTGAAGCCAAAATAAAGCCTATTTTGGGCTGTGAAGTATACGTAGTAGAAAACCTGCGAAAAAAAGAAGGCAAAGAAAACCCCCATCATTTGGTACTCCTTGCGGAAAACCAAGAGGGGTATCAAAACCTGATTAAACTTATAACCATTTCCCACCTAGAAGGCTTTTATTATCGTCCTAGGCTCGACAAAGAGCAGCTGGCCGCTTACAGCAAGGGCCTAATCGCCCTTAGCGGATGCTTAAAGGGTGAAGTGGCAGATTATATACTGAAAGGCGACATGGCAAAAGCAAAACAAGCTGTCACAGATTATGCTGAAATCTTTGGAAAACACAACTTCTACCTGGAACTGCAAGACCACGGTCTCATGGAGCAAAAGAAAATTAACTTCTGGCTGAAAAACTTTGCCAAAGAGTTTTCCTTGAGGTTAGTGGCTACCAATGATGTCCACTATTTGGAGCCGGAGGATAGCCGCATACATAATGTGCTTTTATCGGTACAGACTATGTCGGTAGTGGAAGAGGCCCTTTCTCTCCCGGGCAACCAGTACTATCTAAAAAGCGAAAGGGCTATGAAGGAGCTGTTTTCCGATGTGCCTGAGGCTATACAAAACAGCGCCGTTATTGCTTCAAGGTGCAATGTGAAACTGGAGCTGGGCCATCTTTCCCTGCCGGAAGCTCAAGTGCCTTCCGGCTATGACACTAATAGTTTCTTAGAAAAACTTGCTTTTGAAGGAGCCAAAAAGCACTACGGCAGTCCATTGCCCTCTCAGGTTTTCGAAAGACTTGCTTACGAACTTTCCACTATAAAAAAGACCGGCTTTGCCGGCTATTTCCTCATTGTAAAAGACATTGTGGACTTTGCTGTAAAGCAAGAAATCCCGGTAGGGGTGGGCAGAGGCTCTGCCCCCGGAAGCCTTGTAGCATACTGTCTGGGCATCACTGATGTGGATCCCATTAAGTACGGCTTAATCTTTGAACGATTTTTAAATCCCGAAAGAGTAAGCCCACCGGATATAGATATAGACCTTTGCCACGTTGGCCGGCGCCATGTCCTGGATCACATCAGAAAGCGCTTCGGCCACGACAAAATTGCCCATGCAGGTGCCTTTTCCACCCTGCAGGCCCGAGCGGTGCTAAGAGATACAGGCAGGGCTCTGAAACTTGATTACAGCAAGATAGATCAGATGTGTTCACTTGTGCCTTATTCCCATATGACCCTCCAGGAGGTTCTACACCAGAGCCCGCACCTTTCCTCTTTAGTGCGCCGGGACCCTGATGTAAGACTTGCCTTTAAAATAGCCATGCACCTGCAAGGTCTCCCGCGCCACATGACTCAGCATTCGGCAGGTGTAGTCATAGCTAAAGAAACTTTGACAAAATACGCACCCCTGCAACAGGCCAGCGGCCAGGAAATCATAACGCAAGTGGATATGGATATGCTGGAGGACTTGGGCCTTGTTAAAATTGACCTTTTAGGTTTGCGTTTTTTGACGGTAATAGGTAATACTTTAAAATTTGCTTACAAAAGACACGGCATAAAACTTTCTCCCAAAGACATACCTTTAGATGATCCTAAGACTTATGCAGCCCTATGCCGCGGTGATACCAATTCCACTTTTCAGCTGGAAAGCTGCGGCATGCGAAATTTGCTCAGGAAAATCCGTCCGCAAAATATCGAAGATTTGTCGGCGGTACTTGCCCTCTACCGACCCGGACCTCTCAACAGCGGCATGACTGAAGAATTCATAGCCCGCCGCCTGGGTAAAAAAGAAGTCAGTTTCCCTCATCCCTGTCTTGAACCGGTGCTTCGCGACACCTATGGTGTCTTCGTATATCAGGAACAACTGATGCAGGCAGCCCAGGCAGTAGCAGGTTATACCTTGGGAGAAGCAGACCTTCTTAGGCGAGCCATTGCCAAAAAAGATAAAAAAACTATTGAAAATCACAGACCTAGATTTATTAAGCAGGCCACTTATCGAGGTATTGATAAAGAAACCGCTGAAAAGATATTTTCCATACTGGAGGCCTTTGGAGATTACGGCTTTAACAAGTCCCACAGCATAAGCTATGCAATCATGGCCTATAAAACAGTCTTTTTAAAAGAACACTTCACTTTAGAGTATTTTGCCGCACTGCTGTCCCTGTATGCGGATACCCCTTCAAGGCTTCAGCTTTATCTGTCTGAAGCCCGCCGCAAGGGCATAAAACTCCTTCGGCCGGATATAAATCAAAGTGAAGTGGGTTTTACACCCGAATACGGCATAACAGAGGCAGATAATTCCATAGGCTCAATCCGGACCGGCCTTTGCATGGTTAAAAACCTGGGCCCTCAAGGCGTTAAGCAAATTTTAAAAGCAAGGCAGGAAAGGCCCTTTACCGATTTTTTTGACTTCTGCCAGCGAATTGACCGCAGAGCTGTGGGAATAAGAGCATTGGAATCTTTAATTTGGGCAGGTGCTTTTGATAGCTTCGGCATTTCAAGGCCCGCTCTTTTGCTTGCCCTAAAACCTGCCACAAAACAAAAGCGGGCAATAGCCGGCCAACTGAGCCTTTTTGCAGAAGAATCCCATATAAAGGAACTTGCTGAAGGTGTGCTGCTGCCGGACTTTTCTTTTGAACAAAAAGCCTATCATGAGCTTTGCTCCTTAGGCCACTATGTGACTTTTCACCCTATGGAGCTTCAGGAAGAATGGGCAAAAGGCATTCGCTCTCACACTGTTCAGGAAGTCTCTGAAATCTGCTGTAAAAAAAAGGTGCGCCTTGCAGGCATATTGCTGGATACGCGCTTTGGACTCACTCGAAATAAAAGTCGTATGATGTTTGTCCAGTTGGAAGACTTGACGGGCAGTATTGAACTTGTGGTATTTCCCAAAGAGCTAAAATTTTACAGGCCCTATCTTGTCCCAGGAGCCGCTGTGCTAGTTGACGGCTGGGTTGACCTGTCCGACGACGGCCACCGCACTGTAATTGTAGAAAAGGTCAGGCCTTTAACAAAGCCAAGCAGTAGGAATGAAGAAAAACCAGGGAGCTGTGAGAATAGCCATAATAAGGCCCAAACCATGAGCCTCAGCACTGTCTAAATTTAAACTCCTTGCCATTTTTCGATGATACAGATAAATCAATATCCCCACCAACAACACAATCAAAATATGAACAAAGCCGCTGACAAAATTGGACCACACCAGGTATGTATCCATATATTTGTCAAAAGGAGCCATCTCCAGGAAACCTACCATCACTACGCCACCTAAAAAATTTGCAAAATAACCAAAGACTGCTGCCTTTAAAGAATAACCAAAAACCACCCCCCTGTTTATTTCCGGCTGGGTGGTCTTTTCACTTCCAAAAGCTCTAAAGCAATATATCTTTAACCTGTTAAATTTTTTGTGCTTTTTAAGATAAAGGTTCACAATAAGGGTATTAATTATAAATTTAATAATTAATATCTGCGGAATGAGCCTGGGCATAAAATGGGTAATCCAAAGTGGAAATATAAGGCTATAGAGCACCGTTTGATTTTTTACATCTTTTGTCACAAGTTTACCTCCGAAAAAACATCGTTCTAGTTAAGTTTTTGCCACTGAATTCCATATAAAACAATTTCGACAAAAAGTGATAATTTCCTCCATTATTTTGCCACACTCTTAAAACTTTTTAGCGACTTTGCAAATTTTATAGCTTGAAAAGCAAATATCTTATATAATCTATTTAAGCAAAATGAAATTTAATTGAACGGGAGCAAATTAAATGGACTCATTCAAACCCTTCCTCTGTATAGTTACTTTAATTAATGCTTTTGCTTTCATTTTAATGGGCATAGATAAATATAAATCCAAACACAACCTTTGGCGCATAAGCGAGAAAACTCTTTTTACAGTATCTATCCTCGGCGGTGCGGCGGGAGTGCTAATCGGAATGTATTTCTTTCGACATAAGACCAAGCACATAAGTTTCATATGGGGTATTCCCATAATCTTAATTCTACAAGTAGCCGCAGTTTATTACATATTAACGTAACATTATCTTAAGTATTTAACAGCATTTTGGATATGGCCCAGGCAGCACCTTCATTTTGGTATTCTTTAGGAGATACTATTACATGGGGCGGAAGGTCAGGCAAGTAGTCATCGTGCCTGACGAATACAGCATACTTGGCAAAGGCCAGCATTGGCACATCGTTTTCCCCGTCTCCCACAGCTAAAACTTCTTCAGGCAATATGCCCAGTTTTTCGCACAACATTTTAAGGCCACGGCCTTTGTTGCAGGTGCTGCTGTTTATTTCACAGAGATACGGGTATGAACGGGTACAGCTTAAGTGAGAAAGTTTCTTCGGCCACATCTGTAAAATCTCTTGGGCTTTCTCACTGCTTTCTGTAATTAACATTATCTTTACTACATCTTCTCGGGTAAGGTCATCGGGAGTATCAGCCACCTTGCTGCAATATATTTCAAAGGCCTTCAGTCTATCTATCAGCCAGTCTCGATTTATGGGCAAATTACAGTGAAGATGTATTTGGTTTGGCTGGTAGATAGTGGTGGCAACGCCGGGTATTTTTGTGGTAAATTTTATAACCTCATCAGCCTCATCTACGCTTAATAAATCCTTCCATACTACTTCCTCTCCGATATATGCTAAGGCACCATTGTTCAAAACTAACGGGGTTTTCTTCATATCAAGGCCAACAGTGCCCATGACTTTTTTTGTGCCGTCTCGATGCCTTCCAGTTACCAGCGCAATTTGTATACCTTTAGACAAAACTTGTCTTATGGCTTTTTCATTGGCAGGGGATATATTGTTATCGCCATCTACGATAGTGCCATCAATATCAAGAGCGATTAATTTTATTGCCATCTAATTATCACCTCAGAAAAATGATTGCAATGTTTGTTTTACATTTAAAAATCCCTCTTTCTGATATTATCAGAAAAGAGGGATTTGTTCAAACTATTTTAGCCCATAAAAATTAAATCTGGCCGGTTAGTTTAAGCACTGTATGGGCTATTACTGCAGAACCTAAATAAGTGCCCACAAAGACAAAAATAGCTACTACAACTATCCTTAGACCATTTTTCTTAAAAGAATCCAGGTCTTTTCCTAAAGAAATACCGGCATAGCCCAAAATAGGCGTGGTAAGTGCCAAAAAGTTAACCTGCGACGTCAGTTCTGCTACTTTTTCACCTAAAGGGAACCAAGGCATTGTGAGAATAATGCCTAAAAGCGATACATATACTACAGCAGGCAAATTTCCCGGCATTATCTTGGTAATCCACATACCAACAATTACTATCAAGAATAGGATAAGCATTCCAGGAAAGGCAGTTATGGGATCTATTTTGTAACCGACAAAATTACCAACTAAAGTCAATATAGCAACTATAACTGTAATTACAACAGGATCTTTCAATGACAGTTTCATCCCTTTATGACCTCCTCTGCACGGTCTCTAATTAACTTCCTGTAAAGCCATTCGCACATGGGCAGAGCCATGAAAATTGACATGTAAACGCCATCGGCACCGGTAGCCAGGTTGCTGGCGGCACCTAATGCCGTAATTTCTTCAGCCATATTTGGGAATATCTCTACTAGAGCTCCAACTGCAGCACTCATCATACTGGCACTGCCTACACCGCTTGCCATGGCAAGGGCATAAGGATGTAATGGTAAAGCTGTAGCCGCAAAGCCCGCAAAAAGGCCGAAGAATATGGAACCAAAGACGGTACCGGCGACATATACTCCCATAACCCCTCTTCCTTCAGGAGAATCAAGGCCATACATATCCGAAATAATGGCAAGATTGGGCTCTCGTGCAATGGAAAAGGTTGCTCCAATGGCCTCCCTTCTTAAGCCAAGCAATAGGGCAAAAGGCATACCCAAAAGTATTGTACCCAGATTGCCAAATTCCTGTAGTATGAGTGCAGGCCCAGATTTGATAATAAGAGGCAAAGTGGGGCCAATGTTTGTGCCGTATTTTGCCATCAACAGCATAACTGAAACCGTAATTAAACCCTCTGCAGCGTTCATATCTTCCTTGTCAATAATTTTAAGAAACTTTGGTCCTGTCAAAAGCCCAAGCAAAAGTGCATACAACATAGGAAGTAATACAATAGTCCCTGGACCTAGCTTATAACTTTTGGTCCCTATGAGTTCCGCTATCACCACAAGCGCCAAAACTATGAGGTGTAGCTTTAGGTATCGCTTTTCATCCGACATTTTTTTATCCCCCTTTATTATGTTTATTGTTTTATAAGCTCATCCCAAAACTTGAGATAGCTTTCCTTGGTAAAACTTGGCTTAAACTTTGATTTTATTTCTTTGGCCAATTTGGCTTCGTCAAAAAGTAAATCCACTACCGTGAGGGCCATTGCTTTAGCAGGAATCATGTAGGCCATCTCAGGATCGGTTATCTTGAAATCCTTGCTGTGAGCGTTACCGGAAAAACCACCAACCGTAGGATGAAGCGTTGGCATGATAAGACTTACATCTCCTGCATCTGTAGAACCCGTCAGGTCAACACCCTCGATGATGTTTTCCCTACCTATAAAACTTTGGATGTTTTCAGCAAATAAATGACTTAAAGTTGGATCTTGTTCTAAGGGCATATAACCAGGAATTTCATTTATTTCAATTTCAGCTCCCACCGCATAGGCTCCGGCCTTCAAAGCTCTGTTGACTTTTTCATTGGCACCCACTACCGCATCTATGGTCTTTGCCCGAACATATGTCTCCAACCGGACATCGGCAGGTACTATATTGACCAGGTCGCCACCCTTTGTGATAATGGGATGGACTCGCACTTGATCTTCATCTCTAAAGGTTTCCCTCTGCACGTGAGTTGCTATAAGCCCAAGAATAGCAGCATTTAGGGCGTTTATACCTTTATGTGGTTCAGCACCTGCGTGGGCTTCTTTACCTTTGTACCTTACAGTTTTACCAATAAATCCTATACTGCCACCGTATACAAAAGCCTTTCTCTCTTCCACTCCTCCGGTGGAGTGAACCATCATAGCCATATCGATATCGTCAAAGGCACCGATTTTTATAAATTCCTGTTTGCCGCCAAAAAACGTGATTTTGCCTTCATCACGAAGTTTCTCCCTGAACTCTAATTCCACATATTCCTCCGCAGGAACTGCCATAAATGCTACATCACCGGAAAGCTTGTCCAAGACATCGCCGAAAACAAGTCCCATGGCAGCCCCAAGCATTGCGGCTATTTGAGCATTGTGGCCGCACGCGTGGGCTGCTCCCGTAACAGGATCGGCGCATGGATGTGCAGGACTTACTACTGCATCAAGCTCTCCCATAATAGCAACTTTAATATCATGGTTCTTCCCCTTAGCCAAAGCCTTAACTCCAGTTATAGCGAGGTTTTCTTCATAAGGTAAGCCTAACTTTTGAAATACCTCTTTAACCAAAGCAGAGGTTTTGTACTCTTTATAGCCAAGTTCCGGGTTTTTAAAAATTTGCTCACCTATTTCAATAATCTCATCCCGATGTTCATCTATGGCTCTGACTACCTGCTGTCTTAGTTGCTCTTTGTCCACTATAACACCTCCACAATAAAATATAAAAAATAAAATGACCATCACAGGGAGACATATTTCCTTCTATTATACTACTGTTTACTCATTATATGAAGTATTTTTTATTTGATTATGCCGAAAATTAAATTGCCTTAATTTACTGATAAACTATAGGGGCAACCTGCTTCGTGTTTAAGAAATTCCATATTAAATTTAATAATCCTGCCCCATTGGCAAAAATTATTAGATTTTTTAGAGTTTGGATGCTATCATATAGACAATACAATCCAACCAGTATTTTTAACAACTTTTTTAATGAAAGGATCAGTCTTAATGAGCGACGTGTATATTTTTGGCCACAAAAACCCCGATACAGATTCTATTTGTGCAGCTATCGCATATGCAGAATTTAAAAAACAGGTTTCTAAAGGAAACTACATTCCTGCTAGGCTGGGCGAAATTAACAATGAAACAAGGTTTGTGCTTGATTACTTTAAAATTCCCGTGCCGTTTTTATTAGAGAATGTATATGCCCAATTGTCTGATATAGCTTTTGACAAGCCTTTATGTTTTACAAAAGATACCCCGATTTCCCGGGTCTGGAATACCATGATTAAACAAAACATAAAGACTGTCACAGTGGTAGATGAAAATGAACGGTTCATAGGAATAGTATCACTAGGTGATATAGCCAGAGCCAATCTGGAAATCTCCGGCGACTTTAGCAATTTTGCAGTTCCTATGGAAAATATTATTAAGACTTTAGACGGCAAAGCTTTGCATCTGGCTTCTGATACTTTCTCCGGAAAATTGGCAGTTGCCGCCATGAATTTAGAGGATGTTAAAAAGCGCCTTTTACAAGACACATTGCTTATTGTGGGAAATCGAGAAGATATACAGCTGGCAGCTATTGAAAAAAAGATTAGGACCATAATTGTAACAGGGAATCACTCCATCTCAGAAGCAGTGTTAAATTCAGCAAAATTAAATAATGTGAGTTTAATAGTTGTCCCCTACGATACCTTCAATACTGTTAAGTTAATTAATCAGAGCCTGCCCATTTACTATGTTATGAAAAGTCAAAACCTGATTACCTTTGGAATTCGCGAATTTATGGATGACGTAAAAGACACTATGCTCAAGTACAAATACAGGTACTTCCCTGTCTTAAAAGATAAAAAACCTGTAGGCATGCTCACAAGGCGCCATATTTTGGATTCTGTAGGGAAAAAGGTCATCCTCGTAGATCACAATGAAAAAACCCAGTCCGTTGAAGGGTTGGAACAAGCCCAAATTCTGGAGGTAATCGATCACCACAGAATAGGCAATATGGAAACAGCTTTGCCAATAACATTTATAAATAAACCGGTGGGTTCAACCTGTACCATCGTCTACAGCTTGTACAAAGAACACTCAATTGAACCGTCTGCCCCCATTGCAGGTATAATGTGCGCCGCCATTCTATCAGACACCCTTATTTTTAAATCACCTACCTGCACTTCCCATGATATTAGTGCAGCCAAAGAGCTGGCAAGCCTTGCCGGTATTGACTTAGAGGAATTCGCCAAGGCTATGTTTAAAGCAGGCACATCTTTAAAAGGCAAGACGGAAGAAGAAATTTTCTATATGGACTTTAAAGAGTTTAATGTAGGCGACTACCAGATTGGAGTAAGCCAAGTCAATATTTACAATACAGATCTCAAAAATTTAAAAGATGGTCTTCTCAAGTTTATGGAAAAGGTGAAAAATGAAAAGGGCTATGATATGCTCCTCATGATGCTAACGGACATAATCAATGAAGGCTCTGAGATACTCCACGTCGGAGGCCAGCAAGAACTGCTCTCCCGCGCCTTTGACATAGAAATTACTGGTGAAAGCTTTTACCTGCCTAATGTAGTATCCCGGAAGAAACAAGTTATACCAAAGCTTATAACAGCAATATCCGCTCACTAAAACAATAATGGGACCGGACACATAACAAGCTTAATAGCTAAAAAACAAATAGAAAAGCTTCCAAGGAAAAATTTTGCTTGGAAGCTTTTTAGTGAGTGCCGGTACATGCTTTCATTACTCAACATTTTATTCAAAATTTATGGGCAACATCAGTTCTTCCTGCCTTTGCCCGTTCTCGTCCTCTGTTACAAAAATAATCATGCCTGAGGGACTCGTGTGCTTGCTAAGCTCAACTGTAGCCTCAAATTCCTCCAGTTCCTGAGATTCGACAGGAACGGTTACATGAGCAGTTCCCAAAATTTCGTGACCGTCCTCTACTTCTATATTAAACTCCTGCACCTTGGTTTTTCCTTTAATGGTAAGTTTTGTGCCAGATTTAACCGCTTGACCTTCGCTGGGCTCATCAATAATAAAGTTTATGTCAGAAGCAACAGGCGTATCGGGGTTATCTGCAACGGGCTCTTGATTTTCATCGGTGCCACTATTTGAAGGGTCAGCCTCAGACTCATTGAGACTTTCTCCGGGGATTTGTTCTACCTCTGCTGGGGTTTCATCTGCCGCCTTTGTAAAACATCCTGCTGACAATAGGGCTATGAGTACCAGGCAAAAAATAATTAAAGATAGTCTTTTCATTTTATCTCCTCCCATTCACTTATAAAGACGAAAAAAATCCCGAAAAGTTCCATGAAGCTATCTCGATACATATCTGTGCACTTTTACATAAGTCCTGCCTTTTTTACTTTGACCGCCCACCTCCACCACTTTTGCTCTGCCCAAACGATTTGCCGAAATTACATCTCCTTCCTTGACAGGTGCTGCAGGATCTTTTACAACTTTGAAATTTAACCTGACATTTTCACCTTTGATAAAAGGCGCCATTTTCGAACGGGAAATCCCAAAGGCAAGCCCTGCCACGGCATCAAGTCTAAGCGAAGCTACAGTGCTGGTAATTTCTTTATATGACCTTTCCGGTTGTAACAGTTCTTTTAAAGATATCTCCTCTACACTTACAGGCACGCTTCCCACTTTTATTAAGTTAAGCCCTATGTATTCCATTATTTCCTGCTTAACTATTACATCAGCACTCATCTTACTCACTAAAATGTCTCCCAGCTTCTCTCTGCTGATTCCAAGGCCTAAAATGGCCCCCAGATAATCTCGATGGCCCAGATATTCGTCAGGATCTTTGGGCGTTATCCTCAGTGCACCTAAAGGTGCCTTAAAAGGCTCATCACTTAAGTGTTCCGGATAAACTACTATTATCTTCCGTTCCGCTTCTTCATAACCGCCGTCAAAATAAAAACCCATTCCAGAAAAGTTTTTGGCTACATCCTGTGCTATCTGCTGCTGGGCAGGGTCCAAAAAATTAGAAGCCTTTTTTCCCCTGTTTTTTTGAGCTATTGTAAATATATCCCTTATCCGAGCTTCGACTTGTTTTTCATTAAAATCTCCCAAAAGATTCACCACCATTAAACTCTTTTTTAGTATATAAATGTTGCATACACCTTATATAATAACATACACCATTGCTAAATCAAACAATTGTAATTTTATGGAGAAAAATCGCTATCATTGTTTAAAAAATTATTATTATAATTAAAATAATACAGATGAAATGTAATATTTTGGGAGGGTTAAACATGTCGAAACTTTTTACCCCTTTTAAAGTCAAGGATTTGATAATAAAAAATAGAATCATGATGCCTCCAATGTGTATGTACAGCAGTGATGATACAGGCTCTGTCAAGTCCTGGCACCATATTCACTACGCAACCAGGGCTTTTGGTCAAGTAGGTCTTATTATAGTTGAGGCCACTGCCATAGAAAAGCGAGGCAGAATCTCTGATAGAGACTTAGGATTATGGGATGATGCTTTGGTAGAAGGCTTAGCTCATTTGGTAGAAGAAGTAAAAAAACACGGCTGTGGCATAGGCATTCAATTAAACCATGCCGGCAGGAAATGCAGTATCCCATATGAAAACATTATAGCTCCGAGCCCCATTCCTTTTGATGAAAGCTACAAAGTTCCCGATGAAATGACTCTTGATGACATAAAAAAAGTAGTGGAAGCTTTCGCACATGCTGCAAAACGAGCCAATATGGCCGGGTTTGATTTAATAGAGCTGCACGGTGCTCACGGTTATCTTATTAACCAATTCCTATCTGCTTTAACCAATAAGCGAAGTGACGAATATGGCGGCAGCGTTGAAAATCGAATAAGGTTTTTAAAGGAAGTAATTGCAGCGGTAAGACGGGTTTGGCCTCGGGAAAAACCGCTAATGCTCAGGGTTTCAGCTGAAGAGTATGCACCAGACGGCAATCATGCAAGTGATGTGGCCAACATTATTAACCTTGTAAAAGATGAAGGTGTAGATATTATAGATGTCAGTTCAGGAGCAGTAGTTCCTGCAAAGATAAATGTATATCCAGGGTATCAAGTCACATATGCCGAAACCATAAAAAGGTTGACGAATCTTCCAGTTATAGCAGGAGGACTGATTACTGAACCTGCCATG
>ENA-OWPA01000954-OWPA01000954.1-bioreactor-metagenome-genome-assembly--contig:-NODE-954-length-25206-cov-9.509730_pt1 | contig 25206 bp, 24 predicted proteins | sample MGYA00238139_ERZ651803 | MGnify/ENA primary metagenome ERZ651803 (study PRJEB26909, sample SAMN07631231) | bioreactor metagenome | isolation source: Switchgrass digestor | place: USA: Dartmouth... | reverse complement strand
TCGTCCTGAGCCAGGATCAAACTCTCATTAAAAAAGTTCCCTTAGCTCTTTTGACTTTACTCAAAGTACTTCACACTATTCATTTATTCAGGTTCATTTAACATCAGCTTTTGTAGTATATCATCTTATTTTATTTCTGTCAACAGTTTTTTGTAACTTATTTGACTCATATATCTGTTGCTTTATTTCGAGCTGACAAGTATTAATATTAAACCTTTTTTTCATGATTGTCAATGCTTTTTTTGATTTTATTCATTTCTTTTTTCAACTCCTGTAAATCACTTAGATATACTTCTCTTAAGCCCTTATTATATATTACTGCCGCAGGATGATATAGAGGGAATAAACTGTATTTGTTGCCCTTTATATATATGGACTCCAATTTTCCATGCATTTCTCCAATTTTAATGTTTTTATCAAACAGGGATTTAAGAGGTGTGTTTCCCAGTGTAACTATTACATCTGGACTGATTATATCTATCTCTTCAAGCAAAAACTCCCTAAAGTCCTCTATTTCCTTAATAGTAGGAGCCCTATTTGAAATCCTCCCTGTTTCAGGGTTTATCCTAGTTGGCCTATACTTAACTGAATTGGTTATATATATGTCTTCCCTTCTAATATCCAATACCTGAAGGAATTCCTCCAGATGTTTACCAGCCTGACCAACAAAAGGCTTTCCAAGTTCCACCTCCTTGGCTCCAGGAGCTTCACCAATAAGCATTATAGGACTATTTAAATTTCCCTGTCCTAAAACCAGCTTTTCATTTGGATATCTTTTTATTATGTTTTCATTTAGGACTTTAATTCTTTCCTCTTTCACCCTATCAACCTTTCAAATTATTTTTATCAGCCTTTAGCTCATCATATTTACTCCTTATACTCTTTAAGTCTTTCCAAGCATCTAATTTTTTACTCTCATCTCTTAAAAGTGCTGCAGGATGATATGTAGCAATTATATTAAACTTCCCCTTTTTATACCAGATTCCTCTATTCTGTGTGATTCTAAAATTCTTATCTATTATATTTCTTGCTGATATGACCCCAAGGCATACTATTATCATAGGATCTACTATTTTAACCTGCCACCTTAAAAAATCCAGACATTTCTCGCATTCCTCATCATGAGGGTCCCTGTTATTAGGAGGCCTGCATTTTACAATATTTGCAATATATACCTCATCCCTATTAAGCCCTATGGAGTTCATCATCTTGTCCAAAAGCTGCCCTGCTCTTCCAACAAAAGGCCGTCCCATTTTATCCTCGTAATAGCCTGGGCCTTCTCCAATAAACATTATATCAGCCTGGGGGTTTCCTTCTCCAAATACTACATTTGTCCTGTTTCTAGATAACGGACATCTATTACACTTATGCACAAATGCCTCAAGCTCTTTTAAATTATACATAAAAGCCCTCCTAACACTAAAAAAGAGCCAAAGAAGTACCTCTGGCTCAGTCTGCTAGTCAATTATCGGTTTCATTGTGGGGAATAATATAACATCTCTTATGCTTGGCTTATCTGTCAAAAGCATAATCAGCCTATCTACTCCTATGCCCAGACCTCCTGTTGGTGGAAGCCCTACCTCCAATGCATTTATAAAATCATAGTCCATCATATGTGCTTCAGCATCTCCAGCTTCCCTTTGCTTTACCTGTTCCAGGAATCTTTCCTTCTGGTCTATTGGGTCATTTAATTCGCTAAAAGCATTTGCAATTTCCCAGGTGTTTATGAAGGCTTCAAATCTATTAGTAAGTCTTGGGTCATCCGGATTCCTCTTGGCAAGAGGTGAAACTTCCACTGGATGATGAGTTATAAATGTTGGCTGTATTAAATGTTCTTCACAGAACTCTTCAAACATTTCACTTATAACATTGCCCCTCTTCATTCCAGGTTTGATTTCCAGTCCCTTTTCCTTTGCTATTTTAATAGCTTCCTCATCAGTATTTATTTCATTAAAATCTATGCCTGTATACTCCTTTATAGCTTCAATCATTGACATTCTCCTCCATGGAGGAGTCAAATCTATTTCTTTGCCCTGATAATTGATCTTAGTAGTACCAAGGGCCTTCTGAGCTGCATATGCAACTATCTGCTCAGTAATCTCCATCATATCCTTATAGTCAGCATATGCCTGATACAATTCAATGCTTGTAAATTCAGGATTATGTTTATGGTCCATTCCTTCGTTTCTAAACATTCTTCCCATTTCATAAACCTTTTCAAATCCGCCTACTATTAGCCTCTTTAAGTACAATTCGTTTGCAATCCTTAAGTACATATCAATATCCAATGTATTATGATGGGTTATGAAAGGCCTTGCATTTGCACCACCAGCTATGGTGTTAAGAATTGGGGTATCTACCTCCAAAAAGTCCCTTTCATCCAAATACTCTTTTATGGCCTTGATTATTTTAGCCCTTAATATAAATGTCTCCTTCACTTCAGGGTTTACTATTAAGTCCACATACCTCTGCCTGTACCTTAAATCAGGGTCCTTTAATCCATGGAACTTTTCTGGGAGTATTTGAAGGGACTTGCAAAGCAAGGTAATATTTCTTGCTCTAACAGATATTTCGCCTGTTTTTGTTTTGAACACTTCACCGGTAACTCCAATAATATCTCCAATATCCAATAATCCCAGCTTTTTATATGCTTCTTCACCAATTACATCCATTTTTATGAATATCTGAATTCTTCCCTTGCTATCCTGTATATCCATAAAGCTGGCTTTCCCATGGCCTCTTTTGGATCTGATTCTGCCTGCAACTGATACTGTCTTTTCCTCTAGTTCATCGTAATTCTCCTTAATAGTTGTACTGTGGTGAGTGTATTCATATTTTTCTATCAAGAAAGGGTTTTCACCCATATTCTGCAGTTCTTTCAGCTTTTCTCTTCTGATTCTCCGTAATTCGTTGATATTTTCTTCAGTTCCTGACACTTATATAACCTCCTCTATCTTGTTATAGCTATTATTTTATACTTTATGACTCCATCTGGTACCTGAACCTCCACAATATCTCCTTTCTTTTTCCCTAATAAAGCACTTCCCACTGGAGATTCATTTGAAATCTTTCCTTCAAATGGATTTGCTTCTGCTGAACCAACTATTGTATATTCCATTTCTTCATCATATTCCAGGTCATTTACAACTACTTTGGAGCCTATGCTTACTACATCAGTACTTATTTCTTCATCGTCTATTAATTTTGCATTTCTCAATACTGCTTCTAATTTTGCAATTCTTTCTTCCAGCTGTGCCTGTTCATTTTTTGCCTCGTCATACTCAGAGTTTTCGCTTATATCTCCAAAAGCTAATGCTTGCTTAATCCTTTCTGCGATCTCTTTCCTTCTAACAGTTTTTAATTCATCCAACTCATTTTCCAATCTTTTCAGCCCTTCTGACGTCAAAAATATATCTCTATCAGCCATTTACAATTCTCTCCTTTTTCCATATATTTAAACTTGTTTGCTTATGGATATCAACATTATTATTTATATATGCAACATATTATAATCAAGGGAATTTGAATTGTCAAGCGCTTACAGTTTTCCCTTATTTTTTATTTTTTCATTCACAAACTCCTCAACTGAATAAACTTCACCATTGACGATAAATTCCTTTAAATCTTCCCTGTCATAACTATTTAAACTTTCATACAGTCGAGAACAGATTACTTCAGGTAAATAGCTGTTCTTTGCTATATTTAAATTATCTTTACTGAATACAAAATCCTCAATTGAAGCTTTTCCATGAAGCAATGCACTTTTTCTCAAGACTTTTTTTAAACTGAAATCAAATACTATTGTTTCACTTCTTAATTTTCTAAAATCAATACTGTAATTATCTATTAGATTAATAATAATAGAGTAATTTGTCAATATTTTATCTATATTTTTAGAATAAAAAATCGACAAGCCCGTTTTTTCCAGTATATGTTTATATATATTATCTATAACATTATCCTTGTATTTGCCTGTTATTGTTATAAATCCTACTTCTTTATAAATTGATTCTATTAGGTCTTTTGTCTGTTTTTCATCATCACCTATTATCAATAGCTCCTTGCTTTTCAAATCTGTACCCAATAAGCTATATATTTTCTTTAAGGCTGCAGGTAAAAATGATATGAGCAAATCTGTTCCATCCAGTACCTTTAAATTTGTTCCATTTTCTATTGCCTTCAGGTCCTGTCTATTGAACAAAGACATGTCCTCAAATATAATACTATCAATATTTGCATCCTTTAATCTTTCTATAGCCAATATGAAGTTTTCTATTACTTTCTCCTTTTCATCAAAATAATCCCTTAAATAAATTCCACAAACCTTTCCTATTATATTTCCTTTAAGATCATATATATTCTCCATTAACCTGGGGCGTATAACAGGAATTAAAGTATTGGGAAGGATTCTTTTTATTCCCCTGTAATAACAATCAAAATACCTCTCCTGACTTAAGATGTAAATAAAGCCAATAACAATTCCCCCCTTTCAATATATATAATGTATTATATGAATGCATGAGTATTTGTATAACTGGTCAGCCTAAAAGGTATTTAGTTCTAGCAAATAATCTAACAGAATTCTTTCCACCTCATCTCTTGAATTGATATGGTTAATTTCATTCTTCACCTTATTGGAATTCTTCAATCCCCTTATATACCATGCTATATGTTTTCTCATTTCCTTAACTGCTACTCTTTCCCCTTTGTCCATGCACAGCATGTTTAGATGCCTAATTGCCATATTTATTATTTCATCATAAGTAGGCTCCAAATCTCCTTTTCCTTCCTGTATAAGAGCAATTCTTTTAAATATCCAGGGGTTTCCAAGTGCACCTCTTCCAATTGCAACTCCATCGCATCCTGTATATTCCATCATATTTATAGCATCCATTGGCTCAAATACATCTCCATTTCCTATTACAGGAATGGCAACAGACTTCTTTACCTCCTTTATAAAATCCCAGTCTGCTTGACCTGAATAAAACATATCCCTGGTTCTGCCGTGGACAGTAATTGCAGAAACACCTTCTTCTTCAGCTATTTTTGCTACTTCAATTCCAGTTAGATGGTTTTTATCCCAACCCATCCTGATTTTCACAGTAACAGGTTTGTTTGATACTCTTACCACCTTTTTCAATATCTGCCTTACAAGCCTAAGGTCCTTTAGAAGTGCTGCACCATCCCCATTTTTCACTATTTTAGGAGTGGGGCATCCCATGTTTATATCCAAAATGTCTATATCTTCCCTGGGGTTTATATATCTTTCAACTACTTCTGCCATTATATCCGGGTCTGAGCCAAATATCTGCAATGAAATAGGCCTTTCATCCTGAGCTATATTAGTTAGGTCTATAGTATTTCTATCCTCATAGTATAATCCCTTGCTGCTTACCATCTCTGATACCACAAGGCCTGCTCCCATCTCTCTGCAAATAGTCCTAAATACTCTGTCTGTAACACCAGCCATGGGAGCTAGAATAACATTGGTCTTCAGATAAACTCTTCCTATATTCATTCAATCACCCCTTAATAAGAAACAAGTAGCCTTTTGGCTACTTGTTCCTTTCATATATTATGCGTAATCCTTCAAGGGTTAGCATCTTATCTATCTTATTGATATATTTGCTTTCTGATCCTATAAGAGTAGCAAACCCGCCAGTTCCTATTACATTTTTTACTTCTCCTTCATCCTTCATCTCTTCTATCATCTTCTCAATAATATAGTCCACCAAGCCAATATATCCATTAACTAATCCGGATTGAATGCTATTTACTGTATTTTTTCCAATTACATTTTTAGGTTTAACCAATTCAACCTTTGGCAGCTTAGCAGTCTGTAGAAAAAGAGCTTCGCTGGAAATCTTAATTCCTGGTGCTATTACTCCTCCTAAATAATCCCCTTCCTTCGAAATGGCACAAAAAGTTATAGCTGTTCCAAAGTCTACTATTATCAATGGTCCTCCATATTTCTCATAGGCTGCTACTGCATTTACAATCCTGTCTGCTCCTAATTCTCGAGGATTTTCATATTTAATATTCATTCCTGTTCTGATTCCGGGTCCTACAACAAATGGTTCCTTATTGAAGTATTTTACACTCATAGCAGACAGCGTATGCATTAAAGTGGGAACTACTGATGAAATTATTACATCATCCACATCGTCAGATGACATGCTGTTATATCTGAAAATCTGCTCAAAAAGCAATCCATACTCATCTGAGGTCTTATTTTTGTCTGTTGCTATTCTCCAATCATACAGCAATCTTTTCCCTTTGAATATGCCCAATACTATATTGGTATTGCCTACATCTATAGCCAGTAACATATATTCACCATCCAATCCTATTTGTTTCTGCTCTTTAAAGCTCCGATAATATTAGTTACTATTATAATTGCAATAATAGTTTCAGGTATCCCATTTGTTATGCCAATGCCTATTATAGTATTCCTAACCATGTTAATATCTTGTCCCAATACTGATACCAGACGGCGTCCATAAAGCATATACATGCTAAAAAGAACTCCAACTGTATTAGTTAATGTCCCCACAATTGAAGGTATTATAATATCCATAGCTTTGTTTTTTAACCTTTTGTTAGCATAGATTCCTATTATTAGGCTCAATATTATTAGAACCACATTAATAATTAACGACCATATGCTACTGAATTCAACTATATTAATATATATTCCGTATGCTAAATATCCAATTATTCCTATCCACAACAGGTTCAAAACCCTTAAGGCTTTGTTTTCGCCTAATCCTTTTATAAACCTATAAGTATAATACGTAACTATGCCAATTAGTACTCTAGGCAATACAGAAACAACTGGATTTAAAAATACAAAAGACATAGGCGTAGGATTAGTAATAGCCTGAAATATACTAAATAGCCCAAATATAAGGCCTATAAGGCTTCCAACCAGTGGACCTTCAGTAATTGCTCCTATAATTACCGGTATATGCATTATAGTTGCTCTTGTAGGCCCTATAGGAATAAATCCTAAAGGTGTCATGCCTAATACTATGGAAATACCTCCCAAAACTCCTACAATGGTCATTTTCCTTACAGATAAGCTGTTTTCTACTCTTTTCATTTTTCTACCTCCCGCTCTGGTTCCCTATGGATACCAGTCGTATTTTTAAATAATTCTAGTGTCCAGCTCTTATACAGATGCCGGCAAGATAATTATAAATCCTTTTACGCATTTTTTCAACAAAATATGCAAATTAAATAAGCATGGCCTTGACCATGCTTATTGGTTTAACGGAAAAACATTAATAAAAGCCCTGCTGCTACTGCTGAACCAATTACTCCTGCTACATTTGGCCCCATTGCATGCATTAGCAGGAAATTGCTTGGATTTGCCTCTTGTCCAACCTTTTGACTTACTCTCGCTGCCATTGGTACTGCTGATACTCCTGCTGAACCTATCAATGGATTTATCTTACCTCCTGATACCTTGTACATTATCTTCCCAAATATTACTCCTCCTGCTGTTCCTATGGAAAATGCCACCAATCCCAACGCTATTATCCCCAATGTCTTTGGTGTCAAGAATATTTCTGCATTGGCTGTTGCTCCTACTGTTAATCCTAAAAATATTACTACTATGTTCATCAGTGCATTTTGCGCTGTGTTGGATAATCTTTCTACTACTCCACACTCTCTCATTAAATTCCCCAGCATTAGCATCCCTACTAATGGAGCTGCATCTGGTAATAGTAATGATACAAATACTGTTATCATTATTGGGAATATTATCTTCTCCTTCTTTGATACCGGCCTTAACTGTTGCATCATTACCTTTCTTTCCTTCTCTGTTGTTAATGCCCTCATAATTGGTGGCTGTATTATTGGTACCAGTGCCATATATGAATAGGCTGCTACTGCTATTGGTCCTAGTAAATGTGGAGCCAGCTTAGTTGTCAAATATAATGCTGTTGGCCCATCTGCTCCTCCTATTATCCCTATGCTGGCTGCTTCCGGACCTGTAAACCCTAAAAGAACAGCACCTATAAATGTTGTAAATATTCCTAACTGAGCTGCTGCTCCCAGCAATATGCTTGATGGATTTGCAATCAGAGGCCCAAAGTCTGTCATGGCTCCTACTCCCAGAAATATCAGTGGTGGATATATACCCAGTTTAACTCCCTGGTATAAATAGTACAAAAGTCCTCCCACCTGTTTTGTAACTGATACTAATTCCCCTGTATTTGGATCCTCTACAATCTCTACTACAGGTTCTGCCATTAACCCTGCTAAAGGAAGGTTTGCCAGTAACATTCCGAAAGCAATTGGTATCAGTAAAAGAGGCTCAAATCCTTTCCTTATTGCCAGATATAAAAGCACAAAGGAGATTAATAGCATTATAACCTGGCCACCGGTTATCTGTGCTAGTCCGGTACTCTTCAGAAAACCCTGTAATATTTCTATAAGCATTTACTAATCCTTCCTTTCGTTGTTATTCTATTATTACAATATCATCTCCTGTATTGACTGAAGACCCTTTTGAAACTACAATTCTTGCTATTTTACCATCTCTTGGAGATACTATTTCATTTTCCATCTTCATTGCTTCCAGTATTAGCAGTATTTGCCCTTTCTTAACATTATCTCCTTCTTTTACATTTATGCTTAATATGGTTCCTGGCATTGGTGCTTTTACTACTTCCTGGCCTGCTTTAGCTGCAACCTTCTTTGGTGCTTCTGCCTTTGTTTCCTGCTTTGGTTGTGGTGCTGGTCTTTCTGCTTTTGGTGCTGGCTGTGAATATTCTACCTGTGGTTTTGTAGAAGTCTCACTACTTGTTATCTCTTCTACTTCAACTTCATATTGGTTTCCGTTTACATTTATTAAAAACTTTCTCATTGTGTTTACCTCCTAATGACATTAATTTATTATTGTATACCTTTCATCTGTTCTCTTCTTCCCATGTCTGCCCAAACTGGGGTGTTTTGAGAAATTCTCCTTATTTCCCTTATCCTTATCTGAGGAACTGATACATCTAAGCTTGCTGCTATTGCTGCTGCTATTGCTGCTACCAATTCTCCCTCGTCTGTTTCATCTATTTCTTCTACTGTATCTGTTTCTATAATATTGGATGTATTAGTCCCTTTATCTTCTTTTTTGCCGTTTGATGTTACCTTTAATACCCTTATTAAGAGGGATATGAGATAAAGGACTATGAACACTACTGTCATACTAAATACTGTTATTATTAAGCTATCACCTATTGTTACACTTTCTCCCAATTATATCACCCCTTCTATACTGGTAAATTGCCATGTTTCTTGCCAGGGTTAGTTTCTCTCTTGCTTTCAAGCATATTAAAGGCTGATATTAGTCTTGGCCTTGTAATACTTGGCACTATTACATCGTCTATATATCCTCTTGATGCTGCAATGTATGGATTTGCTACCAGGTCCCTGTATTCCTTTATCTTTTCGCTTCTTGTTTCTGCTGGATTTGAAGATTGTTTGATTTCATCCTTAAATATTATATTTGCTGCTCCTTCCGGTCCCATAACTGCAATCTCTGCACTTGGCCATGCAAATACCTGGTCCGCTCCTAAATCCTTGCTGCACATTGCAAGGTAGGCTCCTCCATATGCCTTTCTTATTATCAATGTTACCTTTGGTACTGTCGCTTCACTGTATGCATACAGCATCTTTGCTCCATGCCTTATTATTCCTCCATATTCCTGTTCTGTCCCTGGTAAAAATCCTGGTACGTCTACAAGGTTAAGTACTGGTATATTAAATGCATCGCATGTCCTTATGAACCTTCCTGCCTTGTCTGATGCATTTATATCCAGACATCCTGCCAGTACCTTTGGCTGATTTGCTATTACCCCTATGGCCCTGCCGTTTAACCTCATAAATCCTGTTATTATATTCTGGGCATAATACTCCTGCACCTCAAAGAATTCCCCATTGTCTGCCAGTAAGGTTATTATTTCCTTCATGTCATATGGCTTGTTTGGATTGTCAGGAACTATTTCATTTAACCTTTCTTCAATTCTGTTTATATCATCACCTGACTCAAAAATAGGTGCTGATTCCAGATTGTTGGATGGCAGATAGCTTAACAGCTTCCTTATCCTCTGTATGCATTCCTCTTCAGTATCATCCATGAAATGGGCTACTCCTGATATCCTGTTGTGTGTATTTGCTCCTCCCAGTTCCTCCTGGGTTACATCTTCTCCTGTAACTGTCTTTATTACCTCTGGCCCTGTTATGAACATCCTGCTTGTTCCCTTTACCATGAATATGAAGTCTGTTAATGCTGGTGAATATACTGCTCCTCCTGCACATGGCCCCATGATAACGCTTATCTGTGGTATTACTCCTGATGCCTTTGTGTTATTGTAGAATATCTTTCCATATCCTGATAGGGCATCTACTCCCTCTTGAATCCTTGCTCCTCCGGAATCGTTTATGCCTATTAATGGAGCTCCCATCTTCATTGCCATCTGTTGAACCTTTACTATCTTGTTTGCATGCATTTCTCCCAAAGAACCGCCTCTTACTGTAAAGTCCTGGGCATATACAAATACAAGCCTTCCATCTACTGTTCCATATCCTGTTACAACTCCATCGGCTTCAGCCTCTACCTTATCCATTCCAAAGTTTGTACTTCTATGCTTTACAAAGGCATCTATTTCTACAAAACTGCCTTCATCCAGCAATAGATTTATTCTTTCCCTTGCTGTCAGCTTGCCTTCGCTGTGCTGTTTCTGTATTTTCTTTTCTCCGCCACCAAGTTCAATTTTTTTCCTGGTTTCCAGGAGCTTGTCGATTTTTTCTTTCATTTTTGTCCTCCCCTCTAGATTACCTTTCGCACAATTCTATTAGTACTCCAAAAGTTGATTTTGGGTGTAAAAATGCAATTTTTGCTCCTCCTGCACCTTTCCTTGGCTTCTCGTCTATTAACCTGATTCCCTTTGCTTTTACTTCCTCCAGAGCCTTTTCAATGTTCTCAACTCTATAAGCAATATGTTGAATTCCTTCGCCTCTTTTTTCAATAAATTTAGCTATTGGGCCTTCCTTGTCTGTAGATTCTAAAAGCTCCACTTCTGTATCTCCTATAGGCAAGAAGGCTGTTTTTACCTTTTGCTCCTCTACAACTTCTGTATCAACGCATTTTATTCCTAATACCTCTTCATAAAACTTTAGAGCTTCATCTAAATTAGCTACTGCAATGCCAATATGATCTATTTTGGTTACCATAATAACCCTCCTATCCTTTAATAAAATCCATAATCATATCCTTGGCAGTATAAGGGTCCAACTTCTTTGATATAACGTCATCTACCAGTTTGTCAAATAGGTTCCCCTTGTGAGCTTTATTCATTACCAGGCTTAAAAACTCCTCTTCTGCCAGCTTCATTATTTCAAGCCTTATGTTTTTCTTTCTTCTCTCTACAATCTTCCCTGTTTCTTCCAAATAAGTCCTATGTTCAATTAGTTTATCCACTAGTTCGTCTATATTCTGATTCCTGCTGGCAGATACCTTTACAACCGGAGGCCTGTAGTCCTTTTTTTCACTTAAGTCCAAATTCATCTCTATTTCCAGTTTAGTCCTGTCTGCTCCCTCCAGGTCAGACTTATTGATGGCAAATACATCTGCAATTTCCATTATTCCTGCCTTTATAGCCTGTATGTCATCTCCCAGGTTAGGTACCATTACCATCAATACTGTATCTGCTATTTTTACTATATCCACTTCTGACTGCCCAACACCTACAGTTTCAATAAATATATAATCCATTCCAAATATGTCCAAAACCTTAACTGCACCCCAAGCAGCTCTAGACATGCCTCCCAAGGAGCCACGGGTCCCCATGCTCCTTATGAAGACATTTTTATCCAGCGTCAAATCATTCATGCGTATCCTGTCTCCTAGAATTGCACCGCCTGTAAAGGGACTGGTAGGGTCTATTGCCAAAATACCAATCTTTTTACCTCTTTTCCTGAATTCCTTTGCCAGCTTATCCGTAAGGGTGCTTTTACCACTGCCTGGTGCTCCCGTTACTCCTATCACATAGGCATTCCCGGAATGCTTGTACAAGCTCTTTATTATGCTGACTGCTTCCAAATCATTGTTTTCAAGCATTGAAATAAGTCGGGCGCAGGCCCTTCTATCTCCGTTAAGAAGTCTCTCTCCTAAATTCAATGAACGCACCACCTGTATTATCTTTTTACATTTCTTTTTATATATTCAACTACATCTTTAGTAGATGTTCCAGGAGTAAAAATCTCTTCTATACCAGCTTCCTTCAGTTTAGGTATATCATCCTCTGGTATTACTCCACCTCCAATTACAAGCACATCGTCTACTCCTTCTTCCCTGAGAAGGTTTACAACCTTTGGAAATAGGTGATTATGGGCTCCAGACAAAATACTCATAGCTACTACATCAACATCTTCCTGGATTGCAGCCTGAACTATCTGTTCAGGAGTCTGTCTAAGGCCTGTATATATTACTTCCATTCCAGCATCCCTTAAGGCTCTTGCAATTACCTTTGCACCTCTATCATGTCCGTCCAACCCTGGCTTTGCTACCAACACTCTAATGGGTCTATCCATATTTATATACCTCCCTATACTAAATCTACAATTCGCAATTAAAGTATTATTGATTGCTCATATTCTCCAAATACTTCCCTTAATACTCCGCAGATTTCGCCTAATGTTGCATAGGCTTTAACTGCATCCAGAATATATGGCATCAGATTTTCAGAAGTATTGGCCTTTTCTTTCAGCTTCATCAATACATCTTCTACTAACTTGTTATTCCTTTCTTCTTTTAGTGCTTTTAATTTCTCCCTTTGCAGCCTTTCAACTTCTGGGTCAACCCTTAATATATCCTTATGGCCCTCTTCTTCTATCTGGAACTTGTTTACTCCGACTACAATTCGCTTTCCTGACTCAATTTCCATCTGATAGTTATATGCTGCATCCTGAATTTCCTTTTGTATATATCCGCTTTCAATTGCCCTTATAGCTCCACCTAACTCATCTATTTTCTTGATGTAGTTCATGGCTTCTTCTTCAATCTTATTAGTCAGGCTTTCAATATAGTATGAACCTGCCAATGGGTCTATGGTTTCAGTAACTCCTGATTCATATGCTACAATCTGTTGAGTCCTGAGTGCTATGCGTACGGATTCTTCTGTTGGTAAAGCTAAGGCCTCGTCCCTTGAATTTGTATGCAATGATTGAGTTCCTCCCAACACTGCTGCAAGAGTTTGAATTGTCACCCTTACAATATTGTTATCTGGCTGTTGAGCTGTCAATGTGGAACCTGCTGTCTGTGTATGGAATTTAAGCATCATGGATTTTTCGCTCTTTGCATGGAATCTTTCCTTCATTATCCTTGCCCAAAGCCTTCTTGCAGCTCTAAACTTAGCTACTTCCTCCAGCAAATCATTGTGGGCATTGAAGAAGAATGACAACCTTGGTGCAAAATCGTCTACATCCAATCCAGCTTCTATAGCTGCCTCTACATAGGCAATACCATCTGCCAGTGTAAATGCTACTTCCTGAACTGCAGTGGCACCTGCTTCTCTAATGTGGTATCCGCTTATGCTTATTGTATTCCACTTGGGTACTTCCTTTGAGCAGTATTCAAATATATTTGTTATAAGCCTCATTGAAGCCTTTGGTGGGAATATATAGGTTCCTCTTGCTATGTATTCCTTCAATATGTCATTTTGGATAGTTCCTCTTAAACTTCCCTTTGGTACTCCCTGCTTCTCAGCAACTGCAATGTACATGGCCAGTAGAACGCTTGCAGGAGCATTGATGGTCATAGATGTGCTTACCTTATCCAGAGGAATTCCATCAAATAGAATTTCCATGTCCTTTAAGGAGTCTATTGCAACACCGACTTTGCCTACCTCTCCTTCAGATAATGGATGGTCTGAATCATATCCAATCTGAGTAGGTAAATCAAAAGCTACACTTAATCCAGTCTGTCCCTGTTCCAATAAATACTTATATCTTTTGTTGGATTCCTCTGCTGTAGCAAATCCAGCGTATTGCCTCATTGTCCACAGCCTTCCCCTATACATGGTGGGCTGAACTCCTCTGGTAAATGGATACTGTCCTGGAAATCCTAATTTTTCGTTGTAATCCAAATCTTCAATGTCATCTGGTGTATAGAGCCTTTTTACCTCTAAATTGGAGCCTGTCTTAAATGATTCCTTTCTTTCAGGAAAACGACTGATAGTCTTTTCCACGTTGTTCTTTGTCCAGTTTTGCTTTTCAAGCCTAATCTCCTCTAACTTATTTTTATCAAACATAATCCGATCCTCCCTATATGGAAAGTTTAATCATATATACTCATATCTATTATATTAATAAATGTGTTTATTTTGCAATATACATTTCAAATTATCCTAAAAAATGAAATAAATATTGCAATATTTTAAATGTTGATTTATATTAAATCCTCATGCTTCCCGTCTTCATATATCTTACGTGCCATGACAAGGCTTCTTCCAGATTATGTGGAGTATGTTTGTATTTACATGACTCTAAACTGTTTTTGTAATAGTCTTTTAACATCTCTTTATACTCTCCATAAGTGCAGTTTTCAATGATAGCCTTTGCCCTTTCTTTTGGGCTAAGCCCTCTCAAATCTGCAACTCCTTTTTCTGTTACTATGACCTGAACATCGTGTTCTGTGTGGTCACAATGGGATACCATTGGCACTATGCAGGATATGGTACCTTCCTTTGCTGTTGCTGGAGTAACAAATATTGATATATAGGAGTTCCTGGCAAAATCTCCGGACCCTCCTATTCCATTCATTATTCTGCTTCCCATTATATTGCTGGAGTTCGCATTGCCGTATATATCCACTTCTATTGCTGTATTTATTGCTATAACTCCTAATCTCCTTATTACTTCAGGATTATTGCTTATCTCCTGTGGCCTTAATATTATCTTTTTCTTATATTGGTCTATATTCTTATAAAAGTGCTCTTGCTTATTTCTAGAAAATGTAAGAGAAGTAGCTGATGCAACGCTTACCTTCCCACAATCAATTAAGTCAAGTACAGTATCCTGAATAACTTCTGAATATACTGACAGATTTTCATATTTAGAATATATTAAGCCAGCTAAAACTGCATTTGCAACGCTTCCTACTCCTGATTGCAGTGGAAGCAGATTTTCAGGCAATCTGTTATGCTTTACCTCATTGTCCAGAAAATCAATTAGATTCTCAGCAATTTTATTTGATATATCATCAACAGGCGATAATTTTTTATCTGCATCCATAATGTCTGTAATCACAATTGCTGCTATTTTCTCCGGATTACAGGGTATATAACTGGTTCCAATTCTGTCTCCTGCTTTTAAAATAGGAATAACATCCCTGTATGGTGGATTTTTGGGACTGTACACATCGTGCATTCCTTCCAGTTCTATTGGCTGGCTTACATTTAGCTCAACTATAACCTTATCAGCTTTCTCAACATAAATGTTTGCGTTTCCTACAGATGTAGATGGTATTATTCCGCCGTCCTCATTTATAGCTACAGCTTCTACCAGTGCTATATCAATTTCCTCCAGGAATCCATATTTTACATACTGAGAAAAATTGCTCAAGTGAATGTCACAGTATTCTATATTCCCTTCATTTATGCTGTTTCTTATGGAGGAATTGGTCTGATAAGGGTATCTTTTTTTAATTATTCCAGCTCTTGATAATACACCATCAAGTTCATCTCCTACAGAAGCACCTGTCAGCAATGTTAACTCTAATTTATCACCTCTTTCAGCCCTTCTTCCTAATGCAATTGGTACTGCCTTGGGATATCCTGCAGGAGTAAACCCGCTTGTCCCAACAGTCATTCCGGTTTCAAAAAGCATAGCAGCTTCATCCGGTGACATTATTTTATCCATTAATTTTTTACATCTGATTCTATTTTCCAGCACTTATCAATACACCTCCAGACAATGATGAAAGACAATAAAACTGAACCTCTGAGAATACAGAGGTTCTATCAGCTGCATTTATAAACATAAATTTCATCATAACCGACTATTACCCGGTAATACCCTTTTAGCATTTCATCAGCTTCATCATCACCTGTATCAACTAATAAGGGTTTGCTTTTTAAGCTTGCTATTTTGCCTGGTGTAGAAATCACAATGACATTATCCTTCCCACAAGCCTTAATAACAGCAGGGCTTAGCTGTTGATTGCCTCTTCCAAATATATATCCTTGCCCTCCTATAGGTGATACAATTATCTTAAATTTATTGCTGTCAACTATCCTCAATATGTCCTTCTCATTTGCATCATTTAATACAAGCTTTTTGTCCTTTACTATATCTATCCCTAACAGAGTATATGGAAGTTTCAGTCGCTCTAATATCTTTCTCGTTGTAGTCCCTGCTCCTATAAGATAAAAACAGTCCTTTTCCATGTTTTCAATTACATAATCTGCTATTCCTTCCAGGCTTATTTCATCGCTATATATACCACCTGATTTCAACGACTGTACATATGCCCTTTGATAAGGCACCTTCATATATCCATATAGCTTTGCAGCTACCCTTCCCTTTCTAAATTCATCTTCATCTATATCCATTACTTCAGATTCTCTTAATTCCATATTTGGATTTTTGAAAAATTCCTCTACAATTCTTCCTGCATTTAAGGGGTTTGTGGCAAATACCGCAGAGTGTATCTTCACCCCTGCCGGTATTCCAATTACAGGTATTTTATCCCCAATAATGCTGCAGATATTTCTTGCTGTTCCATCTCCCCCTGCAAACAAAATCAAATCTACATCGTTTTCCATCATCCTTTTAGCTGCCTCTTCTGTATCCTTATACGTTGTCATTTCATAATGTATTTCTCCAATGACCTTATGATTAAGCCCCAATTCAATACATTCATTCTGGCCCATATCACTTGGATAAGTTAGTATCTCTATTTCATCAATGTTTTCCCTAATGTATTTTAAAGCCTTCTTAGCCTTATCTGGAGCCTCTTTTTTGGCGCCTAGCATTAAAGCCTTTTTTAATGTTTCTTCTCCATCAGTTCCTTTAAGGCCTACTCTTCCCCCCATTCCAGCAATGGGGTTTACAATAAGCCCAAGTTTTTTAGCCATATACTCACCTCGATTAATCTATGCCTTTTTTCTTCTTATATACTCTCCAGGTTACAATCAAATCCTCAGGATCAGTAATTGGTGGTTGTGGTATTAATGATATTGGTCCGTTATGAGGAGCAGTTTCAACCAATTCCGGATTTTCGTATGCTTCCTGTGAAACCTTCTTCATTATTTCAGCATATTCATCTATTTCATCCTTTGAGAAGGTCTCATTTGGTTCTGGAGTAAATGGCTCTGGTACAAGATAAGGTGGATGGCTTTGATAGAATTCCTGAAGGCCATAGTCCATGCATCTTCTCTCAACATCTTCAGTGCCAACTCCAGTTTCCTCCTTTAGTTTTTCCCAGCTATATCGAACTTGTTCCATTCTGAATCTTTCTTTTGAATATGGTGCAGAAATTCCTCGAACTTCTGTTAATAGCCTCTTCATTAAATAGTTGTTGTTTAGTATTGATAGTTCTGATACTTCCTTTAATCCATCAGCGCCAAGGGATACTATCCATGAATATGCTCTAAGTACAGCTGCTACTACTCCATAGAACATCCTTACTTTTCCTATGCTATGGGGCCTATCGTAGTCAAGATAATACTTTTCTCCATCAAAAGCAACTACCGGAACAGGCAGATATTTCTCCAGGAATTTCTTCACTCCCTGTGCTCCGCAGCATGGACCCATGGAGCCATGAGGAGATGAAAATGCCTTGTGCAAATTGTAATGGCACATATCGTATCCCATTTCCTTTGCCCTTACAATTCCAAATAGCCCGTTTGCATCGGCTATATCCCCTATACACAATCCTCCTGCCTCATGTACTATGTCCACCATTTCCTTGATGTGAACATTGAATATTCCTGTGTCCTCTGGGTTTGTTATAAACAATCCTGCAGTCCTATCTGATACTACTGATTTTAAGGCTTCTATGCTTGGATAGCCTGTTTCCTCATCTGGCATCAGGGTTATTACCTTAAAGCCTTTGGTATGTGGAGCAGCTGCATTTACAGGATGGGAAAAAGCAGTTGTAATGATTTCAGTTCTTTTATCTCCCTCTCCTCTGTCAGTATGATATGCCTTTAGAATTGAAGCATTGGAAAAAACTGCCTGTGCTCCTCCCCCTGCCTGAAATACAAATGCATCCATTCCTGATATCTCTTTCAAAAGCTCTGCTGTCTTATACATTATTTCAAGAATACCTTGAGTAGTCTCTTCGTCCTGTAATGGATGTAACTCTGAAAATTTAGGATTCCTTACAAACTGCTCATGTATTTTGGGGCTATATTTCATGGTGCAAGTTCCCAATCCAATATCAATATTTATATCTTGTCCCAAGGTTTCCTGAGATAACCTCAAAAAATGCCTTAGAACCTGTGGCTGTGACAGTTCTGGTAGTTTAGGCAATTCTTTTCTCTTTATATTTTCAGGTATTATTTCTTCTGCTTTCCCAACTTTGTTTACTATTTCGTCATCCACTTCAGGAATTAAAATCCCCCTTTGGCCTGGAGTGCTCAACTCAAATATTATGGGTTCATCCCATCTTGCTTGATGAAAATTTCTTAATTTTATCTTGCCCATCTTCACCATTCCTTTCAGATGTATAAGTTTGAAGTAATTATCAGCTCAAAATACTTGACAATTCTCTTGCCAGTCTATCTATATCTTCCTTTTTGGTCAGCTCAGTTACACAATATAATGCACTATTCCCCAATTCTTTAAATTCCTTAGTAAGATCCTTGCCTCCAAAAATACCTCTGTTTAACAATTCCTTATTTATTTCCTTAACTGATTTATTGGTTTTGTCAAAGATAAGTATGAATTCCTTAAAGTTTGTACTGTCCTCAAACAAAACTTTTACCCCTTTAATACTTGATAATACCTCTACTGCATATTTTGCTTTGGATATTATATTTTTCCCCAGGTCATACATTCCTTGTGGCCCCATCAATGACAAATATACTGCTGCTGTTATTGCCCACAATCCAGTATTTGTTCCTAAGTATTCAACAGCTTTTTCCCTGCTTCCATAGCTTGTTCTTTGATTTAAAGAGCGTGAAAATCCAAATTCCCCTTTTTCATTTTCGTATAAGCTGTAGAAATGGTTGGGGAAATTCATAATAAACTGTGGCTCATTCTTGCTTGCAATATATCCGGATAAGCCGCTTCCATATCCCATATGCATACCCAGACACTGTATATCTCCGCAAGTTATATCTGCCCCATAGTTTGCTGGTGCCTCCAATATTCCCAGTGATGATGGATCTGCATAAACTACAAACAATGCTCCATGTTCATGGGCAATTTCTCCGATTTCCCTACCATTCTCCTCAATGAATCCCAGATATGATGGATTCTCAATAAATACTGCTGCTACATCATCTGATATCTTTCTTCTTAAATCCTCCAGGTCCATCTGCCCTGTTTTAGGATCATAGTCAACTTGAGTAATAGTCATAAAATCACAATAGTTCCTTATATGTGCTAAGATTTCAGGATTCATGGTCTTTGGAACCAGCAGTTTATTTCTATTGGTTATACGATTTGTCATGCGCAGTGATGTTGAAGCAGCCTGACTTCCATCATAGGTTGCCAAAGCCACAACATCCATATCCACCAATTCTCCCATAAGGCTTGTGAATTCAAATATTGCCTGGCATTTGCCATGGTCTGTATAAGTACCTCCACAATATGCAGTCAGAAACTCACTTCTACTGTTTATTTCATCACATACTGCAGGAACATAGTGCCTATAACAACCTGCTCCTAAAAAGCTCAAGTACTCATTACAGGATATGTTTTTTGACAATATGCCTTCTACATGTTCTTTCAATTCAATTTCTGAAAGCAGTGGCTTTGGAAGGTTAAGCTTTCCTTTCATCCTCAGCTCTTCAGGTATATACGAATACAGTTCTTCCATATTTTTTATTCCTAATGCATCCATCATTTCTTTCTTTATGCTTTCCACGCTATTGGGCATATAGGGATAGACAATTTTTTTGTTTTCATCCATATTGCAAACCTCCTTTTATGCAAATATAAGTGATATCTGTAGATTTTCTAAATAAATGCCAGATTGGGAAGGACTCCCCTTCCCAATACTGTAAATAACGTTTTTCTACCAGCCCTTTATAATATTTCCTAATAGCAATCCATAATAGTTGCCGATAATATATCCTAATATACCCGTTAGTATTGTTGGAACTATTAGTTTATTCCATCCTTTTGCTATTGCCATTGCTGCTGATGTTGTAGGTCCTCCTACATTAGCATTTGCAGCCAGCATCATTTCCTCTAAATCGAATTTGAATATTTTTCCAAATATCAAGGTTACTATCAGATTTGTAAATACAATTATTGCACAGAATACCAATAACAAAGGTGATTTTGTTATTATTAAACCAATTGATGCTGGAACACCAATAACTGCAAAGAATATGTGTATTAAGAATGTTCCTATTTCCTGCGCGCCTCCCATCTCTTCAAAGAATTTGGAGAATCTTGTTGCTAATATTGTTGTAATAGTTGTAATTATTAAGTATTGATTGCCCAAGAATCCATTCAATATATCAAGACCAAAATTGCCTGTAGGTATTACTTCCTTAAAGAAACTAGCTATATGTGATGAAATTGTTACTATTACAAATGCTATAGATACAGTAAATGCTATATCCCTAATAGAAATGCTTTTTGGCTTCCAAAACTGAGCAGCTTTAGTTTCTCCATCTTCTTTTACTCCTTCTCTCTCAATCTCATCGATTATTGGATGAGTATATCTTTTTAAGAAGAAGTTCATAGCTGGAATTGCCATTAATACAAAGAAATAAATTGCCATTAACAGGTTATCTGCAACAACAGATGCAGTAACCAATTCTCCAGAAGCATCAAAAGCATCAGCCATTGCCACAAGGTTTACACTGCCACCCGTATATGTTCCCGTCATCATTGCCGCAGGCTTATATATTTCAGGAATATGGTTTTTCAATAATAAAGCAGCAATAAAAGTTCCAAGAATTGTACCAAGGCCACTTAATAAGTATATTATTAATTGTCTTCCACTTTCTTTCCATATTTTTTTAAGATTAGCATTGAATAAAAGCATTGCAATGGATAAAGGAACTACATAACTCCATACATGGTCGTATGTTGGTGCATCAGTGGGTATTATTCTTAGGTTGGATAGTATCATTGCAATTATAAGTGCTATTACACATCCTGTAACCTTGCTGGCCCATTTATATTTTTGCTCCAGCCATATACTGATTGCCGAAGTTGCTGTTAAAACTGCCCATAATGACCAAACATCATCTGCTTTAATAAAAGTTGATGCCATTCTTACTCTCCTCCTTTTTTAATATAAAAAGTTTTCTGTTAATAATACAAATCAATTGAGTACGTTATTCCCAAGTCATAATTAAGCATCCTCCTTCTCCTTTTATATCTATTAAATAAAACCTGAAAGTTTTATCTGTATATTTCTATGTATATAAAATTAAGTAATTGCTAAAACTAATGATTTATACTCCAATTCAATATTTACAATTGCATAGATGCATTTTTCATGCCAATTTTAATTGCCTTCTATTCGTCTAAATATCTACTCTTTTGTTGAATATTGAAGTATTTAGATACATTATTGTATCAATTCATAATATATCAACAAGAATATAAGTAAAATGAATAAACAAAAATAGATACATATATGTATCTAATGATACATATATGTATCTATTTTTGTATTATCATATGGATACTAAAATATTTTTACCTAACCAATTCTCATACATATTATGGATATAGCAAAATCTTCATTGCATTTCCCTTATTTATCACCTCTAATGCCTTGCTAATTTCTGCTAGCCTAAAAGTATGAGTAATCAATGATTCAACCTTTATTCTTCCCGATTTGACCAAATCAATGCACTCTTTGAAATCTATGCCAGAGTAGCACATACTGCCTTCTACCTGTATCTCTCTTCTGACAACATCTACAATGTTTGCAGTAACCAATTCATGAAACATGCCTACTAAAACAATCTTACCATGCTTTCTTACACAATTTAGAGCAGCGTTGAAGGCTTGCGGACTGCCAGTAGCTACAAATGCCACATCTGCCAATTCATTATCATTAATCCTTTTGATTTCCTCTTCCAATATTTCATCAAAATTAAAAATATAATCTGCTCCAAGCTGTTTTGCTAAAGCTAATCTCTTTTCATTTCTTTTTAGCCCCACACATATTGCTTTCTTTGCACCTTCTACTTTTGCAATCTGTAAAATATAAATTCCTATTGGACCAGGACCAAATACAATGACAACATCTTCACTGCCTATAGAAGCTTTTTTTATGGAATGATACGCTGAAGCAATGGGGTCAATAGAAGCACCTTGCTCATAAGTCATACCGTCTGGTAGCTTATAAAGTACTTTTTCATTTACTGCTACATATTCAGCAAAAGCTCCATTTACATGAATGCCCGTTTCAATAATATTATCACATAGCGTTTCCAGTCCTTTTCTGCAGTAATAACAATTGCCACAGCTTATAACTATTGCTGCAGAAACTCTGTCACCAACTTTAAATTCCTTGACTTTTTTCCCCACTTCAACTATATCACCTGAAAATTCATGACCTGGGATCATTGGTATTTTTATATCCTTATTGCCATTAATTATGGATAGGTCTGTTCCGCATATTCCTACTGCTTTCACCTTAATCAACACTTCATCATCTTTAGGTTTAGGGATTTCTACTTCTTTTAAAGTAAATCCCGGACCTTTTTTATCCTTAACAACTGCAAGCATATAAATCCCTTCTTTTCTAAATTGTGTTTTCTAAGCTGTACATTTATAATCACTCAATAGCTATACCATATTTTTTGCACTTTCTTACTATTGTAGGCTGGCTAACCCCTAAAGCTTTTGCTGCTTTCCTTGTTGTCCTATACTTTTTTAAAGCATTCTGTATTAACTGCCTTTCAATAGTGCTTACTGCTTCATCTAATGTCAGCTCTCCTCGCCCAAGATTATATAATTCCTCTATTTCTTCTTTACCAAAAAAACCGGATATATAGTCATCTGTAATAATATCATAAGGGCATGTCAATACCAGACGCTCTATCAGGTTTTTCAACTGTCTGACATTTCCTGGCCAGGAGTACCATTTAAGCAATTCAAAAGCTTTATGGCTTAATGTTTTAGTCTTATTGTATTTTGAATTATATAAGTCCAAAAAATATTTTGACAGTAAAGGAATATCTTCTTTTCTTTCCCTTAAAGGAGGTACATATATAGGTATAACATTTAATCTGTAAAATAAATCCTCCCTAAAAGTTCCTTTTTCCACTTCTTTTTTCAGATCTCTGTTTGTTGCAGCAATTATTCTCACATCAATATTTATAGGTTCAGTGCCACCTACCCTTGTTACTTTATTTTCTTCTAATACCCTTAAAAGTTTAGATTGGGAAGAAAGCGATAGTTCTCCTATCTCGTCCAGTAACAATGTCCCTTTATTTGCCAGTTCAATTAAACCAGGTTTTCCCTTATTGTCAGCTCCTGTAAATGCACCTGAAGCATATCCAAACATTTCTGATTCAAATAGGCTTTCAGGTATGGAAGCACAGTTTACTTTAATAAAAGGTCCATTTTTTCTTAAGCTGTTCTTATGTATTTCCCTTGCTACAACTTCTTTTCCAACTCCCGTCTCCCCAAGTATTAATACTGTTGCATCCGTTTCTGCTATTCTGTCAATTACCTCATATATTTCCATCATGCTTTTGCTATTTCCTATAATGTTATATTTATTCTCTATGTCCTTGCGCAATTCCTTTAATTCAAAATAATATTTTTCGTTTAAGTCATACAATTCTTCCAGCTGATTTTTTAAATCCAGCAGTTCAGTCATATCCCTTAAATTTGTAACAACCATTTTAATCTGCCCATTCTCATCAAATACAGGATTAGCAGTTGCCAGGCATTTTTTTCCGTTACTATAACAGTCAATAATTGAGACAGGTTTCTTAGTTTCTATTACTTTTAAACTGGCAGATTCCAAAAAATATCTTTTTTTGATTAAATCCTGCATGTGAAATCCTACTACATCTTCCTTTTTTATACCGCTCATATTGGTATAGGATTTATTAATAAATAAAGTTATTCCTTTGCCGTCAGTAATATATACTCCATCATACATACAGTCTAATATTTCTTCTATTATCTTTCCAATGGTATAGTTTGTTTTTGAATTGGAATGGACATTTCTTTTGTCAGTTTCATTTAAAATATATCTATCTTCCATAAAGCCACCTCCTTATTTCGATTATTACTATATATATTGCATTATTGCTTGTATTTCAAAACTTATTTTTTATTCTGTATGTTTAATTATATCATATAAATTTATCACTCTGAGATAATGTTTAGGTTACTGCAGGAAAATAATATTATAGCTTTTAGAGCATAAAAAACCCAGTAATAATGGACAATAAAATCCACTATTACCGGGTTTTTATGCTCAATTTATCCCATTATATCTCCACCGTTTACTTCAATAATTTGACCAGTTATATAACTTGCCTTTTCGGATACAAGGAAGGAAACGCAATAAGCTATATCCTGTGGTATACCAAGCTTGCCTATAGGTATTATTGTTATATAATAATCTTTTGTGATTTTATCATTTAAAATTAACATTCTCTTATCAACAAATCCTAACGAATATCATTTGGGCTAAAAAACCTTCACAGATTTCGTAATAGAATTTTTCATTGTACAAGCTAAACATCTAAAAAAATATTCGTAAAAAAATGCCTACATTCTAGCTAGGTTTATTAAGTGCATCCTAAAACACATGTAACCCTATCCATATCAATCATTATACAAAATTAGGGTCAAAAAAAAACAATGGAGCGGGATTGAAAATAATCCCACCCCAAATATTGACAAAGAGCCGATAAAACAAAAGTAAACTAAAAAGCATGGCCTTGACCATGCCTATTAATTTAACGGAAAAACATTAATAAAAGCCCTGCTGCTACTGCTGAACCAATTACTCCTGCTACATTTGGCCCCATTGCA
>ENA-OWPA01000953-OWPA01000953.1-bioreactor-metagenome-genome-assembly--contig:-NODE-953-length-25227-cov-11.824135_pt1 | contig 25227 bp, 20 predicted proteins | sample MGYA00238139_ERZ651803 | MGnify/ENA primary metagenome ERZ651803 (study PRJEB26909, sample SAMN07631231) | bioreactor metagenome | isolation source: Switchgrass digestor | place: USA: Dartmouth... | reverse complement strand
GTGTAGATGTGATTTCTATTAACACATCTTTGGTGCTCTCTGTCTATCTATTTCCTACAGTAAAGTTACGCTATCTTATGAGCATAAAATATTGCAATTTATTGCTTTTATTTGTATAATTTTCTTTGTTGTGGTTTTGAGCGATAATATTATCAAGACGCAAGATTAAAAGAGAATTAAATGTTACTAAAGATATTGAATATTTCAGTGCATATGCTAAACTATTAACTATAAGGTATTAGCATATGAAAAGTCGTTATACAGACGGCTTTACTGGCATTTACAGCTTATGGAATTTTAGCAGGCTTTAATATATTGAAGTATATTACACGAATACTAACGAAATGAGGTACTGAACTTGAGACTGTACAGCAAATATTTCAATAAATATAAAATACCCTTTATTACAGCAATTTTATGCGTAGCTTTAGAATCGGTATGCGATCTGCTTGGTCCCACCCTCATGTCAAATATAATTAACACCGGTATTGCCCAGAGCTCTATGTCCAACGTACTGTATTGGGGCGCGCGGATGCTGCTGGTAACGGCAATCGGTGCCTGTTTTGCCGTAATACGCAATAATCTGGCAAGTACTGTTTCGCAGCGGATGGGGGCAGATTTGCGATATGACTTGTTCAGGAAAATTATATATTTTTCAGAAGAAAGCGCCGACAAGATAGAAAGTGGTTCTCTTATAACCCGTATGACAAATGATACCGCACAGATTACCCAATTTGTAAATGGTATTATGCGTATATTCATAAAGGCCCCCATACTATGTGTGGGCGGGATTGTGCTGGCAAGTATTTTAAATCTGAAGCTAAGTATTATAATATATGCGATAGTGGCTGTTATTGCCGTTCTCATTGTAATCAGCATGAAGCTAAGCTATCCACGTTTCAGTCAGCTTCAAAAAGCTATGGACAGGGTGAATTCTACCGTCCAGGAATATCTGATTGGTGTCCGGCTGGTTAAAGCCTTTGGTACATATGATATTGAGACTGATAAATTTAACGATGCCAACAGCAACCTGATGAAAAAAGGTATATCATCACAAATGATTATAACCCTGATTTCCCCGTTAATGACCTTAACCATTGGGCTGGGCACGGTAATAGTTATTTATGTGGGAAGCAGGATGTTTGAGGTCAATCAGGCCAATCCCGGGGATATATCCGCCTTTACCATATATATGTCTCAGATTCTGATATCTCTTATAATGATAACAAACATCTTCAATACCTTTGTAAGAACAAAGGCCTCCACAGCCAGAATTAGGGAGATCTTTGAATGTGAAGGGGACTTTGCAAATCTGGGTGAGCACAAGGATATAAATGGAGATATAGTTTTTGACAATGTAACCTTTGCATATCCAAACGGCAGTGGAGAGCCGGCTATAAAGGGACTTTCCTTTGAGGTAAAAAGTGGCGAAAATCTGGCTATCATCGGGCCTACAGGTAGCGGTAAATCCACTATAGCATGGCTGTTAATGCGCTTTTATGATGCAAACAGCGGCAGAATATTAATAGGCGGGCATGATATCAGAGAGCTGCCGGTGGAGGATGTAAGAAAAAATGTGGCTATAGTACCCCAAAAGCCTATGCTTTTTTCAGGAACTGTTGCTGATAATATACGTTGGGGAGACAGCGAGGCTGATGAAGAGGCCCTGCGTAGGGCTGCAGCAATGGCGCAGGCCGATTTTATTGATCGAATGGAGAATGGTTTTGACAGCATGTTGGGCAGTGCCGGAGTCAATGTGTCCGGAGGTCAAAAGCAACGTATTTCAATTGCAAGAGGAATACTTAAGAATGCCCCCATCCTGATACTGGATGATGCCACCAGCGCCCTTGATGCTGTAACAGAAGCCAAGGTTCGCGATAATCTGAGGTCGGGACTTTGTAACCGGACTGTTATAACCATTACCCAGCGTTGTGGCACCGCCATGGCAGCGGACAAAATTTTGGTTATGGATAATGGAGTAAGAGTCGGCTTTGGCACTCACGAGGAATTGATGGCTAACTGTGAGGTATACAAGGACATTTACAGAACACAAATTGAAAGCAGTAAGGAGATATAAGCATGGCAGAAGAGTACAGAAGGCAGGAAGTAAGGATGCCGGCCGTGGGGATGCGTCCCGGAGCTGGAGGAGGACCCCATAACCGATTTGCACCTACGGCAAAACCTAAAAACGCCAAAGGCACCTTATTCAGAATAATTAAGATATATCTGAGATGGGCTAAAACGATATTTATGGCGATGCTGTTGACGGGCCTGTCATCATTTATTTCCGTATGGATCCCATATTATGTTGGCAAAAGCTTCAACACCTTTGATATGAAAAGCAGAAGGGTAGATACGGATGCGCTCATTGGAACCCTTATGATTGTTCTTGCATTTTATATATGCAACTGGCTTATTAGTTTTATTAATGGTGTCTTAATGCTGAAGGTATCTCAAAAGCTGGTATATGTGCTGCGCTCGGAGTTTTTTGCCAAAATGCAGAAGCTTCCGCTTGAATTTTATGATACCCGCTCACATGGTGATACCATGAGCAGGATTACAAATGATGTTGACAATATCAGTTCAACTATAGCCCAGACAACTACCCAACTGCTTTCCAGTATTATCACTCTTATCGGGTCTTTGTCTGTTATGATATCCTTAAATATACCGCTGACCTTTGCAGTGCTGTTGTGCGTACCACTTATAGGCCTGCTCACCAAGGCGATTGCATCAAGAAGCCGTATGTATTTCAAGGCACAGTCAACAAGCCTGGGACAGCTTAACGGCTTAATTGAAGAGAATATACTTGGGCTTAAGATGGTGAAGGCCTTTGGCAAGCAGGAGGATATCCTTAAGGAATTTGAGAAAATAAACAGCATGCTTTGCGAACACAGCACAAAGGCACAGATTTGGTCAGGCTATATGATGCCTCTTATGAATGTCATAAACAATCTGGTCTTTGCTGTGGTGGCCATCATCGGCGGCGTGATAAGTGTACGCTACGGGGTGGCCGTCGGAACAGTTGTCAGCTTCCTGAGTTATTCCAAGCAGTTTGCTATGCCTCTCAATTCTATAGCAGGAATGTTCAACACTATCCAATCGGCGTTAGCGGGTGCGGAAAGAGTATTTGAGATACTTGATTACAGGGAGGAGCCTGCTGACGAACCGGATGCTGTGGATATGACCCAGCCCAAAGGCAAGGTTGTATTTGATAATGTCAGCTTTTCATATAATAAGAGTAAACCTGTCCTGCAAAACATTAGCTTTAGTGTCAAGGCCGGAGAGGTAGTTGCCCTGGTAGGAGAAACAGGTGCAGGAAAGACCACAATAGTAAATCTGATTACCCGCTTTTACGATACCGACAGCGGTACAATCTATATTGATGATACTCCTATCACGGCAATTAAGCGCAGCAGCCTGAGAAAATGCTTTTCTGTGGTACTGCAGGATACCTGTCTGTTTACCGGTACTATAATGGATAATATTCGGTATTCGCAAAAGGATGCGACTGACGAGGAGGTAATCAGGGCTGCCAAAATTGCACGAGCACATGACTTTATTAGCAGACTTCCAAAGGGATATTATACCATGGTATCAGGCTCTACAGATAATCTGAGCCAGGGTCAGAGACAGCTGATAGCAATCGCAAGAGCGGTATTGTGTGACAGTCCGATCCTTATTTTGGATGAGGCCACCAGCAGTGTTGATACCAAAACTGAAAAGGAAATACAACGGGCCTTGCTAAGTCTTATGAAAAACCGTACCAGCTTCCTGATTGCACATCGTTTGTCCACCATCCGTGATGCTGATCATATCATGGTTATTGGTAACGGAAGAATTATGGAAAGTGGAAATCATGAAAGCTTGATGGAGCAAAAGGGAATCTATTATAACATGGTTATGAGCCAGATGGGTAACTTGCCGGCTTAACAGGACTAAAGAATGATGGTACATAGGTTTGATCTATCAATATGAAGGAGAGCCATTTTATGAATGCAGAGCAATTTGAAAAATATCAACGGTTCACCGAAAATACCATAAACAAGCTATCCCATCGGGTAACAGAGCTGGAAAAGAAACTGGACATGTTTTCCAACCTGTTGGATATAAGCAAATATATCAATAAGTATATAAAGGATCCCAACCTGTTTCCTATAATCAATGACATGCTTATCGGAGTTTTTGGTGCTAAACACTCCAATATATACATTAAAATCAAGGATGGAAGTTTTGAGGCTGCAACCCTGAATGATTCAAAAGAATATATAGAGGACGGAATTAAACTGATTATGCAGCACAATGAAGAAGAGTTTATTTTAAATAGCGACAGTCCTATTTTTGCCGAAGGTAATCAAGATAATCAGCCTGGAAGCAGTATCCATTCATGCCTTGGTGTCCCTGTGGAAGTGGAAAACAGGATGATTGGCTTTATTGTAATACTTCATAATGAAAAGAATTATTTCACCAAGGAGCATGCTGTGTTTTTGTCATTAATTGGCAATCATATAGGTATTGCAATAGAAAATAATTTTTTGTACAAGCAGATAATTGAAAATTCCAATAGGGATGGACTGACGGGTATATTTAATAAGCGTTATTTCTTTGACTGCTTATATCATGTGAAAAATATTATGGAACAGAATTATTCCATAATTATTCTTGATTTGGACGGCTTTAAGAAGATTAACGACGAATACGGTCATCCCTTTGGAGATTTGGTACTTGTTACGGTTGCAGACATTATTAAGGGAATGATGAGAACAAGCGATATTGTAGCCAGATACGGTGGAGATGAAATTATTATATATCTTAATAACTTTACTGATCGTGAAAAGCTTGGCAACAGGGTGCATGACATGAAAGAACAGATATCAGGTACCCTTATTACGGATGGAGATAAGTCTCTGCATATTACTGCAAGCTTTGGAGTATTTATAAAGGAAAATGTAATAATGACACTGGATGAATGCATCAAAAAGGCTGATGAAAATTTGTATATCAGCAAGAAAAGCGGCAAGAACAGGGTGACAATTAGCTGGAGCTGATGGAGGACTAATGTTCGGATATGTAGTAATCAACAAGCCCGAATTAAAAATGAAGGATTTTTATAAATACAGGGCATACTACTGCGGATTGTGCAGGATGCTTAAGGCCCGTTATGGAATATCTGCCCAGTTTACCCTGTCCTATGATATGACATTTCTTATAATTTTGCTTACATCCCTTTACGAATCTGAATCAAAGCATGAAAGAAAAAGATGTATAGTTCATCCATTAAAAAAGCACGACTTTCTCCAAAATGAAATAACCGCCTATGCGGCTGATATGAGTATTGTTCTGTCATACCACCATTTGCTGGATAACTGGAGGGATGAAAAAAGCCTGTCGGGTCTGGCAGGGGCGAAGGCTTTGAAAAGAGTCTGCAGAAAAATTGAGAGGAAATATCCCCGTCAATGCAGAGAGATTAAAGAAAATCTAAAGCTTCTTGAAGAATATGAAAAAAATAAAAACTATGATATTGACACGGCAGCCCGCTTTTTTGGACAGCTGATGGGAGGACTGTTTGTTTACCGTGATGATGTTTGGAGCGAAAGCTTAAGAAGGCTTGGCTTTTATTTGGGTAAGTTTATTTATATAATGGATGCATATGATGATATAGAAAAGGATATCAAAAAGGGAAATTATAATCCATTGAAGGAGTATTATAAAAATAGTACATTTACTCAGGATACGGAAAGAATGCTAACCATGATGATGGCGGAATGCAGCAGAGAGTTCGAAAAGCTTCCCTGCCTGATTGATATTGATATACTACGAAATATTTTATATGAAGGGGTATGGACCAGATTTGAAAAATTACGCGATAGCCGTATAAAATGAAAAAAGCAAAAAGAAATAAGACTTAATGGATATAAGGAAAAGAAAAGAAGACAAAAGAAATGCGACATTAGCCAGATTTGAAATGGAAGGAAAAGACTTATGATGAAAGATCCATATAAGGTATTGGGAGTATCACCTAATGCTTCCAATGATGAGATTAAAAAAGCATACAGGGAATTAAGCCGAAAATACCATCCTGATTCTTATGCAGATAATCCTCTGGCTGGGCTGGCGGAGGAAAAATTCAAGGAGATTCAGGAAGCTTATGAACAGATAATGAAAGAAAGGGAGTCCGGTACAAGCTCCTACAATTATGGCTGGTCAAATTACGGTACAGAAAAATCACAGGAGCTTACGGCTGTTCATAATTATTTGGCAGCAGGCCGTTATTATGAAGCGTTGAATGCCCTTAATGCCATCAATATAAATGAGCGTACTGCCAGGTGGTATTATTACAGTGCCATAGCAAATGCCGGCCTGGGCAATAATATAGTAGCCACTGAGCACGCCGCTCAGGCGGTAAATATGGATCCCTATAATGCAGAATATCAGAATTTGCTGAATCAACTGGAATGGCAGAGCAGACGTTATCAGGAAAGAAGATATGGTAGTACGGGATATGGCAGAGGATATGGCAGAAATAATTCAAGCTGCGGTACCGGCAATATCTGCTGTGACATTCTGTGTGCAGATGCCATTTGTGAATGCATGGGAGGGGATTTGTGTTCATGCATCTGACCTCTAAAAGGCTGGCTTTTCTAGGATTATTGCTGGCAGTTGATATTTTGCTGATTATACTAAGTGGTGTACTAGAGTTCAATACTCTCTTTTTACTGGCGGCGGCTTCATTTTGTGTGGGAATAGCAATAAGGGAATACAGGCTCCGTCCTGGATTTGCCTTTTTTATAGCAAGCCTGCTGCTGGGAGCTATTCTGGCGCCTAACAAACTGTATTGCATTACATATGCCGCCATGGGGTTTTATATCGTTATATCTGAGTATGCTTATGACAAGCTGTTATATATAAATAGAATGAATAGCAGAGTTAGCTTGTTATGGATTATAAAGTATCTGACCTTTAATGTTATGTTTTTACCAATTCTTTTTCTCAGTCCGAAGCTGATTTATTCAGGACAGTTAAGTCCGACCCTATATCTTGTCTTAATTATTGCTGGCCAGGTGGCCTTGTATATTTATGACTGGGCTTATATATATTTTCAGGGTTCTATCTGGACAAAGGCAAGAAAAAAGCTAAAATTATAAAAGCCCATCAGGTGATAGAATTATTCATTGCACAGCTGAATGGGCTTAAATTAGCACTGTTTTACTTGTATGGAAAGCTGTTAAACAGGGTGGAAAACATGGTAGCATGGCTTTGCTCATCCACCATAATCATAAAAAAGGTATCCCTGATAACCTGATCCATTGTAGACAGTTGTATATCACGATAGAACTCAACAGCCTTCAGCTCATCAATCAGAGCCTTCAGCAGTCCGTCACGGTAGCAGGGGTAGCAGGGGGCTTCAGCGCAGTATTTAGGCTCGCAGTCAGTATAGTAGGTGTAAAGCTTTCCAAGTATCTGCAGGTGGCGGAGTTCATCCTCATAGGCAGCCTGGATGAATTCACAGTGGAGCTTGTTAGGGGCATCCTTAAGCAGGCGGCGGTAGAATTCTGCCGCTTTGGCTTCCTCTTCTATGGCCTTCTTTATAAGACAGAGGATCAGGTCAAAGGACTTGGGCCCCTTAAGGGGCAGGCTAGGTATCTGAACATTGTTGCAGAATTTATTCTCAAAGCAGAATGAAAATTTATCAGGTTCCTGATATTTAAACATAATAGGCCTCCCTTCAGCCACATTTTAATAAGACATATATTATTAAATTTCTGGAGGATAATCACTGGGATTAGCAAGGAAATCAATGATATCGGTCAAAAAATGAAGGAGTTTATGGCATTTTACGTTTTTACAATATAATATGTTGATTGCTGTATAATGGTTCGGAAATAATGTGATAATTGTTGAAATATATAGAAAGGGATAAAAGATTTTATTGAAACAGAAAAGTAAGTCATATTGCTCAAATAAATTAACAGGATGCCTGTATGACCATTAGTCGGCTGCGGCATCCTGTTTGATTACGCTTAGCAGTATTACTCTTTTTAATATGTTTTATCTACAAATGTAGAATGAGTTTGAAAGCGTTAACAGCTATTTGGCATGTTTTATAATTGTCTGTCCGCCCATATATGGCTGAAGCGCTTTCGGAATATTTACGCTTCCGTCGGCATTCAGATTGTTTTCAAGGAAAGCAATAAGCATGCGGGGCGGTGCCACAACAGTATTGTTTAAGGTATGGGCGAAGTATTTGCCGTTTTCGCCAACCACTCTGATCTTTAAGCGGCGGGCTTGCGCATCGCCTAAGTTGGAGCAGCTGCCAACCTCAAAATATTTTTTCTGTCTCGGTGACCATGCTTCAACATCCACTGATTTAACCTTAAGGTCTGCCAGATCACCTGAGCAGCATTCAATAGTTCTTACAGGAATGTCCAGGCTGCGGAAAAGCTCAACTGTATACTGCCAGAGCTTGTCAAACCAGCTCATACTGTCCTCAGGCTTGCATACAACTATCATTTCCTGCTTTTCAAACTGATGTATACGGTATACGCCTCTTTCCTCAATGCCATGGGCTCCTTTTTCCTTTCTGAAGCAGGGTGAATAGCTGGTTAAGGTCTGAGGCAGCTTTTCCTCAGGTATAATTGTGTCTATGAATTTGCCTATCATGGAATGCTCACTGGTTCCGATAAGGTATAGGTCCTCACCTTCAATCTTATACATCATGGCTTCCATTTCCGCAAAGCTCATGACGCCTGTTACAACCTCGCTGCGAATCATAAAGGGCGGGATACAATAGGTAAAGCCTTTGCCTATCATGAAATCCCTTGCATAGGATATTACTGCGGAATGCAGCCTTGCTACATCACCCATCAGGTAGTAAAAGCCATTACCTGCTACCTTTCTTGCGCTTTCCAAATCAATTCCGTTAAGCCGCTCCATAATATCAATGTGATAAGGGATTTCAAAGTCAGGAACCTTCGGCTCGCCAAATCTTTGCAGCTCCACATTTTCACTGTCATCCTTGCCGATTGGAACACTGGGATCAATGATGTTGGGTATCACCATCATAATATTTTTAATTTTTTCTTGAAGCTCTGTTTCCATAGCCTCCAACTCTGCAAGACGTGCGGAATCGGCTGTAACCTTCTTTTTTAATTCCTCAGCCTCGGCTCTTTTTCCCTGTGCCATCAGTCCGCCTATTTCCTTGGAAATTTTATTGCGCTCAAAGCGAAGATTGTCAGCCTCCTGCTTAACACTTCTGCTTTGTGCATCAAGAGCTATAACCTCATCTACCAAGGGAAGCTTATGATCCTGGAATTTATTGCGGATGTTTTGTTTTACAATCTCAGGATTTTCTCTTACAAATTTGATATCCAGCATAGTATTCCTCCTTTTGATTATTATTTTGGGAGCTTTTAAATTTAACGCTTAGTCCGGAATTTACCACCATTTATTATTTTGCTATAGAAATTCCTGTAAATAAAAAACCTTCCATCCCAGATGCTTGGGACGGAAGGATTCCGCGTTGCCACCCAAATTGCCGGATAAAGATATCCGACCACTCGAACGTACTATAAAGGGTACGAACCTTCGATTCATCACCGACAGCTCCGAAAGTGGAAGGATTCATCCTTTCACCGGTTTGCACCAACCACCGGCTCTCTGCAGAAAGTCACGAATCGTAGCTTTCATCATAGCTGTGAATTGATATTATATTTTCCATTATTATAGTATTTAATATGCAGGTTTGCAAGTGTTTTTATTATATTTTTGGAATGTTGTTAAATGACTGCTTTGAAATGTGCTTTTTTGCAATTTTTGTGTTTTTTGACCCGGAATGTTTTGCGACGCGCCCTTTTATTAGCGATTAAGCAGTCACTGTGCGTTAATCCTGAGTCAAAGAACCTTAAAGCAACGCTGCAATATATCAGCTCATATTGCAAGTACATGCTAACTCTTGATGATGTCCTTATGTTTTCAGACAGAAGCAAATATAAAATGAATAAACTGATTGATGATCTATACGAAATCTACTCAAATGGAGAGATACAATTTATTTATCCTAATGAATTATTTATTGATGATCTGACGAAATATATGGCAGGGATATTGGACCTGGAAAGTGTAATCAAGGAGTCGGAGCGCAGACTGGATATATATCTTAATGAATAGGAGCAAGAAGGAAATAAATTTGTAACATGTTTCATTACTAAATTTAATGGGATAATACTTAAAAAATTTAACGCTGCAAAAGCTTCTTTATTTTTCTTATCAGATAAACAATTAGACAAGCAAGCAAAAGAAAAGTTATAGCAACGGTAATAATTATAACATTCATTTTAGGATAAGGAAAAAGCTTGCCCAGGATATAGCTTGTATGAATTTTTATATATATTTTATTGCTTACCATTAATATTATTAAGAATATCAATAAAAGAATCAGAAGTATTGTTACTATCTTCATTAATTTTTCTAAAAAACGCATTTCATCAGCTCCTTAGTAAAGTATAAAGAAATAAAGGAGTAAATATTCCAGGCAGAAAAATTAATTTGCCCGGCAAAAGAAAAAAAGATTAGGCCGATGTCCAAAAAGCTTGTTTTTCAGACAGAATGTGGTTATTTTGCCTGTATTATTTATTATGGTTCCTGACATGGATTAATTTGCTTGATAGAGGCTTGACTGAGTGCTAAAATATGGTTGATGCTTAAATAATTTTATATGAAACGGGGAATGGGTAAATGCTTATTTTTTTGAAGAAAAAGATTAAGGCCTTAGTAATAATGCTTCTAGCTCTTGTAATGTTATTGCAGCCGTCCGGTTTTCATAACAGCAGGGCACAAGCACAAAGGAAGGCAGTAACCATACTGTTTACCAGTGATATGCATGACAATTTCCTTCCCTTCAAAAGTGTTGCTGACGACAAAATAACAACTCTTGGAGGTTTTGCCAGACTGATGACAGCCATACAGCAGCAAAGACAGTTGGACCCCGAGGCTGTTCTTGTGGATGCCGGTGATTATTCGATGGGAACACCTTTTCAGACTATATTTGCCGGCAAGTCGCCGCAGCTGCGGATAATGGGCAGTATGGGTTATGATGCCACAACCTTTGGAAATCATGAATATGACTACAGGCCTGAGGGCCTGGCAAAAAGTCTGGAATGCGCAATAGCCAGCGGTGAGCCGCTTCCTGCCATAGTGCAGGCTAATGTGACATTTCCTGCAGACAAGGATGGGAAGATGTCTGATGAGCTTGTCAGACTAAGAAATGCCATGGAGAAATATAAGGTCCGGGATTATATTGTTATTGAACGAAACGGAGTAAGGATTGGCATATTTGGTATAATGGGTAAGGAATCGGCATCGATGGCACCGATGTCGGGAGTTGTATTTACCGACCCCGTTGAGAGTGCAAAAAAGGTGGTAAAAGCTCTTAAGGAGCAGGAAAAGGTGGATTTGATTGTTTGCCTGTCCCATTCCGGTACAAATATAAAAAAGGATAAATCTGAGGATGAACTATTAGCCAGATCGGTACCTGATATTGATGTTATTATCAGCGGACATTCTCATACCAGGCTTGAAGAGCCGATAATTATTGGCAAGACGGTAATTGGTTCCCCTGAGGATTACGGCAGATATCTTGGTGTTATAAAGCTTGTACAGTCAGAGGCAGAAAGGTGGGAGCTGGAGAAATATCAGCTGATACAGATTGATGAAAGCCTGAAGGAAGATGAAGGCATAGCCCGGAGGATAGAAGAGTTTAAGGCTATGGTGCAGGAGGAGTATTTTGATCTGTACGGCCTTAAGTATGACGAAGTTATAGCCTATTCTCCATTCCAGTTTCAGACACCGGATGAAATCAGCAGAGTCCATGCAGATTCTACTATAGGCAATCTTATAGGAGATGCATACATTTATGCTGTGAAAAAAGCCGAGGGAGCAAACTATGAGCCGGTTGCCGCAGCTGTTGTTCCGACAGGAACTGTCAGAAGTACTATATATAAGGGGCAGATAACTGTTGCGGATGCCTTCTGCATAAGCTCACTGGGAGTTGGAGCGGATGGTATTCCCGGTTACCCGATAATTAGTGTTTACCTGACCGGAAAAGAGCTGAAAACCTTGTGCGAAGTGGACGCTTCCATAGCTCCTATAATGAGTACGGCTCAGCTGTATCTGGCTGGACTTAGCTATAGCTTTAATCCCAACCGCCTGATATTCAACAAGGTGACAGATGTTACCCTGATGGATGCTGATGGAATAAAAACGGAGATAGATGACAAAAAGCTGTACCGGGTAATTGCAGGACTTTATTCAGCCCAGATGCTGTCGGTAGTGGGTGACAAATCCTTCGGCCTTATGTCTTTGGTTCCCAAGAACAAGGATGGGGAGCCTATAACTGATTTTGAAGAGCATATCATATATCAGAATATAGACGGAAAGCAGCAGGAGGTAAAGGAATGGTACGCTATTGTTGAGTACCTCAAGTCCTTTGACCAGATGGAGGGCGTTCCTCAAATACCTGATTATTACAGGGAAACACATGGCAGAAAGATTGTTGAAGACAATAAAAATATCATTAATCTTGTAAAAAAGCCCAATGCTATTGCCCTGACAGTATATATAGCAGTTCCTCTGCTGCTAGCCTTAATAATATTCCTGCTGGTTAAGCTTGTTAAATTTATAAGAAGAAGGATTATAAGACGATAGATTAAATTCAAAAAACGTACCATATATCAAACACACTTATTTTACTTAGGAGAAGCAACGTGGGAAAGGACAGGATTTTCTTTATTGTAGCCATGCTAATCTTTGGCAGCATAGGCTTGTTTGTCAAAAGCATAAATTTATCCTCAGGGCAGATAGCGCTTGCAAGAGGAGCAATCGGTTGCTGCTTTCTGATGGCTGCAGGTCTTATTGGCGGAAATAAGCCGTCATGGAAGGCTATCAAGCAAAACCTGACAGCCCTAATCCTGTCAGGAGCAGCAATCGGATTTAACTGGATACTGTTATTTCAGGCATACCGCTATACATCCATTGCCAATGCCACCTTAAGCTATTACTTTGCCCCTGTATTTGTAATATTTTTATCGCCTTTTTTGCTAAAAGAAAGGCTTTCCGTTGTTAAGTCGGCATGTGTTCTTGCCGCTGTTGCGGGTATGTTTATGATTATAGGATACGGCGCCGAGGAAGGAAAAAATCATATAGTCGGAATTTCATACGGGCTTCTGGCGGCTGTTTTGTATGCGGCAGTAGTAATTATTAATAAATTTCTTAAAAACCTTAAGGGCATGGAGACAACCATTATTCAGCTGGCTATTGCAACGGTCGTTCTCTTTCCTTATATACTGGTCAGCGAAGAAATACAGATATTTAGTCTGGATGCCAGGTCCGGACTGCTATTGCTGGCTGTTGGTATCATTCATACCGGGCTTGCCTATCTGCTGTATTTTACGGCTATTAAGCAGCTTGACGGCCAGACAATAGCCATATATAGCTATATCGATCCTATATCGGCGGTCATATTTGCCGGCATCATATTTGCAGAACCAATGAATCTATGGCAGATACTTGGTGCGGCTTTGGTGCTTGGTGCCGGTATTGTAAGCGAGCTGTATGGAAACAGGCAAAGGAAGAAGAAATACAATAAATAAGGTATTAAAAAGTGCTTCAGTCTGTTTCCCCTATATTTTCTGCTGCTTCATATAGCGGGCCAGTCTCTTTTCAAAATCCTCCACGGATATACTTAGGCCAGCAAAAACATCAGGCTCAACCCGGATTCTGTCAGATGTGGAGAGGACCCTCCAGGCATAGGCCTGGGCAATATGAACTACCGATACCAGCTCGTTATGGACAATATTTTCGTCTGTAGGCCTGTGGTGATAGAGGGTCGCCTCATATATTGAAAATGGCAGATCCCAGATATCTATAAAATGAGCTCCCACCATCTGTTGGCTATGCTGATATTCCTCATGATCCAGCCGGATAAGCTTGTCTATAGAACTATCGGCTCCCAAGCCGATATCCGCGTTTTTGCGAAGGCTGTTAAGCTGAATAAGCAAACCGACATTGTGCATCAGGCCGGCAAACATACTCGCTTCAGGCGGCTGCTTGTGTAAAAAGGCTTCGTATATGAACAGGAAGATTCGGCTTGTCAGATAAGAATGTGTTTGAAGCGTATCAAATGCATTGCCTTCCGCTTTATCTGATCTAAGGCAGCCCTTTAAGCTTGCCCAGTAAATAAAGCTTTTGAGATTGGGCAGACCGATATATTGGGCCGCCTGCCTTATTGTATTGGGCATAACACCATAAATGGCCGTTTGTGATACCTCCAGCAGGCATTCCGAAATAGCAGGATCTATTTCGATTAATTTTATCACCTCATCCAGGTTTTCTTCCTTAAGCCTGGCTATAATTTCGTTGCAATTACCCGGCGAATCATATATTTGATCAAGGTCCTCTATGATATCAACCAAATCCCTTGAATTCATCTGGTCATCATTTTCAAACAGCTTTTTTACATTCATCAAAAAATCATTATTGTTCCAGGGCTTGAATATATACAGCTTTGCCAGGTTATGAAGCAAAGCACGATACATGGGTTTTTCCTCTGTGTAGCCGCTCAGGAGTATGCGTATGATCTTGGGGTATTTTTCCTTAACTATATTTAAAAGCCTGTAGCCGTCAACGAGGGGCATACGCATATCGCTGATGATCATATCAATACCCTCGGATTCAATGATGCTTAATGCATCGTTGCTGTTTTGTGCAGTGTATATCCTGTAATCGGTATCCATAAACATTCGGGTCAGAGATTTCAGAATTTGGATTTCATCATCCACGATTAGTATTTTTTTCATATATTTTACCGCCCTTTCTATGTATCTTTCTATCTGACTGCTGATGCCTATACTGCCGGTAGGACTAATATAAATGAAGCTCCCTTTCCGGGTGTGCTTTCAGCAGTAATTTTACCGCCATGCTTATTGACAATGATGTCATAAGCGATACTGAGACCAAGGCCGGTACCCTGACCCACCTCCTTGGTAGTAAAAAATGGCTCAAATATCTTTGTAAGGTTTTCCTCCGGTATACCCGGACCGTCATCAGCTATTTCAATTCTTATATTATTCTCTTCCTGCACGGCTTTAATCATTATTTTACCCAAAGAACTCCGGTTCTGGCTCTTTATTGCCTGTGCTGCATTGACAATCAGATTAATAAAAACCTGGCTCAGCTGGTTCCTGTTGCAGAATATAATGATATCCTTGGGCAGAAGAAGATCTATTTTTGCTACGTATTTTACCTCGTTGTTGGTGATTAATATTGCCTGGTGCAACAGCTCCTGAAGGCTATGGTAGCCTTTTTCGTCATCCTTGTCGGTTCTGGCATAGATACGCAGGGAATTTACTATATCGCTTATCCGTTCCAGACCTCCCTTTGTTTCGGTGAAGATATCATTTATATCCTCAAGTATGAAATCAAGATTCAAACTGCCATATTTCTGATTTAACTCATTGACTGAATCAACAGAAGGGGGCAAATTGCAGGAGAGCAGCTTCTCCTTATATAGGGTCAAAAATTCGTTTATCTTGGCAAAATGCTTCTGCAAAACTTCAAAATTGCTGCTGATATAACCCATCGGATTATTGATTTCGTGGGCAACACCCGCCGCAAGCTGTCCAATGGCGGCCATTTTCTCAGATTGCACCAGATTAAACTTGGCTTCGCTTAGCTGGGCATTAATCTCCTTTAACTCTTCATTTTGTCTTTTGGTAACCTCAAGAAGGGCCTTCAGATTATTCAAGCTTTTTTTGGCTTCAATAGCCACCTTAAGCCTTGCATGAAGCTCCACCGTATTGATAGGCTTGTTGATGTAATCGAAGGCTCCATGCTCGAAGCATTCCTTGTAGGTGTCCATGTCATCGATGGTATTGAAGATAATGATGGGAATATCGTCATACTTTTTATTTGAGCGCAGGAGTTTAAGCAAATCAAGGCCTGTAAGTGCAGGCATCATCAGATCTGTAATAAGTATATCCACATCGTATTCATCCAATATTGCCATTACCTGTCTGGGATCATCACATAAAAGAATTTGGGATATTTCCGGCATATCCTCAAGATTTCTTTTTGCCAGAGATAAATTGAAGTGACTGTCATCCACCACAAGTATATTCATCCTTAACCTCCATACGCATTAGTAGCCATCCATAACCGGCAGCGTCAACATGAAAATACTGTTACAAAGACATTGCCGGCTAAAGGAGATGCATTCAGCAATTATATTGCAATAACCTTCTCCGAAAAAGCGATAATGTGAATGCGGATTATGACTAAACAATTATGGAATTCGAGAGCTTTTGTATAGATATTATTCTGGTGTATAAGTGAGATGATAAAAAAATGCAGCAATTTGTCAATGATATAGTTTTTGCCTATACAATTATAACATTCGATTGTAATTATTTCAACCTGAATGTAAAATATAGCCAAGACAGGCATACTGCAGAGGGGCTTGCATTACAGAATTGAATTGAAGCAATCCTGTACTGATTTTACCGGCAGTTTTTTGAGTATTATCAATCTGATTTCTCAATAAAAATATATAATTATGGAATGTGAAGGGACAACATGCTATAATTGGGACATGAAGGAGGGTTATGTATGGAGCGGATAAAGAAAATGAAAGCCTGTTACATATTAATACTTAGTCTGGCTATAATGCTGGTATTGCCATCACATGCAACGGGCGAAGTCGTTCCCATAACCGAGCTGAAGAATAAACTGGAGAATATCTCGGAAGAGGAGAAGAAGGTTCTTTCCGAGCTGTTTAGCCTTGAGCAGGAAATAGCCAGCCTGAAGGCTGATGAGCTTAAGCTTTTAGAAGAGATAAAGCAGCTGCAGAATTCCATAAGGCTGCTGGAAGCTTCCATAGAGGAAAAACAGTTGGCCTATGATAAGCGATGCGATATACTCAGACAAGTACTGGTAAGCTATCAGCGCAGGGGGCCGGCATCCTACCTGGAGATACTGCTTCAGGCGCGCGATCTGTCAAGCTTTATTAAGAGCTTAAATATTATAAAGGATATATCACATAATACAAATGAACTGCTTAATGAACTTAAGCAAAAGCAAGGAGAGCTTAAGGAGCAAAAATCCGCTTTGGAGCAGGAGAATGTCATACTGGAGCAAAAACGGGATGAGCTGGAGAAGGATATAGCAGACAGGACTCAGCTTCAGAAGCAAAAGGAAGAATATCTGGCAAAGCTCAAACAGGAGGGTGAGTATTTCGCACAGCAGCTGGAGCTGGTAACCGCTATGTGGGAAAGGTGTACAAAGCTGCTGCCGGAACTGAGCAGGGAGATAACCGATATTATCAGTGGAGGTCATGTTGGACTTGAAGATCTTAATGTCAGCTTTGGCTTTTTCAAAATTTCGGGCTATATCGAGGAAGAGACCTTCAACAATGTTTTATCGGAATACAGTCGGCTTGCCAAAGCGATATTCCACTTTGAGGATGGCAAAGTGGTTATAGAGGTCCCGGATGAGAGATTGCTGCTGATTGGCAATTTTGAAATCACCGGTGAAAGCGAGGTCAGCTTTGTGGCAGAGGAAGGATACTTTTATGGTCTCCCTCTGGAAAAAAGCTCAATAGCCGAAATCTTTGGCAACGGTTCGCTGATGATTGACTTTAATAAAATAGCAGATGATGTTATTACAATTGACTTCAAGATAACTGAGGTTGGCAGCCAGGAAGGAAGTCTGTATTTCACAGTCACTCCACAGTTTTAATGGTTTTAATGGTGAAATGACAGATGATATGATGCCTGATAAACGCTGTCCAAATCTGATATGGCCAAACGGACTAATTTGGATGAAATATTAGATAAAAAACCGGAGTAATATGATAAGGCACAGGTGTTTTATGAGGCTTAGGCGTGAGATTTTGGTGTCACCGCAAGCAATAATACAGCTAAAAGCATCTATTAAAGGAGTAATAGTGTATGAACAAGGGAATTATCAAAGCCAGTGATCTTTCTTTGGTATATAAGGATGGAACTAAAGCGCTGAATAATATAAATATTGAAATTAATCCCGGTGATCTTGTATATATTACAGGTCCCAGCGGATCAGGAAAAACCAGCTTTCTCAAGCTGCTGATGGGAATTGAATATCCCACAGAAGGCAGCCTGAATGTGTTAGGAGTGGATATAAAAAGAGGTCACCAGGGCAGGATTCAAAAAATGCGCAGACAAATCGGTCCTATATTTCAGGAATTCAAGCTTATCGAGGGAAGAAGCGCCCTGGAGAATGTATGCATGGGCATGCGATTTTTTGGAATAAGGCCCTCAAAGATTAGACAGCAGGCTATGGAAGCACTGATCAGGGTTGGTCTGGAAAGCAAGATACATACGAAGGTAGAAAATCTATCCTGGGGGCAGGCCCAAAGGGTAGCAATTGCCCGTGCTGTGGTAAGAAAGCCGAAATTATTGCTGGCTGATGAGCCCACCGGAAATCTGGATCATGAAAATGCCGTAAGCATGCTACAGCTACTTGCTTCATTTTGTGATAGCAATACGGCGGTTGTTATAACAACCCATGCGACACACCTGATTGAAAACCAGAAAAATGCCATATATGTACACGTGGAGAAGGGTGAATTCAGTATAAAGGCAGGAAAAACAGGGATAGCGGCAATATCATAAGCCGGCTGTGATTATGCCCAGTATCATCTTTAATGGTATACAGAATGTTAAAGGAGGTTACATTTAATGAAAAGCCTTTTCTATAATACGGGCTATTTTATTCGGGAGCTTTTTAAGACAATTAGGCTTTCACCTTTGTCCAATTTTTTTTCATTTATAGGCACTTCACTGATCCTGCTTTTATTCGGCCTGATTATGATAAGCTGGTGGATTGGTGATAATTTTATATCATCCCTGAAGGATGAGGCACAAATTAGTGCTTATTTTGCACCCGGCCTTAAACAGGAGCAGATGCATACTCTGGTGGAAGAGATAGCGTCATTGGAAGGGGTGACAGCAGCCAGATACATAGATACTGAAATGGCATATGAGGAAAATAAAAGGCTTTTGGGGGATGAAGCCGATATACTGGAGCTATTCGATGACAATCCCTTTGAAAGCTATATAGATATACGCATTAATCTGGATGACATGGACTCGGTTATAGGCAAGGTGTCAGGCCTGCAGGGAATAGACTATGTGAGAGACAACAGGGAGGTACTGGTCCAGCTTAAGGGTTTGGTAAATGCCATAAAGCTGATTGGGTCGGTGGTTGCCCTTGCTGTTGGTATTACAACGATAATAATTATTTCGCATATGATCAGGCAGGGAATATATAATAACAGGGAGCAAATAAACACCCTGTGGCTACTTGGGGCGCCCGCCTGGTTTATTGGATTTCCATTTGTTTTGGCAGGAATTTTACTGACCCTTTTAGGCGGAGTAGCGGCGGTCGGGCTGATAATACTTATGCTGGAGGGCGGATATGCGCAGCTTAAAAGCTATCTAGTGTTTTTGCCGCTTCCTTCCGTTATTGAGCTTAAACAGAATATAAGCTATATTATAATAGCTATTAGTGCAGGACTTGGTTTATTCGGAAGTCTGTTTGGACTGTCTTCGATTAAGAAGGATTAGCTAATATATAGAATTACATAGTTATCCCTAAATGGACTGGGCTTAATGCGGAATGGAAAAAGAAGCGGCTGATACGGCTTAATGCCTGGCTATTGAATATTAATGGAGGATTGTATGATTTTAACCAGGAAGAATATAAAGAACGGGGACGAGCTTTCGATACTTGGCTTTGGCTGTATGCGTTTTCCTACCACAAAGGGCGGAGGCATTGATGAAAAAAGGTCTATTGCCCTTATGCGGGATGCTGTGGATAAGGGGATAAATTATTTTGATACTGCGTATTTTTACAATAACGGACGCAGTGAATCCCTCTTGGGTGAGGCCCTGCAGGGTGGCTATCGCCGTAAGGTAAATATTGCCACAAAGCTGCCGCCCTTTATGGTAGGTAATTTGGATGCCGCCAAAAAGATATTCAAAACACAGCTGTCCAAGTTGCAGACGGATTACATAGACTATTATCTTCTGCATATGCTGTCGGATAAAGCCGGCTTTGACAGGATGGAAAGAATAGGTGTTATAAAGTGGATGGAGGAGCTAAAAAGGGATGGAACAATAAGAAATATAGGCTTTTCCTTCCATGGCAGCAGGGCGGACTTCGAGGAGCTGATAAAGGCTTATCCCTGGGATTTTTGTCAAATCCAGTACAATTATCTGGATGAAAACAAGCAGGCTACTAAATCGGGACTACAACTGGCTTATAGCCTTGGTATACCGGTAATAATTATGGAGCCCTTGCGGGGAGGAAAGCTGGTAAATAATCTGCCTGCGGAGGTTATAAGGGAGTTTAAGTCCTATGCTCCAGACAGAAGTCCGGCAGAATGGGGGCTTAGATGGATCTGGAATCATCCTGAGGTAACTGTGATATTGTCCGGAATGAGCAATGAGGAGCAGTTGGCTGAAAATGTCAGGATAGCCCAGGATGCCTATGCAGGTTCGTTGACTGATAAGGAACTTGAAATATTTGAGCGGGTTAAGGCTATACTGCAGGAGAAGACCAAGGTGCCATGTACTGGCTGTGCCTACTGCATGCCCTGTCCGGCAGGAGTTGATATACCCGGTTGCTTTGCCGCCTATAATGACAAGTACTTGTTAGCTGATAAGCGCTACCGCTTTAAGTATCTCCAGACGCTTGGAGTCATGTCAAAGCGGCCCGCCTTTGCCTCACAGTGCATTGAATGTGGCAAGTGTGAAAAGCATTGCCCGCAGAATATTCAGATTCGTCAGGAGCTTAAAAGAGTTAAAAAGGAGTTTGAGCCTGCAGGCTTTAAGCTGGCGGTGTCGCTGGCAAGAAAATTTATGAGGGTAAAATAGTTTTTTTAGTCTGTTAATCATATTAATTTGAGATTTTAAAGAGATAGGTGATATAAAATATTTGTAATTGATGCATTTTTTGATACTTTCCTTCCAATAATAGGATTGGCCGGACTATTTGGAAGAAAATCAGCCGAACGAAATTCACTGAGTGTATGGAAGGAGGGTATAAGTATATAAATAATAATGCAGCTTGTAAGAACAAAAATATTCGAATACGGTGATGAGGAAATAAACTATCTGAAGAGCGTTGATAAGCTTCTTGGTGAGGCAATAGACCGTATAGGCAGGATAGAGCGTGTTATTATACCCGACCTTTTTCCGGCACTGGTATATGCAATAATCGGACAGCAGATATCTTTGAAGGCGGCCCGAACTATCTGGGGCAGGATGATGGAAAGGTTCGATAACATAACGCCGGAAAGGGTGGCAGGGCTGTCAATTGAGGATATACAACAGTGTGGCATGCAGACTACTAAGGCAAAATATATAAAAGGTATTGCGGATAAGGTAGTCAGTGGAGAGCTCGACCTTGAGCAGCTGCGCTCCCTGCCGGATAAGGAAGTTATAAAAAGGCTGTCTTCTTTAAATGGGATAGGGGTATGGACAGCAGAAATGCTGTTGCTTAACTGCCTGGAACGCAAGAATATCCTGAGCTATGGAGATATTGCCATAAGGCGGGGGATTATGAAGCTATACGGCCTAAATGAGCTGACCAGGGAACAGTTTGTGGTATATAAAAACAGATATTCCCCTTACGCTTCGGTAGCATCGCTTTATCTGTGGAAGATATCATATGAATAGGATTACTAGAGCTATAAATGCTGTAAGGGATGAGGAAAGGTTCCGGATTCGGTAAAATTACCGACTCTGGAACCTTTTTATTAATGTCCCCCGAAGGGGTGCAAAGCTGAGTTTCCTTGGTCATTAGAACAAATTAAGGAAGGAATATTATCGTCCCCGAAGGGTGAAAGCTGTGACGCGAGATGTAACTCTGGTCTGTCGATACCGAGTGCTGTACCTCCAACTACCGTCCCCCGTAGGGGCGCGAGATGTAACTTAATTGGCAGAAAGTTAGAAAAATCTTGATAACTGCTACCGTCCCCCGTAGGGGCGCGAGATGTAACGTAGACGGAAGCAAAATATTGCAGGATAGCAACATACTACCGTCCCCCGTAGGGGCGCGAGATGTAACCTAATGACTATAACCCCAATAAAGTCGCTCCTCCACTACCGTCCCCCGTAGGGGCGCGAGATGTAACACAATATTATTTTAAATATAATTAAGCAACAAGAACTACCGTCCCCCGTAGGGGCGCGAGATGTAACCTCCTTCTCGGGCTAGATTTCGAATCTGTAAGCGGTCTACCGTCCCCCGTAGGGGCGCGAGATGTAACTAACAAACCAATACGGAGAAGAAATTCCCGAATCTCTACCGTCCCCCGTAGGGGCGCGAGATGTAACCAACACCCTGGTAACACCAAGCGGCAACCAGGATCTACCGTCCCCCGTAGGGGCGCGAGATGTAACCGAATGGTACAATAGCCTATTTCCAACCGGCAACCTACCGTCCCCCGTAGGGGCGCGAGATGTAACATCAAATACCAGTTTTTACTTTATATAGATAAAGTCTACCGTCCCCCGTAGGGGCGCGAGATGTAACTTTGGAACTCGATGATGGTATGTTGTCAGAAGTTCTACCGTCCCCCGTAGGGGCGCGAGATGTAACTTTGGTCTGTGTTATAACCGACTGTATGAGTTGCTCTACCGTCCCCCGTAGGGGCGCGAGATGTAACTGCTATAGTCTGAAAGACCGTAAAATCAAGGCTTTGCAGTTCCAAAAGTGCGAATCCCTATTAGTATAATGATTCGTTGGGCCTAAAAACACATTAAAAGTCCATAAAAGCTAGTATTTATCGTTGGTGCGAATCTCCCAGGGTTTTTATGTTTGCTTCACATTCGCACCAATGTTAAGGAAATGAATATTTGACATATTTCTTTGTGGATATTATACAAAAACAACCTGCTATATGTAAAGAATGATTTTATAAGCAGAAGAAAAGAAGCAATGATAACTTGTAAGCTAAATGACAGTTTATAAAATTTCAAGAATACAGGTACAAATTATTGTGAAATTGAAATGATATAAAAGACTTAAAATAGTTTTTCTATAATCAGTAAACGGCTGGTTTAGCTTGGAGTCATATTTATTTCAGTGAACGCTGTCAACCCCAATGTGTTCAGAAAGCCAGTGCGTCCCGTAATTAGATTTACTTCAGGGAAAATTATGGTATAATAAAAATAAATTGATATATACAGATATATACAATATCAAAGAAAGGGTTAATTAATATGGCAAGAGTACTGATTTCCGCAATAGGGACAGGTCAGAGAGGCAGGGAATATAAAAAAGCAATTTACAAATTTTCAAATTCTTCAAAAGAATATGAAACGTCATTTGTTGCATCGGCATTATGTGATTATCTGCAAGTGGACAAGCTTTATTTGGTAGGAACAGCAAAATCGATGTGGGAAGAAGTTTACAATTATTTTGCTATAGAAGCGCAACAGACGCCGGATTATGAATATTGGCAGGAATTAGCTGAAAAAGCTGAATCTTTTGATGTAAGCAATTATAAATCGGGAATTAGGGAAGAGGATTTAGAAAAACTTAATAAAACAATTGACAATTATTTAAAAAATAAGAAAGCTGAATCTATAAATGAGTTTTCATCAGGTGGTTCCCATTGTTTTATAATCAATTATGGTTTAAATGAATTTGAACTTTGGAACAACTTTGGTATTTTTATGCGAATTGGTGAAAAATTACATGAAGACGATGAAGTATATCTTGACATAACGCATGCTTTCAGGTCAATTTCATTATTTAATTACATAACCTTGGACTTAATTGGAATCTTAAAATTCAAAAAGTCATTTAAGCTGGCAGGCTTATATTATGGTATGTTGGATGCCAGCAGGGAGTTGGGATATGCTCCGGTAGTAGATCTCAGTCCATATTATAATTTGACATTATGGGCAAGAGGTGCATATAATTTTATTAATTTTGGAGATGGCTATATATTATCAGAATTGTTTCAAGAGCCTCAATTATCAGAGTATGTTAGGAACATATCTGAGATAGTCAATATTAATTATATTGCTGATTTTAAGAGTAATATAGATTCTCTTAATAAGTATCTGAGTAAAGATCAAGATTTTGATCCAGTTGTAAAATATATGTTTCCTTATTTATTAGAATTTACTGAACGATTTAAGGGAATTAACTCTGCCGGAAAACTTCAGTTGGCTTTAGCTGAATGGTATTTTGATAATAAACGCTACGCCCAGGGATATATATGTCTGGTTGAATCAATAATTACAAGGTTCCTCGAAATTTATCGCAAAAAAGACAGTTCGATATCGTGGATAGTAGAAAATAGGGAAAAAATAAAGCAGCTGATAAAACAGTATCTCTCCGAGGACAAAAAATATAGTTATATATCTGATGACTACACCAATATAAATAAGATTCGCGTTAATGTTGCCCACGCCGGTTATATAAGCAAAAATGATTTTAATGAGGATATTAAAAAAGCAAATCATTATCTTAATAATGTAAAAAAATATATTTTTGACGACAAACTATTAGCAGAGATAATTCAAAAATATCCATTTGAAATGTTAAAGGGAAAATAATATTAGTGTAAATTGAGCGGATGGATAATGTTTTACATAAATAACAGATTAATGATTTTTTGGAGGTTTACCATTTAAATGACATATAAGCCGCATTAGTACTATATTTTGCCTCTATAAATAATAATAAAATTATTATTGATTAATGGAAAATGAAAAAGAGGTAAAGAGGTTCCGGATTCGGTAAAAATCACCGATGAGGAACCTTTTATGCTTGTCCCTGTAGGAATGCAAATCTATAAAAGACGGTATATATCGCTGGTGCAAATCTCCCAGGGCTTTTATGTTTGCTTCGCATTCATATCAATGTAAGGAAGGTAATATTTTGACATATTTTCTTATAGTATTATACAAGTATTATACAAAATATTACGCAAAAATTTCCTTTTGTTTGTAAGAAAATATTTATATACTAATGAGGAACGGGTATGAATATCGGATGGAAGGCATATCATAATAGGATATTGGATATTATAGAAAAGTTAAACTTAGCGTAAAATTTTTGTAGGACAAATAGGAATAAAAAATAAGAGAACACCAACTTTGTGTTAAAATATAGTTA
>ENA-OWPA01000952-OWPA01000952.1-bioreactor-metagenome-genome-assembly--contig:-NODE-952-length-25233-cov-6.213269_pt1 | contig 25233 bp, 17 predicted proteins | sample MGYA00238139_ERZ651803 | MGnify/ENA primary metagenome ERZ651803 (study PRJEB26909, sample SAMN07631231) | bioreactor metagenome | isolation source: Switchgrass digestor | place: USA: Dartmouth... | reverse complement strand
CCAGCTTAAATCACCGTATGTTATTGAAAAGGCTCTGGAAGAACTTGAATTACAAAATAGCGGTGTAAAACTTGACGAAGTCAGAAGAAATATTGATATAGTTTCAATAATTCCAAATGAAATTTCACAAAGAGCAGAAACAATGATTAAACAGGGCCAGGAATATGTATATTACCCTAGTGAATTTAAAATTACTTATAAGGTGAACAAAGCCTTTTCATATAATCAGGGCATACAGCTATTGGAAACAATAATAGCTGAGTATAAGAAATATTTCTATACTTTATATTCTGATGTAAAAACGATAGAAAATACTATTGGTACTCTTGATTTTACATCTTATGATTACCCTGATATAGTGGAAGTAATAAATACTCAAATTGAAGGTATTCAAGAGTTTTTAGAAAGTAAAGTTGAGGAAGACAGCAATTTCAGGTCAGCTGAAACTGGTTTTTCTTTTGCAGATTTGAACAGAAGCTTTGAGATTTTAAAGACAGTAGATACCACTAAGTTAGAGTCATTGGTTAATACGAATAATCTAACAAAAGATCGTGATAAGCTTATAAAAGATTATGAGTATAAAGTTAAGAGAATGGAACTTGAAATGGCAAAGAAAAGCAGTGAGGCTGAAGAAGCTAGAAGATTAATGGATCAATTTAAAAAGGAAGATTATGTTTTAATTCCAGATGCTACAAGGTCTGAATTAAAAACCGAAAACCCAAGTTCATATTATAATACATTAGCAGAAATAGCCATAACTGCTAGTGTAGAAGCTGCGAGCATCCAGCATGAAATTAAGTATTATAAAAATGAGATTGAACGTTTAAAAGCAGTAACCGAAGTTAATAACTCAAAGCTGATCGAGGAAGCAGATAATTTAATTGAATCTATTAGGATAAAGATGGTTGATTTAATCAATACAACAAATGGTACATTAAGTAATTATTACTCATATAAATATGGAAAAAGCATAAGGCAAATTGCACCTGCTGAAATGGTAACAGGGATGAATGTATTATTAAATATAGCAATTTCTTTAGTAATAGGTATCATGGTAGGAGTATTTGCCGTATTAATAAAACACTATTGGAAAAATGCAGATAAAAAAGTCATAACAAAAGGGTAATAAGCAATGGTTAATGGGCATAACACATATGTTGTTCTGTCCTTTTAAATTTCATAAGTACATTATGGAAAAAATAACAAGGGATTTGAAATGAGTAAAAGAATTAGAAACACCAATAAATTAAAAAATGAAATTATAATAAACCGTATTCGTATATTTCTTATTGCAGCATTAATGGTTATTATTTTTTACCCGCCATACTTACAGGGATTATTTTTTGAAAAACATATATTACCTACACAAATATTTGTATTTATATTATTTATTATATTTTTAATATATAAGTTGCTTAAGAAGGACTATACCTTTTTTAAGACACCAATAGAATACATAAGCCTAGGATTTGTAATAGTGTATTTCATGGCCATATTTGTTGCGGTACATACTCGTTCAGCAATAATTGAATGGCTAAAATACTGCATGTATTTTGCGGTATTTTATATGATAACAGATCTGGCTGATAACCTAAAAACAAAGCTGTTATTTCTTTGGACAATAGTTATTTCTGCAGTAGGAGTATCTATCATAGGCCTTGATGCTGCACTAGGTGGAAAACTGGTAGGAATACTTAATAAATTCTTTAACGTAATAGGTGTCCAAGGAAACTTATTCTTTGGTTTATTTGTTGATAATAGAATTCATTCAACATTACAATATCCAAATGCTTTAGCCTCATATTTAATGGCAGTCTTCATTATAACAGTCGGTTTGTTAATGGTATACAACAAATGGTGGCAGAAAATTATCTGTCGCTCTTTTGCTTTTATTCTGTTTATAACATTTATGTTGACTCAAAGCAGAGGAGCTCAATTGCTTTTTCCAGTGGTAGTCATTATTTTACTAATAGCATCACCAAAGTGTAACAGGATAAAGGTAGCTACACATGTTTTATTATTGGTCATACCTGCAGGTATTATATCGTTATTAATATCTTCATGTTTATTATCAGATACTTTAAACCAAAAAGCAGTATTGTTTTTACTCATTATAATATTAGCAACAGTATTTATTAGTTTAGTTATAAGATTTTTAGGTAATTTTTTACAAAAGATTAATTGGAGAATATATGTAAGTATTATTTTGACATTTATTATAGCAAGTGTTGTGGCTTTAAACATTTTAGTTAATTCATCTGCACCAGCAGAATTATCTCTTATAGATTCAAAAGAAAATAAATCAATTTCAATTTCAAAAGATGTCATTTTAAAGCCCAATAAGGAATATATTCTGAAGTTTGAAGCAAATGGTAATATGGTAGAGGAAAAACCATATGTTTTTTCTATAAGAATATTTAATAAAAACATTAAAAATATTCTTTTTGGTGAAAGTAAATTATTGATTAGGCAAGACTTTACTGCTACTGATGGATTTGAAGAATTCAATATATTATTTAGTACTAAAGAGGATACAAAACTTATTAATATTAACTTTTTAATATATTATTCAGGTACAAGTGTCAAAATAAACTATGCTTCTATTATAGATACTGAAACAGGTAAAACTGTAGAGAAAATAATGTTAAAGAACAAATATAATTTAGATAACTTAATATCTAGATTTGAAAATATCTGGTTACAGCGTAGCTTGGTATCAAGAGCTATTTTTTATAAAGATGGATTCAATATATTAAAGGATAAATTGTTTTTAGGTGCAGGAGGTGGTTCTTGGAATTACTTATATCGTCAATATCAGTCTTATAATTATTCAAGCAGTCAAGCTCATAACTATCCTTTACAGTTAGGTATTGAAACAGGTATAGTGGGTATTTTTATATTAATTGCTTTGGTAATTATTCTTATTAGTTATTACTTAAAATATATTAAAAGCAATCGTAATCTATTAGAAAATGAACCATATATTTCAAGTAGGTTTTTGAATGCATCAATTTTTACTGCAATAGCAGCACTTTACATGCATTCTTTAATGGATTTTGACTTTGCAGAAAGTTCTTTGTTATTACTGTTATGGCAATTAATTGCTTTATTTAATCGTGAATTAATAGATAATTCTGTAGCCAATAGTCCAAAAATAAATTTGAAAAGAATTAAATATGTGACTAATAATCAAAGTAAGTTAACAATAGTTATTATGATGGTTGCTTATATAACAACATTATACTTTTCATTAGCATTTGTTTCTGCATCCTCCCTTGCAATGCAAGCTTATGAAAATGTAATTAACAATGATATAGAGTCGGCAATAGTAAAAATGGAAAAGGCTATAATGTTAGATAAATTTAATGAAAAGTATGTTTTAGGTTATAACCCTGTTTCAAATAGGACAGATATTAAGACAGGTTTGATTGATATTTTATTTATCAAAAATAAAAAATATAAAAAAGCTCAAGAAAATGGTGAAACTATTTCGGAAGTTGATCTAAATAATTTACAAAAACAGTTTTCAAAAGCGGCTTTATTATTAAAAAGGATTGAGAAGAAAGCTGATAAAAACTTAAGCCTGACGATTGATTTAGCAAGCTATTCTTTTAAAGTAGGGGAAATAGATAAAGGGATTGAATATATTAACGCAGCTATAAAATATTTTCCTTTTGAACCTTCTCTTTGGCATTCAAAAATAGATGTTTATTATCAATTGATGGGGATGAATTTTAATAATGGAGAATATGAGAAAGCAAAGGAGTTTCTGTTTAAAGGTTTGAATGTTATTAATGAGGCGAAGGAAGTAAATAAAAAGAATATAAATCCATTTGTTTTCAATCAAAACACAGTTGAATTATTGCAAAAGATGAAGTTTTTAGAGGATAACTGGGATAATGAGAACGTTAATGAAGTTAATGATATTATCCATTATAGTATGTTTGATTTAGATGTTAATATGGATGGCATTCCTGATCAATGGAAAATTAGTAACGATGATTTTATAGATGTGTTAATTTATGAAGACGATCTAACCGTACATGCTTCTGGGCTCGAATATTTATATACGAATTACCCTATAAAGCTTAAAAAAGGAAAAACATATAAAATTGAAATTGAATTGAAAGACAATGTCGAATATATTTCTTACTATATTACAGGTATTACGCCAAGAGTACTTCCACTTGAGCAAGAAGGGAATAAATATGTGGCCGAATTATTTGTTGAAAATGAACCTAATGATAGCCAATTAAGAGTATATCTTAGATCAGACTGTGTAATAGAGAATATTATTGTTACAGAATAAAGGTGTATATAAAATTATATAAGTATATATAATTATACTTAAAACATTCAGGGGTAATATATGATATATTTAAAAGTTAAAAGGTTAATTGATCTAGTTTTGTCGTTTATAGCACTTGTTATATTGTCTCCCGTATTTTTAATCATAGCAATAGCGATAAAAATAGATTCTAAAGGCCCAGTTCTATTTAAGCAGAAAAGGGTTGGGATACATAAAAGTTATTTTGATATATTAAAATTTCGTACAATGCGAATTGATACTCCTAAGGATTGTCCTACACACTTATTAGAAAATCCAACCCAATGGATTACCCGAGTTGGTAAATTTTTAAGGAAAACAAGCCTTGACGAGTTACCACAGATTTGGAATATTTTAATTGGGCAAATGAGTTTTATAGGTCCCAGGCCAGCATTGTGGAATCAGGATGACTTGATAGAAGAGAGGGATAAGTATGGCGCAAATGATATTAGGCCAGGACTTACTGGGTGGGCACAAATAAATGGTAGAGATGAGCTTACTATAGAAGAAAAGGCAAAGTTGGATGGGGAATATATTAAAAAAATGAGTTTTACAATGGATATAAAGTGTTTCTTTAGAACATTTTTAAGTGTTGTAAAAAGTGATGGGGTTGTTGAGGGTGGAACTGGAACTATTATGAAAGATAAGGTGAAACTTCAGAATGAAAAGAATACTTATTACTGGAGCAAATAGTTATATTGGTACAAGTGTGGAGAGATGGTTGAGCAAGTATCCTAATAAGTATAAAATTGATACTCTTGATATGACGGATGAGACATGGAAAGAGAAAGATTTTTCGGAGTTTGATGTTATATTTCATGTTGCTGGAATTGCCCATATATCATCAGACTTAAAGATGGAAGATTTGTACTATAAAGTAAATAGAGATTTAACTATAGAGACAGCTAAAAAGGCTAAAGCAGAAGGTGTGAAGCAATTCATTTTTATGAGTAGTATTATAGTATACGGTGATAGCTACAGCAGTAATGGTATTATTGATAGAAATACAATCCCAACACCGAATAATTTTTATGGAAAAAGTAAGTTACAAGCTGAATTGGGGATCAAAGAACTAGAAAGTGATGATTTTAAAATTGTGATTCTTAGGCCGCCTATGATTTATGGGAATGGATCTAAAGGGAATTATCCTAAATTAGCCAAAATAGCTAAGAAGTTCCCGATATTTCCAGACATCAATAATATGCGAAGCATGCTTTATATAGACAATCTATGTGAATTCATTAAATTAGTGATTGATTATGAAGAAAATGGATTGTTTTTTCCGCAAAATTCAGAGTATGTAAAGACAAGCGAGATGGTTAGATTAATTGCAAAAGTGCATGGAAAGAAAATTGTATTGACAAAGGTTTTTAATCCTATTATTAGATTGATGTTTAGAAATGGAGTTATAAAGAAAGTATTTGGTAATTTGGCTTATGAGAAATCCATGAGTAACTATGATAAGGGAAATTACCAAATTAGAACATTTAATGAATCTATTGAGTTGACGGAATTGGAGAGTGAGCGGAGTGAAAGTAGTTATTACTAATTGCTTTGACACTTTTGAGGATAGAGTTGATCTCGTTCATGAGTTTTTCAAAGAACAAGGTGATGAAGTAACAGTAATTCAATCTGACTTTAGACATATCAAGAAGGTATATAGAGAAGAATCAAAAGATGATTTTATTTTTGTTAGATCTAAGTCATATTATAGAAATTTGTCAGTGGTGAGATTATACTCACATTATATGTTTTCTAGTAGTGCTTATAAGCTAGTTGAAGATTTAAAGCCTGATCTATTGTATACATTTGTACCGCCTAATTCTTTAGCGAAATTTGCTTTTATTTATAAACAGAAGCATGAAAATGTAAAACTCATAGTAGATCTGATAGACTTATGGCCTGAAACAATGCCTATTGGTAAGGTAAAAAATTTTCCACCGTTTACTTTATGGAGTGCGATGCGGGATAATAGTTTAAAATATGCAGACTTTGTGATTACAGAGTGTGATTTATATCAGACTGTATTACGTGATGTATTGAAAGATGTTAAAGTTGAAACTGTATATTTGGCTAAAAGAGAAATTAGTGTAGTCACTAATCCACAATTGAGTGAAGATGAGATACATTTAGCTTATTTAGGTTCAATAAATAATATCATAGATATTCCCAAGATTAAAGACATAATAAAAGCAATTAAAGAAATTAAGCCAGTTGTATTGCATATAATAGGCGATGGGGAAAAAAAACAAGAGCTTATCAATGCTGCAAAATCATGTGGAGCATCTGTTAAGTATTATGGAAAAATATATTCTCCACAAGAAAAACAAGATATTTTCGATAAATGCCATTTTGGTTTAAATATAATGAAAAAAAGCGTTTGTGTAGGTTTAACAATGAAATCTGTTGATTATTTTCAACATGGGCTTCCAATTATAAATAATATTCCGGCGGATACTGCAAATATAGTTGAAAAGTACGGCGTTGGGATCAATTTAGATAACGTCTACGAATTAAGGGATTATTTTAGTACTCCTATCGATTATAAAGGAATGAAAAATAAAGCTAAAGAACTGTTCAAAAGTATGTTTTCAATTCCTATATATAAAGAAAAATTGGTAAAAATTATAAATAATGTTTAGACAATATTTGCTATAAGAGTATGGATCATACAAATAAGTTATATCATATAATTAATAGATGAAAAAAATAAAGCGGTTAAATTATATATTATTAATGCTTTTGTTTGAAATTTTCAATATGATAATAATCTGGTGATTAATGTATTTTAAATCAATCGAATTATTGTTATAGTAAATATGTTTAAGAGGTTAACAAACTAATTAAATATTTTATATAACTCATAGTTTTATAAAACTATATTGTTTTATATGCTAATTTGGTGAGGAATGATAATATGAACTCATTTTTATATGTTTCATTTTTGGATGAGAATCTTTGGTCTGGGTACAAGATGAAGATACATTCACAAGTTAAAGCAGTAAGTAAACTTGGCTATAAATCATATCTTTTTATCATAAATGCTAATAAAGTAAGATTATATGAGATACATGATAATGAAGAGAAAATATTATTTGATAAAAAAAGTACTTTCAAAAGGTTTAGTAATAAACGTAATATCTTTGATGAATTTTTTCTTTTTAATTTGTTTTGTAAAGAACTTTTAGAAGTAATAGATTATTTAGATCCTCATATAGTGTATTTCAGAAGAATTGTTCCTATTACACCGAAATTAATTAATACTATTAAAGCAATTAAGAAGAAGAATATAAAGATATTTTATGAATATCCTACATTTCCTTGGGAAAAAGAGTATATTGCTGAAAAGAAGTATTTATTTTACATATTAGATAGAATCCAATTTAAAATATTAAAGAATCAGATAACTAAATTGGTTACAGTAGGTACTAAACAAGGACAGTATCCAGAATATATAAATATTTCTAATGCAATCGATGTAAGTACCATTTCAAAAAGAAACCCTATACAGCATACTGGATTTAACATGATAGGTGTAGCTAATGTAAATATATTTCATGGGTTCGATAGAGTGGTAGTGGGTTTAAAAAATTATTATCAAGATAATCCTAGTTTAAAGGTTTATTTTCATATAGTTGGAGATGTGAGGGAAGATACTGGATTAAAAGAACTGGTGAAGATTTGTGGATTAAATAGCTACGTTATTTTTCATGGTTATAAATCAGGAAAAGATTTAGATTTATTATTTGACTATGCAGATGTAGCAATCGGGTGTTTAGGAGTACACAGAAAAGACGTTAACAGTTTGAACTCTTTAAAGAATAGAGAGTATACGGCAAGGGGGATCCCTTTTGTTTTTTCTGAACATGATGAAGCAATAGAAAAAAAAGCACCAGATTTCATTTATAAGCCAAGTTTTGATGATTCACCGATAGATATAAATGAAATAATCAAATTCTGTAGTACTGTGCAATCGACACCAGATGAAATAAGGAATTTCGCCATTAAATATTTGAATTGGGAATCTGAAATGAGGAAAATATTAATAACGTAATAGCTTAAATATATCACATTAGATTATTATCAGTGATAGTAATTTATAACACCATGGAGGGTGTCATGGGATCAAATTTATCTTTTATAATTTTACATTATAAAAATTATTTAGATACAATTAGTTGCGTAGAATCTATTATAAATACAAATATGGATAATAACTCTATTTTTATTGTTGATAATGGTTCAGATGATTCTAGCTATGAAATTTTAAAACAGAGATATGAAAAAACTAAAAATATATACCTAATTTCCAATAACAAAAATTTAGGATATGCGAGAGGTTTTAATGAAGGAATAAAGTATGCCCAAAAGCTTTTTCCAGATAACTTTTTTGTATTGCTTAACAATGACACTGAGATTATATCCCAGGATTGGAATAAAATTATATCATATAAGTATGAAGAATATCATTTTCATGTCTTAGGGCCAGATATAATAAATCTAGATGGAACACATGCAAATCCAAGAAAAGTAAGAAAGTATACATTTTTATCAATTAACTTTATGATATTAAAAAAGTATTTAGAATACTTTTTTTTAATAATAGGTATAGATATCATCGAGATAGTAAATAAGCTAAAAAAATCGAAGATAATAAAGAATAATGATAATGAAAATATTAGCAATTTTTTAATAGATAAAAAAAATGTTGAGCTACAAGGGAGTTGTCTAATTTTATCAAAAAAATATATAGATGAATATAAAGGGCTATATGATGGCACTTTTCTATACTTTGAAGAATCTATATTAAAATACATTATTGATCGAGATAATCTTTGCTCGGTTTTTACTCCAGAGTTAAAAATCTTACATAAAGAATATGGTTCAACAATGCATGTTGTTAAAACAGAAAAAGGACGTAAGATATTTTCGATTAAGCATGGTATTTATTCACGTAAGCAATTAAGAAATATGATTGTACGGGATAAATTAAATTGTGTTTTGATGAGGTTAAGAATTAAAATTAAAAATTAAAAATTAAAAATTAAAAAATATATCCTCTACAAAAGGTGAGTTGTTTATGCTTCTATTAACTATTATAACATTGGCATTATTATGCATAATTGCATATATTCTTTTCAGAGATGTACTATCGCCAACCTTTATATCATGTGCGATGTTCGCTTTTACTTCTTTTATTTCATATTTAAACAACAATAATTGGGGGGTTCAATACGGGATTAAATTATATGTTCTAGTTATTGTTTCAATGATATGTTTACTTGTTGGGGAATTAATAGGTAGATATGTAGTTCTTTCTAAAAAGGAGCGTGAACATGAAATAATACATAGAAGAATTGAAATACCAGGTGCTAAGAACTTATTGCTCATAATTATAGGAATTATTTTTATTATTCTAAGTATAAAAAATACAGTAGAATTAGCATTATCAGCAGGATATACCGGAGGATATCAAATTTTAAAGTATGCAAGGTGGGCAAGTCATAGTGAAACAATAAGTCATGCGAAATTGCTCACTTTTTATAAATATTTTATAATAGGTGTGGGATATATATATATATATATATTGATAAATAATATAATTTTTGGAGGTGGATGGAATAAAAAAGATGTTAAATATTTACCTGTAATATTTATTTTCCTAGGAGAAATAATTTTAAGTACCTCTAGAGCAGATATTATATTGATCACTCAGATGGTAATATTCATGTATATTATTGCTTGGAGAATAAAAAATAAATGGAGGATTTATCCAATAGGCAAATTTATTTTTTGGGGATCAATAAGTGTTGTTGTGTTTTTTGCAATATTCCAGTATTTAGGAAAGTTCACTGGGAAAACTGGTATATACTCTGCTTGGGAAACGTTTTCGATATATGCAGGGTCACCAATAGCTGCGTTTTCACGGTGGTTGGAGACTGCAGCATCGAGAAATAGAAAATTTGGAAAGGAAACGTTTTGGGGACTTATATCTTTACTAAATAGATTTGGTTTTGGTATTGAATCAGTTTCATTAACTAAAGAATTTGTAGTTTTTAATGATGGAAGTGAAACCAATATATATACATCTTTAAGGCATTACTATCATGATTTTGGAGCACTGGGGTTGTTTATTATTTATTTAATCAAAGGTATACTTATGACAAAATTTTACATTTACATAAAGAAAAATAATAAATTTGATTTATCAGTTATATTATACTCATATTTTGCTTACGATTATATTAGACAAATTACAGCAGCAGAATTTTTGAGCATGTATTTTTCTATATCGCATATGTTTACTGTTCTTGGAATAATAGTTGCTAATAAACTAATTATACCAAAAAGGTATTATAAGGTTAGAAACGATATTAATGAGAGATCTTTAAAAGTAGATTTCAATTAAATTGATTTAAGTTATAAAATGACGGATACATAGATCCTGTTGCAGTATATTAATAATATGTAGATATTGAGTAAAGTAAATATGTTTCATTTTTTATATATGTAAAGTCAAATATAAGATTTTGAAGTAATTATTTTAAATGTATGTGGTGATCAAAAAGGCGATTATATATAATGGGGTTTGAATTTATTAGACCGATTTGTATTAGTATCAATGTCAAAGGAGTTAACTCTATAATCTGCCGAAAAAATTTTAGGAATATATGTTATCAATTGGTATTACAAAACAAACATATTTACGTTATGTTTTGATTAAAATTAAAATCAAAGATTTATAAATGTTTTCAAGAATATTTAGGAGTGGTTAGAATGAAAGGGATTATTCTAGCAGGGGGTTCAGGAACAAGACTTTACCCACTAACAATGATAACAAGCAAACAACTTTTGCCAGTATATGACAAGCCAATGATATACTACCCACTTTCTACTCTTATGTTAGCAGGAATTAGAAATATATTAATTATATCGACACCACAGGATTTAGCGAACTTTGAAAAGTTATTAGGAGGTGGAAATCAGTTCGGTATTAAGTTGTCGTATAAAGAACAACCTTCACCAGATGGACTTGCTCAGGCTTTCATCATTGGTGAAGATTTCATAGAAAATGATGATTGTGCAATGATACTAGGAGATAATATTTTCTACGGTAACGGTCTTACATCGATGCTTAAAAGAGCCACCGAGAATGCAAAAAAGGGGTTAGCTACGATTTTCGGTTATTATGTTCAAGATCCTGAAAGGTTTGGAGTAGTGGAATTTGATAAAAATGGAAAAGTAATTTCGGTCGAAGAAAAGCCAAAAAACCCAAAATCAAATTATTGCATAACCGGATTGTATTTTTATGATAATCGAGTTGTTAAGTATGCTAAAAAAGTTAAGCCTTCAGCGAGAGGTGAACTTGAAATTACAGATATAAATCGTATGTATCTTGAGGATGGAACACTTAATGTACAACTGTTAGGAAGAGGTTATGCTTGGTTAGATACTGGTACTATGGATAGTCTTGTAGAGGCAGCGAATTTTGTTCAGATGATTGAGAAACGTCAAGGAATTAAGATATCTGCTCCGGAGGAAATTGCTTATATAAATAAATGGATAGATAAAGAAATGCTTTTAAAATCTGCAGAAAGATATGGTAAATCTCCTTATGGTGAACATCTTAAACGAGTGGCTGAAGGTAAAATCCGTTATTAGTTACAACACAATTAGTTATTACAAAGGAGAAGTGGAATTTAATGAAAGTAACCAAAACTAAATTTAAAGGATTATTAATTATTGAAACAGATATATATGGTGATCATAGAGGCTGGTTTACAGAAACTTATACAAAGAATAAATTTGTGAATAATGGGATTAACACTGATTTTGTTCAGGATAACCAATCCTATTCATCGCAAAAAGGTACACTTAGGGGAATTCATTTTCAAATTAACCCAAAAGCACAATCAAAATTAATAAGATGTACTAGAGGAGCTATCATAGATGTTGTAGTAGATTTAAGAAAGGGCTCTGATACATATAAGCAGTGGTTTAGTATTGAGCTATCTGCAGAGAATAAGAAACAATTATTTATACCAAAAGGATTTGGACATGCTTTTTTAACTATAACTGACAACGTTGAAGTACAATATAAAGTCGATGAATATTATTCTAAAGAGCATGATAGAAGTATTAGGTTTGACGATCCTGATATAGGTATTGATTGGGGAATTGAAAATCCTATTCTATCAGAAAAAGATTTGGCTGCACCATTTTTTAAAGATAGTGATGCTAATTTTAGTGTAAAAGTACTTGTAACAGGTGTTAATGGTCAGTTAGGGTATGACGTTGTGAAAAGATTAATTGAACTAGGAATTGAGGCAATCGGTGTTGATATAAATGATTTCGATATAACCAACAAAGATCAGACACAAAAATACATTCTTAATAGTAAACCAGATGTAATAGTTCATTGTGCGGCGTATACTGCTGTAGATAAAGCAGAAGATGATAAGGAAAAATGTTATGCAATAAATGTAGAAGGAACGAAGAATATTGCACAGGTGTGTAAGCAAATAGATGCAAAGATGGTTTACATTAGCACTGATTATGTCTTTGACGGACGAGGAATTGAACCACAGCCTGAAAGTAAACAAACAAATCCCGTTAATTATTATGGTTATACTAAAGCAAAAGGTGAACAAATAGTTAGAGATATAGTTGACAAACATTTTATAGTTAGAACATCATGGGTTTATGGTAAGAATGGAAATAATTTTGTGAAAACTATGCTGAATTTGGCAAAGATAAAGGATGAAATTAATGTAGTGAATGATCAGGTAGGAGCACCGACGTATACAAAAGATTTAGCGGGTCTTATTTGTGATATGATTCAAACTACTAAATACGGAACATATCACGGGGTAAATGAAGGATATTGTAGTTGGTATGAATTTGCTTTGACGATATTTAAAAAAGCTGGTCTTGATATAAAGGTTAATCCTATACCATCTACGGAATATCTTGCTAAAGCGGAAAGGCCATTAAACTCTAGATTATCTAAAAGCAATCTCGATAAAAATGGTTTTAGAAGATTACCCAAGTGGGAAGATGCATTAGACAGATACTTAGTAGAGTTGCAGCATAATGATAATTTTGAGGTTTGATAGTTGAACAATAAAGTTTTTAATTTTCTAAAGAATTTTTCATATACTTTATCATCTAATTTAATGTCGTTTATAGTTTCTACGCTAGTAACTTTAATTGTACCCAAATTGATAGGTATTGAAGAATATGGATATTGGCAGCTTTATCTTTTTTATTCTTCTTATTTAGGTTTTTTGCATTTTGGCTGGGTTGATGGTATTTATCTGAGATATGGTGGTGAAGAGTATGATAATTTGGATAGAAAGTTGTTTTTCTCTCAATTTACTATGCTATTATTAAGTCAACTTCTAATTGGGGTAATACTACTAGTTTTGACTGTTTTGTTTGTTTCAAATATAGACAAAAAATTTATATTTAAAACAATAGCTTTCGTATTAGTGTTAGTAAATATCAGAACCATGCTTCTTTATATTCTTCAAGCAACAAATAGAATTAAAGAATATGCTAGAATAACTATGTTAGATAGAGTTTTGTATATCGTTCTAGTTATTTCCTTTTTATTAATTGGTATAAAGGATTATAAATTAATGATTGCTGCTGATTTAATTGGAAAACTAATATCACTTCTTTACGCTATGTATTGCTGCAAAAGTATTGTTTTTAACAAATTAAGTGTATTTTATTTATCTATAAATGAAACAGTTGCAAATATAAATGTAGGAATTAAACTAATGTTTTCGAATATTGCAAGTATGTTAATTATTGGTATTGTTAGGTTTGGTATAGAAAGAACGTGGGATGTTACGACTTTTGGAAAAGTTTCTCTAACACTTAGTATTTCAAATATGACTATGTTATTTATAAATGCACTCGGAATAATAATGTATCCAATGTTACGTAGAACAAGTAAAGACAAACTTTCTGTAATTTATACGACAACGCGAGATTTCTTAATGATTATTCTGTTAGGGGTTCTTGTTATGTATTATCCTCTCAAAACAATGCTGTCAGTATGGTTACCCCAATATACGGAAAGTTTAATGTTTATGTCATTAGTTTTTCCGTCGTTTATATACGAGGGAAAAATGTCATTATTACTCAATACTTATTATAAAGCGTTAAGAGAAGAAAAAAAAATACTTAAAATCAATTTAATTTCATTGCTGTTAAGCCTAATACTAACAATTGTATCTATGAAAATTCTTAGAAATCTTAATTTGGCAGTTATAAACATTGTAATATTATATGCCGTCAGATCAGTATTAGCAGAATCATATTTAATAAGGAAACTTGGAATAACCGCCCAAAAGGACATTATGCTGGAACTTTTACTAACGATAGTATTTATTACTTCTGGGTGGTATATAAATTCGTGGTTAACAGTTATTATTTATATGTTATCATATTTAGTATATATCATTGTCAAGAGAAATGATATTAAGAACTTATCAAATTTTGTAAGGAATATAATAAGAGAATAGGAGGTATATAAGTGATGAGAACCATTTTAGTTACAGGTGGAGCAGGTTTTATAGGAAGTAATTTTGTGAAGTATATGATAGAAAAACATCCAGACTATAGAATTATTAATGTAGACGCACTAACATATGCAGGTAATTTGGAGAATCTAAAAGAAATATCCAATAATCCAAACTACATATTCATTAAAGCGGATATTAGAGATAGAAAAAAAATTGAAGGGATATTTATGCAATATAAAATTGATAATGTTATAAATTTTGCTGCTGAATCTCATGTTGATAGAAGTATTGAAGAACCAGATGTATTTTTAACTACTAATGTCGTTGGAACCCAGATTCTACTTGATGTATCAAAAAAATACTGGAAAATTAATCCTGATGATAAATATTGCAGAATTTATAAAAATGGAGTTAAATTCATACAGATTTCTACAGATGAAGTTTATGGTACTTTAGGAGAAAATGGCATGTTTGTTGAAACAATGCCACTAAGACCTAACAGCCCATACTCTGCATCCAAGGCCAGTGCTGATATGATAGTTAGAGCATATCATGAAACATATGGTATGCCGGTGAACATTACACGATGCAGCAACAATTATGGACCATATCAATTCCCAGAAAAACTAATACCTTTAATGATAAATAATTGCCTTAAAAATAGGGAATTACCTGTTTACGGTGATGGAATGCAAATTAGAGACTGGTTGCATGTATATGATCATTGCTCTGCTATTGATACGGTTTTACATAAAGGTGTAGATGGAGAAGTTTATAACATTGGTGGTAATAATGAAAAAACTAATATTGAGATTGTTAGACTTATAATTAAAGCATTAGGTAAATCCGAAAACTTAATAAAATATGTTAAAGATAGACCAGGACATGACAGAAGGTATGCAATTGATAATACTAAGATTACGACACAATTAGGTTGGTCTCCGTCTTATACATTTGAACAGGGGATTCAAGAAACAATAGAATGGTATGTAAATAACCAAGCGTGGATTGATAGTATTGTGTCTGGCGATTATAGGAGATATTATGAGCATATGTATTCTTCTGCTGAAATTGCAGCAACTATGGAGTAGTGAAGAGCCAGCAATTTAAATGCGATTAAATAATAGACTTAATTTTATCATTCTGATTAGAAGAACGTAATTTGCAGTCAGTGAAAGTAAAATGTATTTATCTTTATAGATATTTATGTTAAAATACATATACATACAAACAAGTATTGTTATTTTTGAAGGAAGGAAAAACAGTGAAACAGAAGCTGAAATCAGGATTATTTGTTTTTTCAGATATAGTATTGCTTACAATATCTTTTTTTTGTGCGTATCTTATCAGGTTTGATTTAGACTTTGAAGCAATTCCTAAAAATTTCGTGGATAATATGATACTTCTATTAGGAACATCCATTGTATTGAAAATAGCTGTTTTTATTCCTTTTAAACTGTATAAAAGTCTATGGAAATATGCAGGAGTATATGAGCTTGTAAGCATTTTCCTGGCTTCGGCACTAACAAATGGAGCTCTTTTTCTGTATATAGCATTTGTGGAAAGGCTTGCTCCGCGTAGTATTTTTGTTATTACAGGAATGATCGACGTTTTCCTTATTGGAGGTTCAAGATTAACATACCGTTTGTATAGAAGGCTTGTATTAGGCCGGGTAATTAGGTTGGACAATATAAAAAGAGTTCTTATTGTCGGTGCAGGGGATGCCGGTGCAATGATTGCAAAGGAAATGGAGCTTCACACCGAGCTCAATTACAGGCCTGTTGCATTTTTGGATGACAGTGATTATAAAAAAGGAAAAAAAGTTAACGGTATTCCTGTTTTAGGCGGTATAGACGATGTGGCTGACGTTGTGGAAAGAAAAAGCATTGATGAAATAATCATTGCGATACCTTCTGCAAAACCTGCGGTATTAAACAGAATTTATGAGCAATGTGTTAAAACCAAGTGCAAGGTTAAAATACTTCCATCAATGTCGCAACTGATTGATGAATCAATAATTCTGAAAAGGGTTAAGGATGTTGATATAGAAGATTTACTTGGAAGAGAGCCCATTGTGGTGGATTTGGAAGGAATCGCCGGATATTTGAGCGGGAAGGTTGTATTGGTTACCGGTGGTGGTGGTTCCATTGGTTCAGAGCTTTGCCGGCAGATTGCGTCTTTTGGTCCGAAAAAGCTTATAATGCTGGATAACTATGAAAACGGCTTATATGATATATTAAATGAACTAACAAGGAAATATCCTGAACTTGATATTATACCTGTCATTGCAAACATCCGCGAAATGGACAGGCTTAAGGAAATATTCGGGGAATACAGGCCCAATATAGTATTCCATGCAGCGGCTCATAAACATGTGCCTTTAATGGAAAATAACCCCGAAGAGGCAATAAAAAACAACGTATTTGGAACATGGAACGTTGCCCATTGCGCGGATATGTATAACACTGACCGGTTTGTACTTATTTCAACAGATAAAGCTGTAAATCCGACAAATGTTATGGGGGCAACTAAACGTATTGCCGAGATGATAATACAGGCGCTTGATAAAAAAAGCAAAACCGAATTTGTTGCTGTCCGTTTTGGAAATGTATTGGGAAGTAATGGAAGTGTTATTCCGTTGTTCAAAAAGCAGATTGAGCAGGGCGGGCCGGTTACTGTTACTCACCCGGATGTTACAAGATTCTTTATGACAATACCTGAAGCAGTACAGCTTGTTATTCAGGCAGGTGCAATGGCGGAAGGCGGAGAGATTTTTGTGCTGGATATGGGTGAACCGGTCAAAATTCTTGATTTGGCAAAGAACTTAATAAGGCTTTCTGGTTTTGAACCATATGAAGATATTGATATTGAAATAACAGGTTTAAGACCAGGGGAAAAACTGTATGAAGAGCTTCTTTTAAACGAAGAGGGGCTTAAAGCCACAAAGCATAACAAAATATTTATTGCTAAGCCTTTGCATATTGACTATGAGCTTCTTGAACGGGAATTGGAAATATTAAAGCAAAAGGTTTATAAATCTTCAGACAGTCAGGAATTGAAAGAATATGTAAAAGTAATTGTTCCGACATATAAGATGGCACAGTAGATATAAAACTCCCGAAAGGGAGTTTTTTTATGCTTAAAAGGAACTTTTTACATGAAATTTTGTCAAAATATCATATACAATATTTTCTATCATTGATATAATATTATTTGAAAATCTCGAATGCAAAGGAGAAAACGAAAGATGAAGGTAAAATCAGTATTGGCATTAATTCTCGTTGTTTGTTTACTGTTATCTTATAATTTGTCAACATATGCGTCACCAACGAGCGCGACACTTCAGGAAAAGGCAGAAATTCTGGGAACTCTGAAAATTTTAGAAGGTTCAAATGGCAATTATCTTTTGAATGAAAAGTTGACCAGAGCTGAGGCTGCCACCTTTGCAGTAAGAATTCTCGGCCAGCAGCTACATGTATTGCTTAATGCTGACACTTACAGGAAAGAGTCATCAATTTTTCCGGATGTTGATGCAAGCCTTTGGTATGCTCCATATGTCGGTTACTGTGCAAAAATGGGAATACTCTCCGGTGATACAACAGGTAAATATAGACCAAACGACTATATAACCGAGAAAAGTTTTATAAAAATCATTCTAAGCATACTCGGCTACGAAATAAACACTGACTATACGTGGAATAATATTTACAAAAAGGCTTACGAAGTGGGACTTGTAACAAACCTGCTCTATATTTCAAAAGAGGAAGACAATGTTGACTTTAAGCGTTCAGATGCTGTAGACATAATTTACAATGCGTTAACAACAAAGGAAAAATCAACGGGTAAAGAACTGTTTTATAAATTAATTGATTCTGGGGTTATTACTAAGTCAGAAGCTGTAAAGTTAGGTTTCATAGAGGATTCGGTGGAAACCGATATAGAGGAAATAATTGTGTTTGATCAGGAGACTGTATCCGTTGTATTCAATGAACCAATTGTAAATTTCGATGATGTTTACATATATAAATCTTTAGACGAGGACTATGAGTTAGACTTTGAAATAGAAGAGGTTGGTGAAAACTTTATTTTGCTTAAAACAAAGAAACATGGTCCTGGTGTGGAATATACAATTGAAATTACAGGTATAGAAGACACCGAGGGCAATGTGAAGGATGTTTTATACGGAGCTTTTATCGGAGTTATTCCTGATAAGGTTGAATCAAACTTTTTCAGGATTCAAAAAATAGAGCCTGTAAATGAAAAGTCAGTTAAATTATATTTTACGCATCCTGTAAATTTGAACTGTGAAAATAGCTTATATTATACAATTTACAATGATGAAAAAGTATTTGCCGAGGGGAGTAAAGACCAGCTTTTGCCACGTATTGTTGCTTCTGAAAACAATTGTGTCCTTTTAAGCCTGAAGTCAGGTTCATTCGTAAAAGATAATATTTACACCGTTGAAATAAATGGGGATTTGACAAGTGCTTACGGTGTCAGGTTAAATGACGGCAAAAATGATGAAATGAGCTTTAAAGCGGTTACAGGCGATATTGATTACTTTAAGCTTGAGGAAGTTTTTGCATATGACAAGGAAACCCTGCTTTTAAGTTTTAATAAAGAGGTTAACACGTTCCTTGCACAGCAAATATATAATTTCTATTTAACTGACTCGAACAACAAACCAATTAAAATTGAGAATATAGCTGTAGAAAGCCAGGGAGTAAATAGCGGGAAAGTTCTCTATTTAAACATTGAAGGCAAATTTACAAAAAACGCCAAATATTATATAACCATAAATAATTTGAATGATGTTACCAGGCAGGAATATATTACTGAAATGACTTACTCCTTTGAAGCTGATTATGGCTCCGCTGATGATTTCGATATACAGGATATTGAAGCAATAGACAAGCAGACAATTGAGGTATATTTTACAAATGTTCCTGATGCAGAAAGTGCGGCTGATGAATCACTTTACTATGTAAGGTTAAAACGTGGTTCAGATAAAATCCGTCCTGTTCGTGCATTGTATGATCCTGCAATACATCCATACAAAGTAGTTCTGTTTTTTAATGATGGTGATTTAACTGCAAAGAAAGATTATGAACTAAGTATAAGCTATAAATTTAAAGACTATTTGGGTAATGAATTGGGTGCGAATATCAGCGATTACTTTACAGCGGTGTCAACAGAAAAAGCAGGTCCTTCTATTGTAAATGCTACACCTGTTTCAACAGATGCGGTAAAACTTGAGTTCGATAAGGAACTTGCCTTTAACCAAAACAATCTGTCGCCGTCCAATTATATACTCGAATACAGCTATAACGGTATGACCATAAAAAAGGTTCCTTTAAGCGTTTTATATGTAAATGCAAGGACTTTGGTTCTGAAATTTGACAAGCTGGATTATGATACAACTTATACATTGAAATTCACAAGTATTGTAGATTATACAGGAGCTTCCTATAAAGTTTCGGGCCAGGGTAAAAACTTCATAGAGTTCCAGGTTAAAGAAAAGTAAGCCAAAGAAACAGGCATGTTTAGGGAGAAAATAAACAGTCATATCTTTTCAATGAAGGTATGACTGTTTTTAATATTTCAATTATTACTATAAATAGAATGATTTTTCCAGTTCCACAAATCCCTGCTCATGTCGATGCTAAAAACATTTCATTCATTTTCTAACCCCGGAAGCCATAAAACATTTACACCGAGTGAATCTGCAATGGTACGAGCTCAATATCTGTTACAGGCCGGGTTTTAGCCTCTATTTTGGAAATAGAGGTTTTTTCAATATTTATGCCCTTGAGCATTGAATTCATCTATTCTGCAATAAATGTATCTTTCAAAACAGGCAAGCAATACTTTATCCGAACAGAATTCCCTCCATTGGCCGGGCGAAATGAAGCCTTAAGAATGTATGAAAGAATCCAGTATCCCTGCTAGAGCTGTGCCCTGACCCGGAAAATCCTGTAAATCCAAAAGCGGTATTCCGTCCGCTAAAGGTGGCACCTCTGTTTTTTATCAGAATCCATCGGTTTTTTTTCTTTTTTTCAGTTTGCGGTTTTTTGTATTATATAACTATAAAATATGCAATGATGTCACCGGTTTGGGTTACAAAGACGATCAATTCTTCGCAAATTATCTTCAGATGAAATATAACCTTACAAAAGCCGGTGCATACCCGACACCCGGAGAACTGGCAGAGATTAAGGATATTGAAGGCGACCTGATTGTAACAGGAAAAGCAGCAATAACATGGGTTCACAGCAACCAGCTTGTTGCCGTTATGAATGCAGCAAATCGCCCGCTGGCAATTACAGTACCTCCAAAGAGAACAAAAGACGGGCCATCGGGATTATGTATCCGTTCTTCACAGGCCATGAGCATATACAATAAGTCCAAGTACAAGGAAGAGGCAGCAAAATTCATCAGCTTCTTTGTAAATGATGTAGATGCAAATTACATTCTCGACGGAGAACGCGGCGTGCCGATTATGGGCAAGGTTCGCTCCGCTCTTGCAGAAAAGGCCGATTCTGTAACAAGGCAGATGTATGAATTTGTAGATCTCGCCGGACAACTCGCCAGCAATCCTCCGCCGGTAGAGCCCGCAGCTCAAATCGAAATTCAGGATATTATCACAAGAGTAAACGAGCAGGTAATATTTGATCAGGTAACTCCTCTGGAAGGAGCTCAAATAATGAGAAAAGAAGTTGAACAGGCACTTCAGAGATCTAACTGATAAAAAATATACTCCCTTCTATGAGGTAAACGATGGAATGCTTTGGGCGGGTTTGTATCTGCCTGAAGCATTCCAACTAAATAGCCGGACAGATACTTCATGTGTTTTGCAAATTTTTATTCAAAGGTGGTTTTATTATGATAAAAGCCCCGAAAGCTAAAAGTTCGAACCGAAGATTTCAATCCGGGAAATGGTCAAAACTTGTTGACAACCAGAATATAGCAGGATACTTCTTCATCATGCCCTGGGTATTAGGCTTTTTAGCTTTTACCATTATCCCGATTTTTGCATCATTATATCTGTCATTTACATCCTATAACCTGACATCGAGTCCTAAATGGGTGGGAATACAGAATTATGTAAGGATGTTTACCGATGATCCGTTGTTTTATAAATCCATAAAGGTTACTTTGTATTATGTTATTTTCGCAGTTCCCCTGAAAGTGGGATTTGCCCTGATGATTGCTTTTTTGCTGCACCGCAGAAGCAGAGCGGCAAATTTCTACCGTTCGGTTTTTTACCTGCCGTCATTAATTGGGGGAAGTGTTGCGGTAGCTTTAATCTGGAAGGATATTTTCAGCATCCGCGGGCCAATCAATTCATTCCTTGAGCTTATTGGATTAAAAGGAGTTCAATGGCTCGGGGATCCGCGATATGCCATTTGGACCCTGATAGCGATGACAGTTTGGCAATTTGGTTCGTCGATGATTATATTTGCCGCCGGGTTAAAGCAAATTCCCGAAGTATATTACGAGGCGGCCAGGATTGACGGTGCAAACCGCTTTCATTCATTCATATACATTACGTTGCCGTCGCTTTCGCCGGTTATTTTCTTTAATCTTGTGATGCAGATGATTTCGGCCTTTATGACATTTACACAGGCGTTTTTGATAACACTGGGTGGGCCGCTTGACAGCACACTGTTCTATGCACTTTATTTATACAGGCGCGCTTTTGCATATTTTGACATGGGTTATGCCAGCGCAATGGCATGGGTGCTGCTTATTATAATTGCCGCAGTAACTGCCCTGGTATTCAAGTCATCACAATATTGGGTATATTATGAGTCAAAGGAGAAATAGAAAATGAATGCAAAGCAGAAAAGAATATTGGGAAACTTGATTTATCATATATTTGTAGCCGCTTTTGCCGTTTTAATGGTGTACCCTGTTTTATGGATGATTTTCGGTTCGTTCAAAACCAGCACACAGATTTTGAATGAATCCCACAGGCTGTTACCTACTGACCTGAAGTGGGATAATTACATCAACGGATGGAGAGGCTTTGGGGGTATTACATTCGCTACCTTTTTCAAAAATTCAATTTTTGTCACAACAATAGCAACACTGGGAGTGACTGTTTCTTCGGCAATGGTTGCATACGGATTTGCCAGAATACGTTTCAAGGGAAGAAACGTTGCCTTTGCATGCATGATGGTAACCCTGATGCTTCCGGGGCAAATACTTCTTATACCTCAGTACATTATATTTCAGAAATTGCAATGGATAAACACATATAAACCATTAATCATACCTTCTTATTTCGGAAGCGCGTTTTTCATTTTTATGATAATGCAGTTTATCCAGGGACTGCCCAAAGAACTGGATGAAGCGGCAATTATTGACGGATGCTCAAGATACAGCATTTTTACCAGGATTGTTATGCCGTTGATAGGCCCTGCAATAGTCACAACGGTAATCATTAATTTCTATTGGAAATGGGACGATTTCATGGGCCCCCTTTTGTATCTGAGCAGACCGCAAAAATATACCGTATCGCTTGCCATTAAAGCGTTTGCAGACGCAACAGCCACAACCGACTATGGGGCAATGTTTGCCATGTCAACCTTGTCGTTGTTGCCGGTGACAACGGGCCCGGTATGGACGAGGAATTTGTCAGAAAGCTTTTAAGCGGCCAGAGTAAACCCACAAAAAGAGGTATAGGACTGAAAAACATAGACGAGCGCCTGAAACTTTTTTATGGAGATGAGTATGGAATTATCATAAAATCAGGCTGTGGAGAAGGCACAACGGTGATAATACCTATTCCGGTGATTGACAAGGCTTCTGCCTGACAGGAGGTTCTTATGTATACACTTTTAATAGCTGATGATGAGAGAACGGTGCGCGAAGGAATTTCAAGGTCGGTCTGCTGGTCAGATATCTGTATTGACAGGGTTTTACTTGCATCAAACGGCAAGGAAGCATATGACATCATTATGAAAGAACGCCCGCATATTGTGCTTACTGATATTATCATGCCTGTATTTACCGGAATTGAACTGATGGAAAAAGTTAAAAATGAAATGCCGAGAACTCAGTTCATAATTTTATCGGGATATAATGATTTTGCTTATGCCCAAAAGGCGATTCAGAATGACGTAAATCAATACCTGCTGAAACCATGTGATTCCGACATTATAAAGAAAAGCGTACAGAAAGCGGTTTCCCGCATCCAGGATATTGAAAGCAAAGAACGCTTTATAGCATCCATGCAGGCAAATGTTGAAAAGCTTTTTCCACAGGCAAAGGAGCAGTTTTTCCGGGATCTTATCCAGGGTTCGCCCTATATCCAGAATGTGGATACATACAAAGAGTTGTTTAAAATACATGAAGGCCCATACCGGATGCTGCTTTTCAAAATAGACGATTATGATTATGTGAAGCTGCTTACGCTGAAAAGCCTGGTGGAGCAAAATTTCGGCAAGGAAAACACAACTTTCTGTATTATCATAAACACTTCGGTTGTGCTTCTGACAAGCCTTACTGATTTCAGCAAATTGTCCGAACTGATTGAAATAATTCAAAAACAGTGCATTTCGGGTTATAGTATAGAAACAACGGTGGCTGTCAGCAGTGAAGGCTTTTTTGCAAATGTATCGCAACTATACAGGGAAATAAAAGATATTATCAGATTCGAATTTTACCTGGGTGAGGGAAAAATTATTACAAAGAACGATGTGAACATATTCAGCACCGATTATTCATTAAACACCGAAACCCAGACCGAAGAGCTGTCAGCTGCCATTCGAAGCGGGAATATTAATTCTGTTAAGTCAATTATCAACTCCATTTTCAACTCATATAAAATGAACGGATATGACATTAACAGAATCAGAGCCTGCGGCATTGAGTTGTACATTGTTATAATAAAACACTGCGAGGACTGTGAAATAAGCACCTGGATTAAGAATATAACAAAAATTAACGAATGCAATACAGTTTCGGAGATTAAGCAGTTTATTCTTGATTCTGCCGTAAAACTGGCCCGAAATACGTATGATTCGGTTATCAGCAGCCAGAACAAGGTAATTGAAAAAGTAATAAGGTACGTACACGAAAATATAGATGATGAAAACCTTTCACTACAGCATATCGCGTCAAAAATTCTTTATCTCAATGTAGATTATCTGGGGAAGCTGTTTAAAAAAGAAACAGGGATGCGGTTTTCACAATACTTGCTGAAGATCAGGATGGAAAAGGCCAAAGAGCTTATCAAGGCATCATCCGGCGATATAAAAATATACGAAATTGCCAATGCGACAGGATTTTTGTTATGAAAAATAAAAAGAAGGGCTGAATATGAGAAGGATTCAACTTAAAAATACGGATTTAAATGTTTCGCCA
>ENA-OWPA01000946-OWPA01000946.1-bioreactor-metagenome-genome-assembly--contig:-NODE-946-length-25576-cov-5.432213_pt1 | contig 25576 bp, 17 predicted proteins | sample MGYA00238139_ERZ651803 | MGnify/ENA primary metagenome ERZ651803 (study PRJEB26909, sample SAMN07631231) | bioreactor metagenome | isolation source: Switchgrass digestor | place: USA: Dartmouth... | reverse complement strand
TTATAATTGTATACAACCATACTTATCGGATTAAGGCTCGGATCGATTATTGTCGATATGAAAAAGAACATGGAAATGGGGCACTGGAATGAAATACGGATATCTTGTTTATGCTCTTCAGGGTTTCGGAGCAAAACCGTATTCGCGCGTTTCCGACGAAATTCGGGTATACGGCGCCCAACTGATGAGAACACAATATAGCCTTCCGGACGGGACCACTTACTACAACAGTGACTATATTTATGTCGGCTTTGTTTCGGAATTGCCGCAGGATCCCTGCAAAGCACCGCGTGATGTCATCTGCATTGCCGACATACCGCCACCCTCCGGGTATAAAGGTCATCCTGATATAAATCTTATACTGTGTGACGCAAACTCCGACCTAATGCTGTTGCTCAACTGTGTGAGTTTTCACCTTGCGGATGACGTGCGTACTACAAAAAACGACTTGCTGTTTGCCAACATGGATAATGATCAAATAACCCTGTCTTCATTGCTTGACGTGGCGTATAAACACCTGCATAACCCCCTGATCTTTACGACGGCAAGCTTCAAGATAATCGGCGTCAGAGGGCAATTTTTCAGCAGAGAAGTACTTGATGCGATCGATGCAGGCAGGATACAGGAAGATCTGATGCAGAAGTTCCGGTCCCGAAACACATACGATTTATATAAAGCGCAGGAATACATCATAGTCATAAATCGAGGCGAGTGGATAGTACTTCCCGTAAAAATTCGCTGCTTTTTGATCGGTTGGCTGTTGATATGCAATGAGGAAAGCATGTTCTTCAACTCTGACTACAGGTTTGCGGAAAACCTGGCGCAAAAACTTGCCGTCGTAATGGAACGACAAATGGAAAGATACGACGATTTTGCGATGATGCAGTCCGCGCTTTTTATCGAATTGCTGAACAAGGACCAGTATCCTGAGAAACTCTTGCGCGAGCATCTTAACTACCTGAAATGGCCATACGGAGAACAACTCGCCCTGTTCTATATAAAGATACCTAAAAATCTGAGCGATACTGATCTGACAAAGCTTTCGCGCCGGCTTTCAGACGGGCTTGAAGGGAGCCGTTCGCTGATTTATGGCAACGAGTTGCTGATGCTGGTGCCCTTTCCCGCATATAAACAGGAAGAGATATACATAACCCTGGATAGACGCTGCAGAGAATCGAGTGTGTTGGCCCTGCTAAGCGACAGCTTTGATGATTATCTGCAAATGCAGAACTATTACATGCAAGTGCGCCGGGCTTACAAACTTGCAAAAGAAATCGCCCTTCCGAACGGATTGCACAACTATAGTGAACTGGTCCCATTCGTTACGGCACAGGCGCTTCATTCGACCAATACTCTAAAAGACTTCATACCCGGCGACCTGGTAAAGCTGATCCGATATGATATGGATCACAAGTCCGACCTGTTGTCTACTCTTGAAGCTTATATACGCTATGGCGGCCTGACACAGGATGCGATTGACTCTCTCTCGGTCTCGAAAAGCACAGCCTTCTACCGTCTGAATAAGATCCGGGAACTATGTCCGCTGGATATTGATAACGGTGTTATCCGGTCACGCATCCTTGTTGCTCTGTGTGCCTACCGAATGTATGGTCAGGTTGATATGTAGTCTTTAGTCTATACTTTTACATAAACCACTTAGCTTCATATACTCTCTATAGCTTAGTCTTCATATGACCTGCTCTTGTCTTCACAGTTGATTAAGCTGTTGATGTGAACCCAGTCAGCTTGTTGTGATCGTAACCAACAAGCTGACTCTTTCTTTTTGGTCTCCTTATAGAACTGACCCCAATCGTTATTCAGTATACCATACTGTCTGACGATTGGGGGTAGTTTAGTATGACTACAGAATGTGGTCTGTAAAATTACAGTTACTCAAGGCATCCATATGCCACGGCACGAACGCGTAGATGGTGATATTCCTCTTTGTTCGGGATCATGTTGTGCATGTAAGTGATTGCAACTCCCTCGCTCGGGTCTGCTTCCGCCCATGTGCCGGCGCCGCCGGTCCATCCGAATGCGCCTATCGAGCCGTTGTGCTGCCCCGCGGCTTTGTCTATGACGGTCCGGAAACCAAGGCCATATCCATAACCCGCCAGGTAGCTGTTGGTGAAGTCCCTGAGCTGCTGTTCATTGAGGTGGTTAGTGCGCATGAGATCGATCGTCTTGCGTCCGATGAACCTCTCTCCCTTGTAAACGCCTCCGTTTGCAAGCATCGACATGAAAACGGCGAAATCTTTGGCGCTTGAAATCAGGTTTGCACGGGATCCCTCGGGTACGGATCCCTTCATTAGCGTGGCATCCATCTCGGGCGGGAGCTTTTCAAACTTCCCGTCAGGAGTGCATCTGTAGTTTGCCACAAGCTTCTTTGCCATTTCCTCGTCGAGAAGCGTTTCCGTATCCTTGAGTCCTAGAGGTTCTATCAGTTTTTCCCGCATGTTCTGTCGAACGGACTTCCCGGTGATCACTTCTACCAGGGCCCCGATTATCTCGCTGCCGAAGCCGTACATCCAGTGGGTCCCGGGTTCGAACATGACCGGGACCCGGCTCATGGCCTTCACTTCTTCACGCAGCGTCGGAATGCGCCCGTTTTCGCAGAGTGGTTTCATGGCTTCGCTCATGGCGTTGAGCGTCGGGTTTGCCGAGGGTTCACTCAGCGGTCTCATGCAATATGGAAGGCCGCAAGACATGATCAGGGCGTCGCGGATCGTGATCGGCCGCTCAAGCGGCTCGACTGCGATCTCACCGTTCGGACGGATAACGAACTTTTTGGTATCGCGCCATTCCGGAAGGTATTCGTACAGCGGTTCGTTCAGGAGGAATTCGCCCTGCTCGAAAAGCATCATGCATATGACATATGTAAACAGTTTAGTCGTTGATGCCTGACGGAACATGGAATGCTCGTTTATGGGGATCCTGTTCTCGATATCGGCGTATCCCGCATAACCTTCATAAATCGGTTCGCCGTCCTTCATTATGACGCACGCGCATCCCGGCACCGTATTTCCCGCGAACCGGTTGAGAAGCCTGTCAAGATCCTGAAACCTGGCCATAAAAACCTCCTCATAAAACACAGAGTTTTAGAATTATTACTCCAATGCCACAGCAGATCTGTCCGTTAGGAGCCTGATTTTCTTAAATATCCGGTTTTGACGTTTCAGCACCCCTGCCTCATGCTGTCGCTCAGGCTTCCGTCCGGGTTGCGCCTGAAGCGCGACACGAACTTCCATCCGAGCTCTCCCTCGGAAGGATGCACGTCGTGGGCTTTGCCCTGCATCAGGACGAAGTTGTAATAGTCCTTCGGCTCCGGATCGTTGGTATAGAAAATATGCCGAGTAAACCGATGGTCGGGATGCTCCGCGCAAGGCCGCAGTTCCACTACCTTATGCCCGCGGACCCCTACCGCGTCGGGTTCAAGGTCGTCGACCGTAGGCTCGATTGGAATGTTGTTGAACTCTTTCCAGAAATTATATGTTATTTCCTGGTTGCATCCTTTCCTGATCGGGTATTCGCTTTCGCGCGTTCCATAGAAATACATGACCGGAAGGGTATAGCGCTTCTCCTTTTGCCTTTCGAGCGCCGCCTTCATCGGTGCGAGGTTTTTCTCCGGGTCCTCCATGCGGGGGATCGACATGTACGATGGCTCTTCCCCGTCTTTAGCCACCCTGGTGATGTACGGTGCTCCCCCCGGCATGCGGAAAAATTTCATCGTTGCGTAAGGAAATGTGGAGTCGATCGGGAACGCCGCGGCGACGATCTCGGGATGCGTGAAAGCGAACGTCATGGCCATACCGGCCCCGTTTGAGAATCCTGAGACATATATCCGCGTTTCGTCGACAGGATACTTGTTCTTAAGATATTTAATCAGCGCAAGATAATAGTCGATGTCACTGGGCAGGTCGGGATCAAGGTTTAAGTTCCATTTGAACCGGTCACTTGAGAAGGTATAGACGGTAATAAAGCCTTCGCGCTCGCCCAGCTCGTGCAGCTTTGCCATGTCGGCCGCCTTCAGCGGGTTGTCCGACATGCCGTGGCTAAACAGGACGAGAGGCACCTTTTTGTCCGGGTTTTTCCTGACGCTTTCGGGACAGGCCTCGATCCAGTCGTGGTCCAGGCCGCCGTTGTCCCCGAGACTGGTATCCTTTATATGCCATTCGAAGTTGCATTGGTCGGGAATTATCCTGCGGTCGACGTCTCCCCATACGGACGTGTTGGTACGCCTTATGATGCGGAAGAACTCCTGCCACATTATCTTCCCGGCCTCAGCATCTAAGTCCGTCTTATCCGACACGAGTACTTTCTGAAGCTTGTTATAGGCACAGGCATATAGGCCGCCGCCTTGACTGTCTGCTTTGTTGGCCTTGATGTAATAGTCAATTGCTGCGCTGTCACCGTTAAGGATATATGCCGGCATGGGAGCCCAGGTTGCGCGCCTTATAGCCGATTCAGGCATTTCCCCGCCGACGGTGCAGATCGCGGCGGCGAGGGCATGGGAAGGATGGCAGGCGGCGAGGACGTTTATAAGCGTCGCTCCGCTTCCGAACCCTACCAGGTAGTGCACGTCTCCAATTACGCGCCATCCCTCGCTGAACTGACCGCCCGGAAGGGCGCTGCAGCTCAAAGCATTTATGAACTTTTCGTCGGGGCTCATTTCATCATCTTCGCTGAACTTCCATGCCTTGCCTATAGGATTCGGAAAAGCGACGACCGACTTCTCGCGGTCGACTATATGTTCAAGCCCGGCCTTCCTGATTATTTCGATCGCCGACGCCTCGGTGTCATCCTCGCGGAGAACAGTGATTGAAGAGGACTTCCAAAGCTCGTCGTAAGGCATGTCAGGCACGGCTATATATGCGCTCCTGATGCCGTCGGGAGTCTGCATTTCCCGGAATAACAGTTTCATTCAAATCCCCTTTCCAATGCTTTTTTACCTTTTATCCACTTATTTGCCGGCTATTTTACCAGCTATGCCGGTCTCGGACGGGCCACCGTTCACTGTTGCCGATGAACAAGTGGCAATTGGAATGTAAAGATGCGCTGCCAGGCATATTATGTGCCTGTTTTAAACATTCCCTAACTTGGCTTTTATCTGAATCAAAGGCACTCCCTAACTTGTTCTGTATCTGAACGAAAGGCACTCCCTGCCATACAGCTCGGCAGTGCGGCGGTCGGGTTGGCCCGTTCCCACGTAGATGACGTAGTTTCCGCTCCCGGGAACGCGGTTCCCTTCATCGTCCACGACCTGCATGCTCTTTGCCGAAATCGTAAGAGCAACGGTCTTAGTCTCTCCCACGGCGAGTGACACCCGTTTGAACGCGCAGAGGCTGTGGTTCGGGACGGCGTATGGGGAGTCAAGGTCCTTGATATAGCACTGCAGGACCTCGTCGGTGTCATACCTTCCCTTGTTCGTTATCTGAACGCTTATTTCGATATCTTGGTCCTGCGATCCGTGCGATGGGGCTTTCAATCCCCCGATCTCCACATTGGAATAGGTAAGTCCGTAGCCGAAGGGATACAGGCATTCGCAGGTCATATATCTGTAGGTTCGTCCTTTCATCGAGTAATCGGTGAAATCGGGAAGGTCCTCGACGCTGCGGTAGAAGGTGACGGGCAGCTTTCCGCCCGGCGAGCATGTTCCGAAAAGGATATCCGCAACGGCCTTGCCGCCATGGCTTCCCGGATACCATGCGTTCAGGATGGCGGAGCAGTGTTTGTCCGCCCAGTTGATGGAGAGCGCGCTTCCGGTACCAAGAACCAATATCGTAGGCGTTCCGGTGGCGACGACCGCTTCAAGGAGCTTCTGCTGTGTCCCGGGCAGATTGAGGTCCAACTTGTCTCCCGCGGCCTGGGCATTTCCGGCGTCCCCCTCTTCTCCTTCGATAGTGCTGTCGAGGCCCAGGCACAGGATCGCAACGTCGGCATGTCTCGCGACCGTAACGGCTTCGGCAAGGCGGTCATCCTTGCATGCAAGCGGCTCTACCCTGTCCCTGAACAGGTGGCATCCTTCGGAGTAATAGACCCGTACTCCGGCCTTGTCGGCATATTCCCTGATGCCTTCGAGAATGGTCGTATATCGTGAAGCCGTGCCATAGTAGTTGCCCTTGAGCATCATGCGGTTGTCGGCGTTCGGGCCTATTACGGCGATCGACTTGAGCTTCCTTATGTCAAGGGGAAGGATCCCGTCGTTTTTCAGCAGCACCATGCATTTTCTGGCCGCTTCCAGTGAGACAGCGTTGTGTTCAGGACAGTCCACAACGTCGTACGGGATGTTGTCATATTCGCAGTCGTCGTCGAACATCCCTAGACGGAACCGGGTTCTGAATAGATGATAGGCGGCTTTGTCGATATCTTCCTCGGTTATCAGACCCTGATCGTATGCCCGCAGCAGGAATACAAACGAGTTGCCGCAGTTTATGTCGCAGCCGTTCTTGAGTGCCAGTGCTACGGACTCCTCGATGGTGTCCGTCACCTTGTGGCGGGTATGGAAATCCCTAATGGCCCAGCAGTCGGATACAACATGGCCGTCAAAACCCCACTTTTCGCGAAGGATGTCAATGAGAAGCGTTTTGCTTCCGCAGCATGGCTCACCGTTGGTGCGGTTGTATGCCCCCATTACCGCTTCGACCTTTGCCTCCCTGACCAGTGCTTCAAAAGCGGGGAGATAGGTTTCGAACATATCCTTTTTTGATGCGATCGCGTTGAACTCATGGCGCAGAGCCTCGGGACCGCTGTGAACGGCGAAATGCTTAGCGCAGGCCGCGGTTTTCAGGTGTTTGCCGTCGCCTTCCTGGAGTCCCCGGACAAAAGCCACCCCAAGGCGGGACGTGAGGTATGGATCCTCTCCGTAAGTCTCATGGCCGCGCCCCCATCTCGGATCCCTGAAAATATTGATGTTCGGCGACCAGAGGGTGATCCCCTTGTAGATGTCCCTGTCTCCGGCGCGTTTGCTTTCGTTGTACTTGGCACGGGCTTCGGTCGAAATTATCCCTGCGATTTTTCTGAGAAACTCGTCATCGAACATCGCCGCCAGGGCAATGGCCTGCGGGAACATCGTGGCTGTGCCTGAACGGGCGACGCCGTGAAGCCCCTCGTTCCACCAGTTGTACGCGGGGATCCCAAGCCGCTCGACCGCCGGGGAATCGAACCTCAGCTGGGAAGCCTTTTCCTCAAGCGTCATTTTTGACACCAGATCGGCAGCCCGTTCTTCCGGTGAGAGCGTTTTGTCCTGATACTTTTCCATTTCCCAAAATCCTTCCTTCATCAATAATATCAGCTGACCGATATATTGAAGACCACCAGTCCGGTTTGAAGTAAAATCCAGCACAGTCAGGCAGGAGAGTTCAACCGCTCTGCAGCTTAGCAGCAATCGCTCCGCCTGTTCATTCATCTGACCTGGAAGTTTCCCGTTAGCACTTCAGCTTTTTCTTATCCGCATATTTTCTCTGAACGTGATTACGAACGTGATTACGGCAAATCAACTGATGAACCATTATTACATGCCGTGTTTTAGAATGAACTTAAATACCTGTGCATTAAAATTATATATGGTGTGTATTGCCATAACAATGATTTTTTCTCATCTTAAGTTGATTTACCCGAATATTTTGATCAGATCCTCTCACGGTTCATCTTTTGATCGATCAGTATGTATGAGCGGACTTCATGTGATTGACATGTTTTACTGACAGTGGTATGATTGTCAAAACTTCTTCAATAACCCGGAATCGTGCTTTTTGAGTACTTTCCTCATAAGAAATGATCGATATGGAAATCTGCCCAACCGCATTTTACAGCCCAGGACATTCCAGGGACTATCCGCAGCATGAAAAGGAGAATATGCTATGGACCTGATAAATACACCGATAAAGATCGGATCAAAAACCGTCAGAAACCGGGTAACCTTTGCCCCGACGGTCAAGTTCGGCTGGACCGACGACAGCGGCATCGCCATCGAGCGCTTCGCCAGGCACTACGAAGACCGGGCAAGGGGAGGCGCGGGCCTGATATGCGTCGAAGCCACCTGCATCGACCCTTACGGAAGGCTTGCTCCCTCACAGCTTGGGCTTTGGGACGACTCTCAGATCGAAGGTCACAGGGCGATCGCCGACGCATGCCATCGTCACGGAGCGGTTGTGATCGTTCAGATCCATCACGGGGGATACAACACCCACCCCGAATGCGGATCCTCAAAAGGGCCCTCGTCCGTAAACTGGAGGGACCGCACGACCGAAGCGCTTACACGTGAAGAAATCACCGATATACGAGACAAGTTCATAAAAGCCGCGGTGCGTGCAAAAAAAGCCGGTTACGACGGTGTTCAGCTCCATGCGTGCCATGCGTACCTGCTCAACCAGTTTGTCAGCCCTACCGTGAATCTCCGCACCGACGAGTATGGCGGTAGCACAACGAACCGCACCCGCCTTTCCTGCGAAATCATCCGCGGCATCCGCGACGCATGTGGCAATGACTTCATTATTTCCGCGCGTACACCCGGCGCCGAGCCCACCCTTGAGGAGGCCTGGGCCATAGCCGACGCCTATATAGAGGCCGGTGTGGATTATCTCCAGGTGTCGAGCGGCATCGGTCCGGACGAAGTTGCCTATCCTGAGGACCTGACTTATTCCAGGATCGCCTGGCTCGGAGTGCAGATGCACGCACACGTCGGGGGCCGCGTACCCGTTTCGGTGGTAAACGGCATCCTGAAACCGGAACAGGCACGCTTCTTCGTTGAAAACGGGCTTGCTGACACCGTAGATTCCGCGAGGGCGCTTCTCGCAGATCCGAACTGGGCAAGGGCCGTTACCGACGGCTCCGGCTATGTGGAGTGCAGGAACTGCAAAATATGCTTCTGGAGTCCCTTCATGCCGCACAAATGCCCGGCCGTGGCAGAACGAAGCAAAACCGATCCCGATTGCGTAGACATCGGCACATGATTTGAAACATATCTCCATCCAGGTGAGATATATCTTCAATCAGGAACGAAAAGCACATAATCGAAAAGTATACATACATATTGCTCCCTGCGGCCAAACTGCAGTCATAATTTGAGCCGCCTTGAATGCGAACTGCTTACAGAAAAGCGTCCCTATATTCAAGGCGGCTTTTTGCATTGCTTTTTTAACAACTCATGCTTCCGCCGGCACTATAATTATCTGACTTTCATATTTCCCCACCGGTTCTATATCAGTCTATCGCCTTCATAATTGCTTGCACCGGCATCATATCTGACTATATCCTTTATATTTTGCTTACGCCGTCATCTTGCATATATATAGCCATCATGTTTAGTTCCTGCAGGTATATTATCTGTCAATAGTCTTTGTCTTGCTTCTGCCTGCATTACATATGCCTTCGCCAGCTCTATACCTGTCCAGGGCTTCATATTTTCACAGGAATTTCAGTTTTTCTCCAGGTAAACCTTCATCAGCAGCTTCATCAGCTCGTCGGGCTCGTCGACAATGGGATCGGGCTTATCCCGGAACCACATTGCGTTCGGCACGGCATCGGTAAGCGGCTTCCACTCGGGCATAGGTGTCCCGTCAGCGTCGTTGCCGTTGGGGTCGCCTTTCTTTATGAAGTTGGCCCAATAATTGCACATCTGGCGGGCCAGGTCATAATGCTTGCCTACGAACGGGCGCCAGCATTTGGCCAGTGTCTCGAAATAGAACCAGAGGTCGACGGAATGGAAAGTTCCCGGGTTGTCCCATCCGGGGATCTCGGCGTCGAACACGGCGTAATAAATGGGCTGGCCGATGCCGAGCTCATCCTCCCTTCGGCGGAGGGCACGCGCCGCGAGCTCAATACCGCTGAATGCGCTCCTCTTAATGGCTTCCTCAAGATCATCGCCGCAGAGTTCCAGGAACTTTTCCGCGTCACCGCCAAAGATCTCTTCTGCCTTCTCCCTGAACTCCTCCATGCTTTCGGCCCGAAGCCCCATCTTAAACTCTGATTCGGTGCGGGTGATCATCAGCGGCACTTTATAGCGCCTGCCCCTCATGAGGTTCTCGTTGTATGTGCCGACCTGGAATACTCCGTCGTCCAAAGTCCCGAAGAATGCCCTGAACTCGTTGTTTTTGTCGCGTATGTACTCCGCGTCCAGCTTCCTGGCTTCTTCCAGCGTTTTGACTCCCAGAAACTCAAAGAATTTGACGCCAAGCTGCTCTCCCTCCGCAAAGGAACGCGCCAGAAAAGGTCTGCCGGGATACACGCTGGCGGATATCCCGCTCTGGATGATCGCCCTTTGGAACAGCCCCTCATTTTGCGGAGATGTGAGCTGTGCCAAAACGCTCATGCCTCCGGCAGATTGTCCGCCGATCGTGATGTTGTCCGGGTCTCCGCCGAAAGCCGCAATGTTGCGTTTCACCCAGCGTGTCCCGGCCTGCTGGTCCAGATGCCCGAAGTTCGTCGGTGCTTCGGGCTGCTCCTTTGTAAGCTGCGGATGGGCAAGGAACCCGAAGACGTTGAGCCTGTAGTTGACAGTCACCACGACGATCCCGCGGCGTGCCAGGCGCTCGCCGTCGAACTCCATTTCCGCGGTGTTTCCCTCCTGGAGCCCGCCGCCGAAATACCATACAAACACGGGAAGTTTCTCGTCCGGGGACTTTGCGGGCGTCCAGACATTGAGGTAGAGGCAGTCCTCGCTCATCTCTATCTCGGGATCGACATTCCATTCCCTTGTATATATGTTGTTGGGATCGAGTCCCGGGATATGCTGCATGGAAATAGGCGCGAATTTATAGCAATCCCTTATTCCCTCCCATGATGCGGCGGGCTGCGGAGCTCTCCAGCGCAGCTCTCCGACCGGAGGTGCGGCAAACGGGATCCCCTTGAATGCCGTGATCCTGGGATCGGCGGCCGGAAGACCCCTCACAAGGCCGTTCTCTGTTTTTACGACTCGCAGCATATATGCTTCCTCCCTGAATCTTAATATTTGGGGCTCGCATTATTTGAAACGAGCTTAGCCTTTTGGCGTTGTGAAAGCATTCTCAAAAACCGCGATGTTCAATACTGTTTTACCTGGCGAAATCTGAAACCGGGCCTTTGACCATATTTATTGGCAACTTCCATCAGCTCGCGGTCAAAGTTGCACTTTTCAGCGCACTCGATATCAAATACCATCGTGTTCCTGTCTGCCGGCCTGTACGGTGTCCATTTCGGAATGAGATCACTGTTGGGGTCGCCGGTTTTTGCGAAATTGGACCATGATGTCGACATCTGATCCTGAAGCTTCATAGCGCCCGGCTCGTGATAGACAGGTACGACCTCGGCCGAACGGAAGACAAGCATCAGATCCGAAGAATGCCATGCCGGCAGGCCGCCGTTATACGCAAAGTCGTAGGTCAGCAGGTAGCAGTAGTTTGGAGTATCGGAGCCCTCGCACTTGATAGTCAGATACTTGTCGACCAGCACCCTGAACCAGTAATCCAGATAGAACAGATCGGCGATGTGCTTGTCGGGATAGGTTTTCCTGTAGACATCCATGACCTCCCGGGCGCCTTCACCGAACATTTCATGTGCGATCTCCATTATTTTCTCTTCGGACAGAGAATGCTTGTCGGAGATGGAGACAGTGGGAAACTCCGCGACCACTGAACCGACTATCGTCGGAACGGACCTGGCATACTCCGAGAAGCCGTTCTCATATGGATCGCCGACATAATACGAACCCGGAACCGGGGACCACTCTACATTTACGCCCTGCTCTCTCAGCTTGGGGGCAACCTTGAGGAAGGCCGCGTTCATGACATCTACGGGAATATCCCTGATTTTTTTGATGTTCGACTTTGTCAGACCCAGTTCATTCATGACGGCATGGGCGACCTTTGCACTGTCTTCATACTTGTTTGCCGAGGGCATCGGCAATATCCCACTCTGCAGGATGGCCTTGTGATACAGGCCGTCTGCAGCCTTGCTTCCGAACAGGCACGTGATCTTCCCTCCGCCGCCTGACTGTCCGAATACGGTCACATTGTTGGGGTCTCCGCCGAAATTAGCGATGTTGTCACGGACCCACTCCAGGGCCGCAACGATGTCGGCTATGCCGGCAACGCCGGAATTGGCGTATTCCTCGCCGTACTCAGCCATGTTCATGAAGCCTATGCTGTTCAGTCTGTGGTTGATCGAAACGACGACCACATCTCCCTCCCTGCAGAGATTTTCGGCTTCATAACACTTGTGCTCGACCGCCGAACCGGTGCTGAACCCTCCTCCGTGTATCCATACCATGACCGGCCGCCTGACATCGTTGTTTATGTCCTTCGTCCAGATGTTCAGATACTGGCAGTGTTCGCTCTGCGGCCAATACCTGAATCCCAGGAGTATATCACGGGCGATTATATCCGGCTTTGTTACGGTTGTTGAGGTATAGCCATATGTAGTACAATCCTTTACTCCTTCCCAGGGTTCCACCGGCCGGGGCATCTCAAACCTGTCCGCGTCGGCATACTTGATGCCGCGAAAATAATACAGGCCGTCCTGACGATACCCCCTTATCTTACCCTTATCGGTTTCAACTATAGGGCCCTTGCTGTCGCACCAGAAGTCCATAGCAAAACAACTCCCTTCGATATATTTCTTCGATGTATATTCATTATTGATCCGGGGACTTTTTGTCCTCCATGTACACAATGATTGGACATTTGGTCAAAAGCCTCTGTATAAGTCGATAGTCGGACCGCAGCGGACTCGATATAGCGGTCAGAATATGAACTCATATACTTCCTTATGATATCTGCTTACGAGCTTGCTCTCCACATCTATGAGCATCGTGTAGCGATCCTCTTCCTCATATGGCTTCCAGGCGGGCATTCCCGGATTGCTGGGATTTCCGGTCCTGGCAAAGGCTCCCCAGGCCGCGGAGGCCGAATCGTTGAGCTTCATCGCGTCATGATATGTTTCGCGGTTCCACAGGGCAGGCGCATATGCGGCATTCGCAAAGAAGAAGGGGATCTCTACGCCGTGGGCTGCCCTGAAGTCGGGATCGTTGCCTTCCCGCGTAAAGCAATAATTATATATCGGGGCTCCCCCGCCGACCTTAGCCCTGGATTTATACCTTTCATATGTTGCCCTGGTATGGTTCCTGTCGTTCAGAAGGGCGGTGTAAATGTGGACGGGCCTTACGTCGTCGCCAAGCAGATCCTTATAAGTTGCAATGATCTTTTCGGTCTGCGCTGCACTGTAGCCAAGGCCCATGATCCCTTCACGCAGCTGATCCATGTCCCAGGCAAATATTTTGGGATTGAAAAGGGCGGTAAGAATGGCGTCATCCTTTGTGTAGCCGGTGATCAGAGGGATATCCTTTACATATTCCGATCCTTCAGCGCCATCGAACGGATCATACCTGACGACTCTGCCATCCTTAACTACAGGGCAAACAAAGTACGTACCCAGGGTACGGGACTTGTTTATTTCTCTCTGTGCCTGGATCAGCTCTGCAGCGGTGTATTCATACAGCTTGTCGACATTGTTCCTGTCGATGCCAAGGAAATTCAGAAAATCAAGGGTCTGAGCAGTCGCTTCTTCCGGAGTCGCAGCGTGGAAGCCTCCGGACTGGATTATGGCTTTATGCACCATCCCTCGGCACATGGGCATCGACATGAGGGCGGCAACCTTTCCTCCGCCGCCGGACTGCCCGAACAGGGTGACGTTTTCGGGATCGCCCCCAAATTCCTCGATGTTTTCATGTATCCATTTAAGGGCTGCCGCCATATCCTGATGTCCCAGGTTTGCGGAATCCCTGAATCTTTCGTCCAGATCGCAAAGATAAAGGTAGCCGAATATGCCAAGCCTGTGACCTACGGTAACCAGAACGACATTTTCTTTCTTTGCAATATTGTAGCCGTCATGCCAATCCGCCTCTGCAGCCCCCGCAATATTCCCTCCGCCATGGAACCACACCAGGACGGGACGCTTTTTGCCGTCGTTGAGTCCCTGGGTCCAGATGTTGAGCGCAAGGCAATCCTCGGACTGGAAGCCGACACCCATCTCGTTGCTGCCGGTCATCAGCTTCTCATAGGCAGCCGGGTAGCGTGTGCTGCGGATTTCCGGATCCTCCATACGCGGTGTATCACACTGCCAGCACTTTCCGGCATATGTAAGGGCGGGCCTGACACCTTCCCAGGGAACCAGGGGCTGCGGCGGCATAAACCTGTTCTTACCCTCTGTAGACTGAGCGTAGCGTACACCGAGGAAGCGGTAAATACCGTCGATCTGCACACCCTGAAGTTTTCCCGCCTTTGTATTTGCGATCGCATCGTATTTAACCATGACCAGTTTCCCCCTCCAAAACCTACCACCTGAAAAGAAGCTGGAAAAATTCATGAGAGGCGGCGCGCCAGACATACCACTCATGCTCTCCCGGAAATACTGACGATACGGTGTTTATCCCTTTCTCCGCGCAAAACCTGTCTTCCTCTTTTATGAGAGGGAAGGAAACCTCTTCTGCTCCGATCGCCCTGTAAAACAGCTTTACTTCCCGATTGAAGGTCTCCGCATCGTTCAATATCGCTTCATATGGCTGCGGGCCGGGTTTTCGTCCGTTTATGACAGGATATGTATAACCGGTGAACAATCCCGCGGCGCTGAATAAGTCGTACCTGGTCATTATGATTTCGGCGGCCTGCAGCGATCCCATGGAAAGACCCGCAATAGCCCTGTTCCATTTATCGGTCTTCACGCGGTAGTTCGCTTCAATAAAGGGGATGCAGTCCTCGATCAGCATGTCCTTAAATACGCCCATCATATTGCCGCCGAAACTCATGGGCATTTTCTCTTCGCCGGCTTTTCGCGTCATGCCGTTGTTCATCACGATGATCATGGGAACCGCTTTGCCTTCTGCGATGAGATTGTCCATGACGAAATTCGTTTTCCCCTGGTAGATCCAGCAGGTCTCGTTCTCTCCGCCGCCATGCTGCAGGTACAGAACAGGGTATTTCACATCAGGCTCCTTCTGGTAACCGGGCGGGGTATAAATATAGCAGCTTTCATATTTGCCGGTAACTTTGGATTTGAAAAATTCCTGTATGACTGCGCCGTGAGGTACATCTTTCATCAGCAAATAGTCCTGTTCTTGGTCAGGTACCTCAACATAGTTCATTACCCTGTTGCTGCCAAACCCTATCGGCGCCATTGGATTTATGACCAATGCGTCGTCGATGTAGAAATCGATATTCTTAAACCCTGGGTAGTCATATGCAATACACCCCTCCCAATATCCATCCTCGCCTTTGACCAGGTCGACCTGGATCTTGCGGCTGACGACCTTGACGGACTTTGCGTTGGGGGCGTACATATTGAGCCTGACTCTGCCGTCTTCCAACACCTCGACCGCATCTTTTATATGGATCACCTTCTGCCCGTCGGGTGTATCTGCCCTTACCGAATATGGCTGTTGCTTGCTAAAAGCGTACGATCGGCTGTCATAACCCTGATTTTCGATATGTTCTTTTGGTATCCTCATCATATATCACCTTCTGATGCCTGAAACTAAGTGTGCCGGAAGAAGACCGGGCACACTTAGTTTCGTAATGTTATCACTCAGCTTCACACTGTCGTTGCTATTATCATTTCAAATATTGCAATCTGCCTAAGTACCTGTCCAGAGCAGCCTGCTGTATGGCAACGACTTCATCGACGCCCATCTGTTTCAGCTTGTCGGTAAACTCGGTCTCATATTTTTCGATCGGGATCACTCCGGTTATCAGTTTGACGACCGTTTCCTGACAGAATGTCTCAATATCAGCCAGCAGTGTGGAATATCTTGCAGAATCCTCAGCCCCTATGGTCATTAGTTCGGGCATGTTCCAGACGTAATTCTCACTGCCCTGAGCCCAGATCTGCTGGGCAACTTCCAAATCAGGAGTCTCAGGCAGCCATGGCCTGTAAACGGGGCCCACTGTCCAGCAATATGCCATTATAGCGATGACCGGCGAGACATGATCCGGATTTTTCATAATATAATCGGTATATTGCGGATTGCCTCCCCATCTCCAGAAGCCGGACTCTCCCTCTTTCCACTCAAAGGTTATGCCTTCAACACCATAGTTTGCGAGAAGAGCTCCTTCTTCGCTGAAGAAGTAATCGAGCCACCTGACGGCAACTTCAGGGTTCTTGCATTGTGTAGATATGACGGTCGGTGACGCATTGATAGCAGCTACTGCGGGACCGTGTTTCGGAGCTTCGCCGTTTTTGGTTTTCAGAGGAGCGATCGCCGCTATATAGAAATCCGGATCTGATGTGACTCCCGTATCACGATATACGCTCCCGATATTCGGATTGTACGCAATGCCTATCAGGAATGTATCATCAGCCCAGTTCGCGCCCTGACGTGCCAAATCCTCCTGGACCATGAAGTTCCTGTAAAGGATGCCTCTGTCATACCATTCCTTCATTTGGATCACATAATCCTTAAACCCGGGCGTGAGCGGGCCATACACAACTGTACCGTCAATATTCAAAAATCTGGTCGCTGCGTCAAAAAAGCAGGGGATCACGCCGCTCGATGTTCTGGTATCAAACCCAAAGGTCGGCGGTGCCAAAAATCCGGTGTGTCCGGCTTCCAGCAAGACATCGAGGTATTCGTTCAATTCGCTTACAGATCCGGGCGGTGTATCCCATCCAAGATCCCTGGCAACATCCTGTCTCCAGGCCAGGCCGGTGGCCGGTGGGTTGTTCTTTCCCATCCATTCAAAGATCATTGCGAAGCCTACCCTGTTGCCATCGTCCGTAAGCGAACCTATGATAGATTCCTCTCTTTCGTTGATCATTGCAAGATAATTCGGGGCATATTCATCCATAAGTTCATTCAGCCTGAGGAATATCCCGTCCTTTACCGCCTGATCCAGGCCCTGGGCATACGCAGGATTGCTGATGATGTCGGTATAATCGTTGCTGTTTATCATAAGATTGAACTGCTCAGTGGCGAATGAAGCATTCGGAAGTACCCATTCGATATGTACTCCGGTGCGCTTCTCCATCTCCTTCCTTACGGGATATTCGTTATAATCCATGGTGAGCGCGGCAAGAACCGGTTCGAACATCGGAAGGAAGAAGGTAAGCGTATGCTGACCGGGTATCGGATAGAACGAGGTCGTGTCACCGGCGGTATCAGCCTTATCATCGGCTGGCGGCTTTGGTGTTTCCGGGACAGACTGTGACGGTGCCGGCGATTCAGAGACTTCGTTGCTGCAGGATGCAAACAAACTCAAAGACAGCACTACACATAATATAAGTGCCAATAATCTGAGCCTTTTCATCGTTTTCCCCCTCACATCATAGATAGTCGATTACCGCATTTTCCCGAAAGATCATTGGTTCCGTTAAGCAGCATGAGACGAAAGCAGGCATCAAGTCTGAACTATCCAACAAGGCGCAGCAAAGGTGACCCGACTCCATTTTCAGTCCTCCTTTCCTCCAAAAATGTCATCCAAGCATCCATCGTCGTCTTTTGCAACCTATTTGCATTGCCTTGCCAACACTTTTCCTTTTCAGTGACAAACGACCTCAAAATGCATTACTGCTTATTGCCGGGCTGATGAATTACAGTTGATGCTGCGATCATCAGCAGGCAAAGGCGGAGCTTCCTCCCTATTGGACTATGCTGAAGATCTCATTGCCATCCATATCCTGAAAACCAGGGATATCCCCTTCCTTATACTGACCCGCAACGGGCATGATCCCGTTTCCGTATTTCAGCGGGAACCTGACTATCCTACCCACAGGCATGCTGCCGATAAAAATGCAGGATCCGCGCCTGACATCATTGAACTTATAGAAGCATTCTCCGTCTTTTGAATAAATGCCGTCAGGCTCCAATCTTCCGCCATCCGCCAGTACTTCTACCCACTTTCCATATTTCTCAGCCAAATCTGCAATACTTGGCTTAGTTGTCCCGGTGATTTCGATGTTGTCCTTGCTATATAACTTTGCCATGGATCTGCCTCCCAAACCGGATGTTTTAGTGATAAGGATCTGCAGCTTTCCGTTTGAAATACAAATACATTTCATTAAGATTTTGCATTATCGATGTTTTACGCCAGATGAAGGCTCCTTGCCGCGATCAAACCAGAGGAACGCAGTCTCCCTCGGTAATTCCGCTCCCGTTGAATGCGTCGATTTGGAGGTAGTAATCGGCGTCCGCATTGAGGCTGTGGACTATGAGCTCGTTTTTGCCATATATCATTGTGCAGTGATATAGTTTATCGGGAGCGATCCCCCATTTTATGTTGTAGCCGTCTGCTCCTTCGGACGGTTCCCATTTCAGAGTGAATGTGCACGGATCTTCCTTATCCCGCCTGAGGTCAAAACTGGTGACCTTTGCCGGCGGATCGCCGTTGGCATGGCCGAACACTCGGAAACCGCACATGGCAAATACATTGTAATACGGCATCTCATATGACGTAAGCCTAAGATAACGCACGTCCTTGCCTTCCTCGAACACGATGAAATCAATCGCCAGGTTCGAATCCGCTTCCCGCTTGTCGCAGAGGATCTCCCAGTTTACCCCGTCGACCGATCCCTCAAGCAGCCAGCGGTGGCGTACAAACTGTTTTTCCGGGGGCAGAGCCGCGAACTTGACGTTCGGGATAAACAGCAGTGAGTTGACGTCATGGTCTATGAAATAGAGCTGGACGGCACGCATATCCACGACCTTTTCCAAATCCATGATGATATATTCGCCGCTTTCGCGACGTGAAGCCGCCCAGTATGTCTGGCAGTTTTCGTCGGTCAGATAGCTTGTCGGATGGCCGACCATAGTTGAGGATGCGGTTACAGGTTTGTTGTAAGACAGAAGCATCCAGCCGGTAAAAAGACTGTTGGGGTCGGCAGGGCCGTCGGGCATGATATGCGGATAATCTGAAAAGTTCATATTGCAGTACATGATACCGTCCTTGTCGAAGCCAAGGGGGAATAACCCCGTTTTTCTCATTGTCTCGGTCGTACCTCCGACCATGGTGGTTGCATGCCACCAGTTGCCGTATACGTCCCTGAACGTGCTTCCGTGTCCCGCCCCGTTGTAGAAGCCATTGGTTTTTGCCGAGAACGGGCTGTTCGGGCAGTAAGTGAAGGGGCCAAGAGGTTTGTCGGAAACATACACGCCATCCGCATATATTTCGTATTCAGTTCCGGTAGCAGCATATTGCAGATAATATTTCCCGTTATACTTGGTCATATAGGGTCCTTCGATCCACGGGCGGTTATATTCAAGCCCCGGCGCGTAAGTTTCACCGACCCTCAGCTTTCCGATACTCGGATCATTATTCGTGCCATGGCGTTCCCAGCCGTGTTTATCCGGATCGCCCGCCCCGGGTATCAGTATTACATTCTCCCCAATAGGCATCATCGTTTCCCTGTCCAGCTCGATCCCATATATGGGGTCTACATTCGAACAGCCGTGATATAAATACACCCTTCCGTCATCGTCCAGGAACAGGCATGGATCCCAGTACGCAAACGGAAAAGTCGCAACCAACTCGAACTTCTCATTTAGCGGATCCTTAGAACGGGTAATGATGCACTTTTCAGTACTGGATGCCGTATGGTAGAGATAGTCGCCGATCGCGCAGAAATCGCCGGCTGCACCTCGCATCATGCCCTCGCCCTCTTTGAAGTACCAATCCACGAGATTTTCCGAATACCAAAATCCGGAGAAAGATCCTGTCATGTAGTATTTTCCCTTAAAAAACTCAACCGAAGGATCTCCCGTTCCCCTGTGAGGATGGATAACCTGGAAGCCGAATCCCCCCGCACGATTGTTTGTGATCGCTTTCGTGGGATAATTCAGTACGATAGGATTGCATATGTACCTCTTCATATTGTTTCCTCCTCCGAACGACGAGCGTTATCATATATAAATGTGAATTGTGCACGAACACATTAGTCATTTCGAATTATAAAATATTGATTTGCCATAAACAATGAACTATAATGATAAAAAATTGATCTATTATCATATGGGGGTGCCGCTATGACCGAGATCAAATATGTTGGCTGCCAGTTCGTTGAGCCCAGCGATTTCGTTCTTGACATAGAGGAAGGCAATGATTATCTTTTCCTTCTGACCCATACGCCAGCCTTTTTCTGGGTGGACGGGGAAGTGAGGGAGTATCCCGCGTACAGTGCTATCCTGTTCCATCCAGGCCAAAAGGTATATTATCGCGCGAGCGGAGATAAATTCATAAATGATTGGATACGTTTTTATACCACCGAAACCTACATAACAGAAACGACGCTGCCCCGCGGCATTCCCTTTTCCGTGAAGGATCCGGATTACCTGAACAAGCTCGTCAAGCTGATTTTTACTGAGAAAGTACTGAACAACAGTGAACATAGTTATAAAGAGCTGACAATCGAATATCTGATGATGGTGCTGATGAATAAACTGAAGGAGTCATGCGAAAGCGCCTTTACCTCGCCTCATTATCGAAAGCTGTTGTATCTCCGCAAGATGATAAGCAATAACGCGACCGAAAACTGGACTGTCGAAAAAATGTCCGCTTATCTTCACATCAGCCCCGGCTATCTTCAGTCATTATATAAGAGCTTCTTTGGAATCTCCTGTATGGATGACGTAATACGAAGCCGCATCCGTAAGGCAAAAGAGTACCTGATGCTGGGACAATACTCTGTATCCCAGGTGGCACATCTTTGCGGATATAACAGTGTCGAGCATTTTTGCCGGCAATTCAAAAAGATCACCGGAAGCACTCCCAGCGATTACAGAAGCAATGTTGTCAAGCCGGCAAAGCAGGATCAGAAAAGCAGTCTGAATGATCCACCCGATTTCGGATCGGCCTATTGATTTATTGACATATTTCGCTGCATGATACCTTTTCCGGCATCTTTTTTTACATCAAAACTTTATTACGAAAAGTCATTTTTTCTCCTTTTGATCAAGGTGTATGGCGCGTGTGTCCGAGCACAAGCGATGCTTGGTATAATCATATGTAAAAAAGTGAGGCTGCATGACTGCCACCTCACTGAAAAGCTATTTTATGTTATGCACTTCTATATGATTGCGCGGATATGACCTCCTATATGGATCATAAGCAAACGGTTTCCAGTCTTTTGCTCATTGAACTTCTTTCATTGGCGAATATGACGCTCATGGCTGAAGCGCCTTCCTCCCCGGACGCCAGATACTTTCTTCCTTCCCTGATGCTCTTTATGAACGCGTCGATCACTCCGGTGTTCGTCCTGTTGCCGGCGCTCTGCTCTTCATTGGAGATCATTTTGTCCAATACATACATTACAGGTTCATGTCCCGGTTTTTCAACTATGAGCGCATACTCAGGGTCATCATATATCCTCATTCGGCCTTCGGTCCCGTAAAGAATCGTGGAATTTACTTCAGCGCCATAAAATGTCCAGCTCACATGCAGGGTACCGATAGCTCCGTTTGATAACTTATATATCGCGATCGCGTTATCATCCACCTGTATGGGTGTGCCGTCCGGATATCTCTTGTCAAGTGTCGCTAATAGTGTAAATGTTTCAGTGATCTTCTCCCCGGTCAGAAATTGTATCAGATCTGTTTTATGTACTCCCAAATCCGCCATGGAACCAAAACTGGCTATATTTTTGTCAAAAAACCAGGAGTTATTGCTGCCCGTCCATTTTTCGGGGCCGGGATGCCCGAATGTCATATGGAATGTAAGCAGCCTGCCTATCTCGCCGTCCAGGTATAACTCACGGGCCTTCTGATGGGCCTGCGTCATTCGTTGATTGTGCCCTATCATAAGCATCTTCCCGCTCTTCTTTTCAGCTTCGAGCATTGCTATGCACTCCTCGGCAGAAACAGCCATCGGCTTTTCGCACAGCACGTGTTTTCCTGCCTCAAGAGCTTTGATGCTTATTTCCGCATGGTATTTATTTGCCACGCAGACACTTACTGCGTCAATATCAAGACTCAGCAACTCGTCCAATGTATCGCACGCCCTGGCACCATATTCATCTGCCATGCGCTGTGCTTCTTTTTTGTTTACATCGAAAAATGCTACGATCTCGGCGTCGCTGTTCTCCTTATATTCCGGTGCATGCCTGAACTCCGCTATCTTTCCGCACCCGATTATCCCTACTCTGATCATATAATGACTTTTCCCCTCTCATTCCTTATTTACTGCAGGTGAAGACGCCATAGAAAAGTATTGAATGAACTGTAGCGCGTGTATATCCGAGTTGGGCTTTTTTCAAAATATAGCATGTGTTTTGTAAAAATACAACATTGTTTTCATAAAATTTTGATATTTATGCATTGTATCCTATGTAAATATATCATTATTGTCGAATTATGCCATATAAAATGTAAACGATACTTATTATTTACATTCTTTTGATATTTTTTCAAATTGTTATTGTTCTAACCTTTACTTTTTTTCAGAAGAGTGTAAAATATGAAAAGGCGTAAATAACAGAAACGAGGATCACGAGATGAAAAAACCCACCATAAAAGATGTAGCTGAAGCTGCAGGCGTATCGATCGCAACGGTTTCCAGGGTGCTCAACAATTCTGTGGGCGTAAAGGAGTCAACCAGGAACAAGGTGTATAAGGGAATACGTGAGACAGGATATACTGTCGGAAGTCAGATCGATCCGAGCAGCCCCATATTGGTCGTTATGGATAATTCCAGCAATGACTTCTTTTTGAAAATACTCGAGGGGATTCAGTATTCCGCGCAGATCCATGGCAATCCGTGCCTTATCATATTTAACTCAAATGTTGAAGAAGATTTTGAGAAATTCAAATCACATGTACAGGCGCTGAAACCTGCGGGGCTCATACTTCTGGTGACGATAACAGATCCGGAAAAGCTCAACGCGCTGAACAGGATCGCTCCCGTCGTCCAGTGCGCGGAGTTCAACGAACATTCCAATCTTTCCTATGTCTCGATCGACGGTTACAAATGCACTTATGAAGCTCTGGAATATATGATTTCTTCAGGAAAACGAAATATCGCGCTTATAAACGGGCCTCTTAAATTCAGATGGGCACGGGAAAGACTCAAGGCATATAAAGACATCGTTTCGATACATGACCTGAACATAAATCCCATACATATAATCAATCTCCCCAATGTTGATTACATGTCCGCGCTTACCGTCGCGACTCACTTGCTGAGCGGCCCCGATCGCCCAGAGGCAGTTTTCTGCACATCGGATATTTATGCCGTTGCGGTGCTAAAAGCCGCTTTGGGACTGGGTATAGATGTACCCAAGGAACTGGGCATTATCGGTTTTGATAATATCGATGTCACATCCATGACGACTCCTACTATCACCACTATCAATCAGCCTAAATTTGACATTGGATATATAGCGTGTGAGACACTTTTCGAAAAGATAATGAATCCTCTTACATCGGAAAAGCATATAATGCTCTCAACAAATTTGATGCTGAGGCAATCGTTTTAATCCAACTATGGGCTTAAACCAGCTTATTCCGTATATAATAAAACTCCTGGAAGTATACTGCTTCCGGGAGTTTATCAAGTATGACTTCTATCTACATAATAATGGGTTCATATCTTGTGGTTACATATTTCCCGAACGTCTCAAGCACTTTTGAGAGCAAATGGAATCCGTTTATATACATTAAAGGTCGACCAAGTCATATCAAACATCAAAATCGAGAGCCTTTTATCTTAGCTGCGTATACTTTTATATCCTTCATAGCAGGTGTATTGTATTAGAAAATCTAATATACAGTGTTAATTGCTTATGAATTAAATTACGGTTTGCATATTCTGTAACCGTTCACTCCATCGGTATTAAACAAGGGTTTCCTGACATTGACGCTACCGATAAGTCATTCCGTAGACAGTCTCAATGTCTGAAAACCCTTCATTAATATTCTATATGATTCCTAAAGGATTTCTTAGCTCACGTTAAAATCAATAGATGGTGAATCCGCCGTCCACGACGAGGTCCTCGCCCGTGATCATGTTGGATTCGTCGCACGACATGAACAGTACGGCTGCGGCAATCTCATCGACCTCCGCAAAGCGGTGGGCGGGGATCTTCTGCAGCATCTCTTCCTTGACTTTGCCCTGCCATGCACGATCTCCCATGTATGTACGGACGACGGTGGGAGCGATGCCGTTGACATTGATGCCGTACTTCGCCCATTCAAGGGCCATGACCTTGATCATACCGACCAGTGCCGCTTTACTCATCGTGTAGCCCACATGCTTGTCGATCGCGATAAAGTCTGCCTGGGACGTGATGCATATGATCTTGCCGCCCTTGCCCTGAGCGATCATTTCCCTGGCAACGGCCTGCGACATGTGGAAGGGGCCGAACGTGTTTATTTTGATCTGCTTTTCGACTTCCTCGAACGAGATGTCCTCTGCCTTGTCGAGGTAGACATATCCGCCGCTGTTCAAAAGGATATTGATCTCTCCGAAACGCTCCTTCACCTTTGCGACTGTATCCCAAATCTGCTCCTTAACAGTAAGGTCGCAGCGGATACCTATGGCCTCGATGCCGTACTTCTTCGACAGGTCTGCAGCGATCTGCTCTACAGTATCCTTAATGTCTACGATAGCGACCTTGGCTCCCTTTTTTGCGTACAGTTCGGCGCTAGCACCGCCGATACCTCCCGCACCGCCAACGACGATGGCCACTTTGCCCCTCAGATCGAATTCGCCCGAAACCGGCCTGTATGGAATTCCATTCAACATACCCGAACACCTCCGTCATTTATTCTGCACAAGTAACTACTAATAGGTAAGTGGTTTATGTGCTTTTCATTATGCATAAATATAATGGTAATTTTAGAGTTTATTACATGAAAATTCAATTAGCAATTTAGATGAATGTGTATACTGCATTATGTTAAATTCGCTGTTTGAATTTCAGTCCTATCTTCAAGAATATTTGAGGTGGTGATATTTGTCTCTTTCTGGTCATGCACCTTAATCAGCCAAATTTCATCGGATAATTCATTTTGGCATCAAGAATACTGACATTCTCGTATTCGCCGCTCCAGTTACGTTTCAGGTATATACCATCTACGTAGACATAGGAAAATTTACCACCCTTTAGAGGGCGGTTGCGCCATTCTTCGATATGTCGTAGGCCTTCTTATTCAATTCACTGATAGTGGACGGGAAACCTTTGCTCCCCATAAGGGTTCGGTGATATACTCAACTCTTCTGTCTAAAACTCCTGCAAGGTACATATCAATAAGAGCTTCCTCAACGGAGCTCTGTAAGCGGTTTCGTAATCGCTTTTGCCGGGAGTTACAATGATAGTATATTGAATTTTATTAATCAACTCTCCGGACAATTTATCCCGTCTTTTGGTAAGCCATTCGGATGGACTCATATGGTTACCAATATTAATAAACATGTGTAAATATTCGGTATAAATGTCCTAGTTATAAGAAAAAAATTACGGCCCCTATTTATAAGGCCGTCATTAAAAATCAGTCTATGTAAATAACTTGTTCAACCGAGCCAACATCTACGATTTTAACGGTAGACGGAACTATTGACGTGTACCCTATCAGATTATGATTTTCGTCTCCCAGGATAAGGAAATACCTTTGGTTCCATTCGCTTTG
>ENA-OWPA01000945-OWPA01000945.1-bioreactor-metagenome-genome-assembly--contig:-NODE-945-length-25651-cov-19.871158_pt1 | contig 25651 bp, 21 predicted proteins | sample MGYA00238139_ERZ651803 | MGnify/ENA primary metagenome ERZ651803 (study PRJEB26909, sample SAMN07631231) | bioreactor metagenome | isolation source: Switchgrass digestor | place: USA: Dartmouth... | reverse complement strand
ACTACATAAGAAAGAAGGTTCCCTTATGTCTAATCTTAACACAAAATTATTGTCAGCACTACTAAAAAATGAATCTGTTGATGAAGTTTTTAGCGTTAAACTTGAAAATACCATTAATGAACTTCCTGATACTGAGCTTACTGCCTTTTTATGGACGTTGAAAAAACATTATTGACTTTATAGTTAAGAATATTGTACCCATAGCCGTATGCGCCGGTAAAAGAGATCAAATAAATCTGCCGTGATTTGATTAAGGTTATATTCCGATTAACACTCTGAATATGACCTGCAAATCACGGCAGTTTTTTGTGATGATGTACAATTTATATCTGTATAACTTTTATACTAACATATTTTATATAAATATTCGTGCATATGTTTAGGTATATTTTCATTTCGGCTATAATTAAAATTCTGCGGTATCGGGATGGTGACCGGTTCTTCCAAAAGTTTCAAGAGCTTTCATCGCCTCGATATCTTCTTCCGTTAATTTGAAATCGAAAATATCTGCATTTTCGATAATTCTTTCCCGCCTTGAAGCTTTAGGAAGAGGAATAAAGCCATGTTGTATGCTCCAGCGCAGCAAAACCTGGGCGACAGATTTATTATATTTCTTTGCGATTTCAACCAGTACGGGATAATTAAAATTACCCCGCATCAAGGGACTGTAGGCTTCAACGATCATTCTGCGGTCTTTACAATATGCGACGGCCTCCCTTTGTACATATCTGGGATGCAGTTCAAGCTGATTTACCATGGGAGCTATGGTAGCCTTGTCCAGTATGACATCCAAATGGTGTTCCAAAAAGTTGCTGACTCCTATGGCTCTGATTTTACCTTTTCTGTATAACTCCTCAAATGCCTTCCAGGTGCCTTCGAGAGCTTCTTTCCATGTATTGCGTATAGCCAGGGGACTGGGCCAATGAATCAGATACAAATCCAGATATTCGATATCCAGATTGTTCATTGTTTCTTCGAATTCTTTTAAGGTGTTTTCGTAACCGTGATTAAGATTGCTCAGTTTTGACGTTACAAATAACTCGCCTCTGGGTATGCCGCAGGTACGGATGGCTTTGCCTACGGATTTTTCATTATTATAGGCATAAGCAGTATCTATATGTCTGTAGCCGCAATCGATGGCCGTTTTAATTATGTCAACAGTGGTTTCCGAATCCGTGAGATTCCATGTTCCGAACCCCACACACGGAATTTTGACGCCGTTGGATAAGACGAGACAATCTCTGATACTTGTCAATTCATTCATGAAAATCCCTCCTTTAGAGAGCATAATCTATAAAACTGACTACATGTATCATTAGATACTATAAAACAAAGAACCGTTATTTTCAAGACAGTTATCTAATTATTTCGACAGGCATATGTTTTGCTGCATCCACAGAGCCACGCCGTCTTCCGTGTTTTTTCCTATTATACGGTCGGATTTAAGTTTCAATTCGTCCACCGCGTTTTCGACAGCATAAAATTCGTCACAGGCTTCCGACAGAGATATGTCATTCTGATTGTCACCGAAACCTATAACGTAATTTACGGACAGGTATTTGCGCAGAAATTGCACCGCATGGAATTTGGAAGCCCGTCCGGGAAATATTTCAAGATACCATGTATCTTTGTAATAATTGTCCAAATAAAAAGCGCTGTTTATATTGGGAAGATTTTTTGTTAATTGGTATATATGTTCCAGATTTTCTTTGTAATCAAGCAAAACAAAATATATAACAGGCTCGTCCGTCAGGACGGAAAATTTATCGACCCGAACAAAACGATTCTTATTACTTTTTGCCCGTTCGTCATAAAAATCCTTAAGGGCTTTATGGCTTAAATCTTCATAATACATGGTAAGATTATCGTTTTTTAATGTATACATAAACCCTTTGAGATTATATTTTTCCGTAAGGTTTATAAGCAAGCTGAGATCTTCCCTGCTGAAGGTTTCTATATGGATATATTTCTCTTTCACCGGATCGTAGATGCATACTCCATTCATCAGTATTATAGGAAGGTTCAGATGAAGATCTTTTAGTATAATCCTGGTGGACGTAATGGTCCTTGCGGTTGCTACCGTAAAGAGGATTCCTTGATCTATAAGGTTGTTAAGAATATTTAAAGACCTTTCGCTAATACTTGCATCACTGTCAAGCAGGGTACCGTCCAGATCGGAAACATAAAGTGTTTTAGATATATTATTGCTGTTCATTACCGCCTCCGAATTTGTCTTTTAGAAGGCCAAAGATATAATAACCGGTCGTAACGTTCGGTTATTAAAACCGTTTTTGCAGGTTCGGTGGCATATCCCCGGCCCGTTATCTTTTATCAAGTCTATAGCCCATATCGGCATGAAGGTCAAGTTAAAATTATATAATAATGTATATTAAACACCTCTGATATGTTCAATAAATATTTTAAGACCTATTAAAATTAATAATATACCGCCGCCGATTCTTGCCCTGATGCCTAACAGTAAACCGAATTTGCGCCCCAGATATACACCGAAAGCGCAGCATATGAAAGTTATGATTCCTATTATAAGGGAAGTAGAGACTATGTTTGCGTTGATTGCGGCCAGACTGACACCGACAGCAAGTGCGTCAATACTGGTGGCGATTCCCTGAACAATAAGATTTCTGGCTGAAAAAATATTTTTTGTACTGCATACATTTTCGGGATGTTTATATTCCCTGACGGCATCTATAAGCATGTCCACCCCTATGCCGCCGAGCAGAATTAGGGCAATATAATGCTGATATCTGGATATGAACTCTGTAAAAGTGCTGCCAAGAGTATATCCGAGTATGGGCATAAATGCCTGGAAGCTCCCAAAGGTAAAAGCTGTTAAAAATACATTCTTTTTTGTTATAGATTTACTGCACATCCCGTTGGTTATTGATACCGCAAATGCGTCTGCAGCCAGACAGAATCCAAGAAGTATCTGTGTTAGCAAGTCCATATAATTATCCTCTCCATTCAAATATTTTGCTGCTTATATTGACTTTCCTGGTTATATAAATATTTTTCATTCAATAGGAAATTCCCTTGAATTTCTATCGAACAAAAAATGTTTCGTAAGAATGCGCACCCGCTTGATATGAAATGTCGGCATAACCGTCCGCGCCTGGCGGGAGGGTCGCGTAAGAGAGACCCGTTTGCCTGATACTTATTTATATTGACAATATATAAATAAACTTGCTGATTTAGACTTATTTACGCAAAAATAAAACTCATGCATGGTTATTAAAAGCCATACATGAGTCTCGTTTTTTAAGGTAAGCCAGACTTGTACATTGTACAAATCATTATGTTGACTTACTCACATACCTAGGTATGCAAACTACTCCCTCATAAAAGGTTATTTAATTGTTAGGATTATAACATATTTATGTTTTAAGCGCAAGATAAAGTTGGTTTATCTTTTGATGTTGTATAGATTTGCAGTTTTCTTTTAAATGCATATTTTGTGTAAATATTAATGTAATTTAACGTATTATGCTTGATATGGGATTATTTATCGTATAAAATTATTTTATAAAGTTATCTTTAAAGGGGATATATTATGAGGGATTATGTTATAGTGAGTGACGCGACGTTAGATTTGCCTTATTCTGTAATAAAAGAGTACGGAATAAGGGTAATTCCTATGGGAGTAGATATAAACAATGAGGTATATAACTTTCATCCGGACGAAAAAGAACTGAAAATCGATGAATTTTATGAAAAATTGAAAGCGGGGGCAGATGCGCATACAACCCAAATAACACCGATAGTATTTACGGAATATTTTAAAAATATATTGAACGAAGGACTTGACCTGCTGTACATAGGTTTTTCATCGGGATTAAGCAGTACCTATAATGCGGCTAAGCTGGTGGAAGGTGAACTGGCAAGTGAATATCCCGACAGAAAGATTTATTGCATTGATTCGAAATGTGCTTCCATAGGTGAAGGATTGCTTGTATTACATGCCGCAATTCAGAAGAAGAACGGCATGACAATTGATGAACTTAAATTATGGGTGGAGGAACATAAATTTGATCCAAGGCACTGGTTTACGGTAAAAGATCTGTTTTATCTGAAAAAAGGCGGCAGAGTTACCTCCGTTGAGGCTATTGTAGGTACGGCGCTCCGTATACGGCCGGTTTTAAGTACCGACGAAAACGGAAAACTGGTGGTTGTCTCAAAAATAAGGGGAACTAAAGCAGAAATTGATTTTTTGATAAACCGTATGGTTACAGAGGGTGTGGATTTGTCGTCACAGATCGTTATTGTAGGTCACGGAGACAATCTGGAACAGGCTATGAAACTGGAACAGGAAATACGCAGCATGAATATTGTAAAAGATGTTATAATATCCAGGATTGGCCCAGTTATAGGCACCCATACCGGCCCGGGCATGCTTGCCCTGGTATTTATGGGTAAAAAATGCGATTTATAAGCGATAAATAATTTCAGCGCAGTCCGTTAGCCGGCATAGAACAGGCTTGGCCTTTATACCTGGTTTCCCATATGGAAAAGAGGTATGGACTGTGCTGTTTTATTCTATCGGACCAAATTTTTCTTAATAATAAATAAATTATGTATTGATAAAATCAAAAAAGAGCTGTATAACATAACGAGAATATTTTAAATAATAAAGTGAAGATTTAAAATATTCTAAAATATCGGCGGCATTAATACCCTGTGCAATTAGGCAAAATTATCGGCGCATGAATACCAGGTGCAATTGTGCATAAAAACGGCGGCATGAATACCAGGTGCAAAGAGCATAAAAATAGGCTGCATGAATACCTTGGCACATTGCGGGATAAATAGGCAGAAGAAATAGCCGGGATGTATTTGAAAGAAAAACCGGAAGTAAATGTCCGATCTGTTTGCTGAAGATATTTTCGGTGAGATTTTCAGATACGTCAGGAAGAAATTGTCGACAGTATAAAAACCTGTTACATCTGCAAGGATATATCGGCGGTATGAATAACCGGATACATTTGCGGAAAAGACAGGCAGTATAAGCGATCGGTTACTGCCGCAGCCGCGGCATAAATAACATGATATATTCCGACGATATGTCCGCGGCAATAAATATCCATATAATAAGAAAATAATTCAGTATCGGAGCAGAATATGGAGCAGAGAGACTTGAAAAATAAGGAAGATAAGATCCAAATAAAACCTTACAAAAAAGATGCAACCTATTCTTATACACTGGGGGCGTTCCCTACTTATGAACTTTTGCTTAGTAAGCCTGAAAAGGTGCTGAAGGTTGCGGTACATTCCACTTATACCGATATGGAAGGCCTGAAAGAAATTTGCGGGAAACATAAAATCCCCGTAGAAATTAACGACAAGCTGATTAATAAATTAAGTGACAAAGAAAATTGCTATGTGACAGGGATATTTGAAAAATACGGCTGTGAACTGTCGGAAGAAAGATCCCATGTGGTACTGGTTAATCCCAGCAACATGGGAAATATGGGAACGATTATAAGGACCATGGTCGGTTTCGGTATTTACGATCTTGCAATAATACTGCCTGGAGCCGATATTTTTAATCCCAAATGTGTAAGGGCGTCGATGGGGGCATTATTTAAGATTAATTTTCAGTTTTTTGAAACCTTTGACGAGTATCGAAAGACATTTAAACATCATGATGTATTTACTTTCATGCTGAATGGGGAGCATACGCTGAATATAAGTGACTGTCCGAAATCCGAACGGTTTGCCTTGGTTTTCGGAAATGAAGCTGCCGGTTTGGATGATTCGTTCCTCAACGTAGGTACAAGTGTTAAAATTCCGCAGACCGATGATGTGGATTCCTTAAATCTCACGATAGCTGTCGGAATAGGGTTATATGTATTTACAAATCGCAATATTAAGTAATCGGGTTTACAATTCATCAAATTAGTTGGTAATTTAAAATATCTGATTACATTAAATCCTGGTACCGAATAACTAGGGGTGTATGATTGGAGGAGGAAAAGATGAAACTGAATTACAAACGAACATTTTTTGTGGGGTTTGCATTTTTATCAATCTGCGCATTTTGGGAGCTATATGAGGGTATTGTGCCTAAAATGCTTGAAGGCACGTTCGGGTTAGGAGAGACTGTTGTCGGAGCAATAATGGCCATCGACAATGTGCTGGCATTATTTTTGCTTCCGCTTGTAGGAGCCTGGTCCGATAAGGTAAATACCCGTATCGGCAGAAGAATGCCCTTTATACTGGGAGGAACTTTGGGCGCATCCGTATTTACAATTATGCTGCCTATAGCCGAACATATAAAAAACTTTGCTTTGTTTATGACTACATTGGGTGTCATTTTGCTTGCCATGGCATCCTATCGTTCCCCTGCCGTGGCTTTGATGCCGGACGTTACACCCAAGCCTCTTCGAAGCAAAGCAAATTCAATTATAAATCTCATGGGCGCTTTGGGAAGTGTTTATGCACTGATAATGACTTTGCTGTTATATAAAGATGACGGGTCGGTAAATCTGCCCGTATTTATCAGTGTCGTTGCGATAATGGTATTGGCCGTTATCTTTCTTTTGATTACAATCAATGAAAACGAACTGAGAAAAAAAGTGGAGGATGAAGAAAAAGATTTTATTGCCGCAGACACTGATAATATTGAAGACAAAAACAATTCGGACGGTAAAATGCCTGCCGACGTAAGACGCAGTTTTATATTCATAATGGCGTCCATATTTCTCTGGTTTTTTGCTTATAATGCGGTAAAAACAGCATTTTCAAGATATGCGGACAAAGTCTGGGGATATTCTGGCGGATCATATACCTTACCTTTGATGGTGGCCATGGGGGCAGCATTGATCAGCTATATTCCCATAGGGATAATATCAAGCAGGATAGGAAGGAAAAAGACTATAATCTGCGGAATCGTCCTTATGACTTTTTCTTACGTTTGCGGATTTTTGTTCAAAGAGGCTTCGCCTCTCATAAATGTAGTGTTTGCATGCACCGGAATAGGATGGGCGGCAATCAATGTCAATTCCTATCCCATGGTGGTGGAGATGTGCAAGAGTGCGGATACGGGCAAATATACAGGTTATTATTATACGTTTTCCATGTCATCCCAGATAATCACCCCTATAGTATCGGGCTTTCTTCTGGAGAAGTTCGGATATTATACCTTGTTCCCGTATGCAGTGGTATTTTCCCTTGCATCTCTTTGTACGATGCTGTTTGTAAAGCATGGCGATTCAAAACCGCCAGTGACTAAAAAAGAAGATAATATAAATAATGAAGAAATGAGTGTGTAATTAACCGATTTATAGAATAAAACGGTTAAACACAATAAAAGCTAAGCTTCAGCTACTAAGGAGAGGACAATATGTTGTTAAGCTTAATTATTTTTATAGCCGTACTTGTACTGCTTTACCTGCTTGCGATTATGCCAAAGCTTAGGGTAAATCCTGATTTTAAGCAGTTTGAGGGATGGCTCTATGCCCACAGGGGATATCATAATAATAAAAAACCCAAGGCACCGGAAAATTCATTGCCTGCTTTTAAGCTGGCTGTGGAAAAAGGTTACGGAATCGAACTGGATGTTCAGTTGACCAAAGATAAGATCCCTGTGGTATTTCATGATTATGACCTGAACCGTGCCTGCGGTGTGGATAAGAAAGTTTCCGAGCTGACTTATGATGAGCTAAAGCAATACAAATTGTTTAAATCCCAGGAAACTATACCGACGTTTCGGGAGGTTCTGAAATGTATCGGAGGCAAGGTCCCAATAATTGTAGAGTTAAAAATCCCCTGGGATCCGAAGGAAACCTGTACGTTGGCATCGAAAGAACTGAAAAATTATAAAGGGCTTTATTGTATAGAATCCTTCAACCCGTTTGGACTAATATGGTATAAGAAACATTATCCCAGGGTGGTAAGAGGGCAGCTTTCGACCGATTTCGTAAAAGACAACATAGAAGGAAGCAAAGTGCAGTATTTCATTTTAAAACATCTGCTGTTTAACTTCCTTACGAAACCGGATTTTATTGCTTATCATCATATATACAAAAAAGCTCTTTCATTCTCCATATGCAAAAAACTTTATAAAGTAAAGACTGTGGCTTGGACAATAAAGTCGCAGGAGGAACTGGAAGAAAACAAAAATGATTTTGATTTGCTTATTTTTGATAAATTTACTCCCGAGGATTAGCCGCGGCAAGGTATATTATGATTGTTAATGGATATTATATTGATATCCATTATTAACAAACGGAGATATGGTATGTTTAAAATCTTGTTGTGGTGGTTTGGTGCGGGGATATGGTGGCTTTCCGGATGGATTATTCGTCCCAGAAGGCTCTCCTGTGACAGGATATATCGCATGGAGGTAAAAGCCGGCAGATTTAACGAGGAATTATATAAACAAACGAAAAAAATGGAGTTTACGATCCTCTCGGATTACGGATATAATTTGTCCTGTGAGCTTTTGGACGGTACCGGATACATTAATGACCGAATTTCGACGGCATCCGGTTTTGACAACCGAAAGAGCGGCGGATACCGGAAACAGATCCCGATCGCAATATTATGCCATGGTTTTTGCCAAAGCAAATACAGGTCCCTCATATATGCGGAGATATTTTTAAAGATGGGATTTATCGTAATAATATATGACCACAGAAATCATGGCTTGAGCGGAAAAGCTTTCACCACAATGGGATTTTATGAAAAATTTGATTTAAAGAAGATAGTCGATTGGTGTTATGAAACCTTCGGCCCCGGCTGCAGGATTGTTACCTACGGAGAATCCATGGGTGCTGCTACGGTATTGTTACATCTGGGCATTGATGACAGAGTGGTCTGCACCATAGCCGACTGTTCGTATTCGAATTTTAATGAGCTGTTGCGGCACCAGTTCAAACTTTATTATCATTTTCCCAGGTTTCTTATACCTGTGGAAAGTTTTGTGACTTATTTAAGGGCCGGCTTCTGGTACAAAGACGTATCTCCGATAGATGTGGTAAGCAAAGTAGATACACCGGTTTTATTTATTCACGGCAAAAAGGACAATTATGTTCCGGCAGAAATGTCAAGGAAGATGTATGCCTGCAAAAAGAACAACAAGGCTTTATATCTGGTGGCCCATGCCGGGCATACCAAGTCCTGTGCGATGAACCGGAAAGCTTATGAAGAAAAAATAGAGAGGTTTATTAAAAAAGTATTTAAGCATGATTTCGGAAGCGAAGAACTTTCCTGCCATATGGGAATTGTTCCGTTATGATGAAATTAAAATCCGTTAATATAAAGAGGGTGTATTCTGTTTGTACGAAGCCGTACGAAAGAATACACCCCAATTTATGTAAAAATTAGCTTATAGATTTATCAAAGACAGAATTATCAAAGGCCAAAAGTACCTCATAGGTTAAAAACCGTATTTCATTGCGCGGACCTTCATCGATAATCCAAAAAGGTTTATAAATCCTTCAGCGTCCTTGTGATTATACAATTCGCCGGTAGTGAAGGATGCAATCTTTTCGTCATATAAAGAGTAAGGTGAAGTGGTGCCCTGTTTAATTATGTTCCCTTTATAAAGCATAAGTTTGACTTCGCCGGTTACATATTCCTGGGTAACGTCTACAAAAGCCTGATAAGCTTTTCTTAAGGGCGTAAACCATTTTCCTTCATATACAAGCGAAGCAAGGCGTCCAGCTATTTCTTTCTTTGCCGACATGGTGTCGCGATCCAAAATCAGTTCTTCCAGCTGGGAATGGGCTTCCATAAGTATGGTTCCGCCGGGAGTCTCATATACACCTCTGGATTTCATGCCTACAACACGATTTTCGACGATATCCACTATGCCTATACCGTGTTTTCCTCCCAGGACATTCAGCTCTTTTATAATATTTGCAGGAGACATATGTTTTCCGTTCAGGGCGGCAGGTATGCCTTTTTCAAAGGAAAGACTGATGGTTTCGCCTTCATCCGGGGCTTTTTGCGGAGGTACGCTGAGCACAAGGAGATGTTCATAATTCGGCGCTTTTGAAGGATCTTCTAGTTCCAGCCCTTCATGGCTTATATGCCAGATATTGCGATCGCGGGAATAGCTGTTATCGGCCGAGAACGGAAGGGTTATACCGTGGTCGGCGCAATATCTGATCTCCTCTTCACGGGATTTAAGGTTCCACATTCTCCAGGGCGCTACGATTTTTAAATCGGGAGCCAGAGCCTTTATGGTAAGCTCGAATCTTACCTGGTCGTTTCCTTTTCCGGTTGCACCGTGGCATATGGCGGAAGCCCCTTCTTTTCTTGCAATATCAACCAGTCTTTTTGCTATAACCGGCCTGGCCATGGAAGTACCGAGAAGATATTTATTCTCATATACGGTACCTGCTTTTACGCAAGGAATAATATAATCGTTTACAAACTCATCCACGGCGTCTTCAATGTATAATTTTGATGCGCCGGATAATTTGGCCCTTTCCTCAAGACCGTCAAGTTCGCTTTCCTGGCCTACATCAACACAGACGCAGACGACTTCATAATCAAAGTTTTCCTTTAACCATGGTATAATGGCAGTGGTATCCAGTCCGCCTGAATAAGCAAGCACAATTTTTTCTTTCATATTACAACCCTCCGTTTATGATATGTGACTGTTTGATTTTTTAAATTATGCCCTAAATCTGTTCCGCGCGAACAAAGAAACGGATTAAAGCAAAGATACTAAAAAAGCATTATAACGTCAAAATTATAAATATAAGTTTATATTTATAAATGTATGATAAAATATACAATATAATTAATAAAAATGCAACAGTTTTATATAAATAAATTTAAAGGATTATATATCAGGTTATTCCGGTGTATAACCTGACTATATTTTTAAAAGTACCGGAAAATTTAAACACAGAACGATAATGTATTATTTATGATAATGTTTTATAATATGAAGAAAAATAAATGATAAAAGCTGAAACTAAAACACCAAAGAAAGGAAAGATGAAACATGTATCGGCTTATACTGGCATCGGAATCACCGAGAAGGAAAGAAATTATGGAACAGATGGGAATTAATTTTGAAACAATACCGTCACACATGAAGGAAGATATTACAAGAGAAGATCCTTCAGAACTGGTAAAAACATTGGCTTCTCTCAAAGCCGGGGAAGTGGCGGCCCGTCTGAAATATGAGAGAGATAATTTAATTATTATAGGAGCTGATACCGTTGTATATCATAACGGGCATATACTGGGAAAACCCAGGGACAGGGATGATGCGGTAAGAATGCTTAAGGAGATATCCGGTGATGTCCATAATGTGTATACCGGTGTGTCCATTATAATAAGAAGAACAGAACCGGACAAGTCAAACGGACGGGACGAAAATATTGTATTCAGTGTAAAGACTCAGGTTGCGGTAAAACAGTTAACAATGGATGAAATAGAAGATTATGTCGATTCCGGAGAGCCTTATGATAAGGCGGGGGCTTATGCCATTCAGGGAAGATTCGGGATATATATAAAAGAGCTTCACGGCGACTATTATAATGTCGTAGGTTTTCCGATTGCAAGAATATACGAGGAATTGTTGGACAAGGGTATAAATATAAAAAAAATTTAAAATAGATGTTGCATAAAATTTAATCCAGATGTATAATTATAAACAACTGAAGCAATGGTATATTTGACGTTAACGGCAGAAAAATTAACTAAGACATAATTCGGTGTTTATAATGAGACGGGACGGAGGATTAAATTTTATGAATTTCATAGACGGCGGAGTTACGGCGCCCAAAGGATACAAAGCGTCCGGCATATATGCCGGTATCAAAAAGAAAAGAAAGGATATGGCTTTGGTATATTCGGAAGTTCCGGCCGCAGGTGCAGGTGTTTTTACGACAAACGTTGTTAAGGCCGCACCGGTAAAATGGGACATAAAACTTACAAAAGAAAGTAAGAATATACAGGCCATAATAATAAACAGCGGCGTTGCCAATGCCTGCACGGGTGAGGAAGGCTGGAACAATAATTATCTTATGGCCAAAGCAGCAGCAGATTATTTGCATATTCCACCGGAATCGGTTTATACGGCTTCTACGGGAGTGATTGGCAGGCAGCTGCCTATAGATGTGATAGTTAACGGTATTCCAAAACTGGTGGAGAATCTGGACGATACGAAAGAAGCCGGAACCCTGGCGGCAGAAGCTATTATGACCACCGATACATATGCCAAGGAATGTGCGGTTTCCTTTAGTATAGGCGGCAAAGAAGTCATCCTGGGCGGAATGGCCAAAGGCTCCGGTATGATACATCCCAATATGGCAACGTTGATAGGGGTTCTTACCACGGATATTTCTATAAGCAGGGAACTGCTTAAGGAAGCGCTGAAAGAAAATGTAAAATATACTTTTAATATGATTTCTGTTGATCGCGATACCAGCACCAACGATACGGTTGTGGTTTTGGCCAACGGCATGGCCGGAAATAACATGATAACTGAAAAGAACGAGGATTACGGAATATTCTGCAAAGCTTTAAATACCGTAATGACAAGGCTTGCCAAAATGCTGGCGGCGGACGGTGAAGGAGCCACAAAACTTCTTGAAGTAACCGTTAAGGGTGCCCTCACCTGGGATGATGCCGCAAAATTAAGCAAAGCCGTCATATCGTCCAATCTGGTCAAAACCGCCGTATTCGGCAGCGATGCCAACTGGGGAAGAATAATGTGTGCGATGGGATACAGCGGTGTGGAATTCGATCCGGAAAAGGTTGATTTATATATAGGAAGTGAAAACGGAAGTCTTCAACTGGTTGGTAACGGTCTTACGACAGATTATTCGGAAAAAACCGCGACAGATATTCTGGCGGCTAAAGAAGTCAAAGCCGTAATCGATTTAAAACAAGGCTCTGCCTCTGCGACGGCATGGGGGTGTGATTTGACCTATGATTATGTCAAAATCAATGCCGATTACCGTTCATAAGCGCTTTCGCTGACGAAGGGCCACAACAGGGATGCTTGCCTTGATGCGCAAACCCATTGATATTAATTTGAAAGGAATGTAACTGATAATGCAATACATGGATCAAATCCTGTCAAAAGCACAGACTTTGATAGAGGCATTACCGTATATCCAGAAATTTAACAACAAAAAGGTTGTAGTTAAATACGGCGGCAGCGCCATGCTGGATGAAACTCTCCAATCCAATGTCATAAAAGATGTCGCCCTGCTTAAATTAATCGGAATGAAACCGATAATTGTACACGGCGGCGGGAAAGAAATCACCCGTTGGTTAAAAAAAATAGGTCATGAATCGGTATTTGTGGAGGGCTTAAGAGTTACCGATGAAATAACCATGGAAGTTGTGGAAATGGTCCTTGGAAGAGTCAATAAAAGTCTTGTCCAGATGGTGGAAAAACTCGGAGTTAAAGCGGTTGGTATAAACGGCAAGGACGGGTGCACCCTTAAGGTCGAAAAAAAATATGTTAACGGTAAGGATATCGGTTATGTGGGCAGCGTAAAGGAAGTGAATACGGACCTTATCGATACTCTGCTTGACGACGACTTTGTGCCTGTAATAGCTCCTATAGGACTGGACGATAATTTTGTCAGTTATAATATAAATGCCGATGATGTTGCCTGCGCCGTGGCCACTGCCGTCGGTGCGGAAAAATTGGTGTTTTTGACCGATATAGAAGGAGTCTATGCCGATCCGGAGGATAAAAACAGCCTTATTTCGGTATTGACCTTGGAAAAGGCCGACGAACTGATAGCCGGCGGTTTTGTCGGGGGAGGTATGCTCCCCAAACTGAAAAACTGTGTGGATGCCGTAAGAAACGGAGTATCCAGGGTTCACATACTTGACGGAAGGATACCCCATTGCCTTTTGCTGGAGTTCTTTACAAACAAGGGAATAGGAACGGCCATTATACATAAGGAAAAACTGTATGAAAACGAATTAATCCAGTTTTAAGCGCGTGAAACTGCATTATGCAGAGAGGATGTGAATATATGGATATAATGAAGCAATATATTGAGAAGGCCGACAAGGTTGTGATGAATACCTATAACCGGTATCCGGTGGTGCTTGATTACGGTAAGGGTATGTACCTGTATGACATTAACGGGAAAAAATATCTTGATTTCACATCAGGAATCGGGGTGTTTGCCCTGGGATATAACGATGAGGAATATAATGCAGCCTTAAAAAAACAGATAGATCTTATTTTACATACGTCCAATTATTTTTACAGCGTTCCCTTCGTTGAAGCGGCCCAAAAACTTGCAAAAGCCACAGGAATGGACAGAGTGTTTTTTACCAACAGCGGGACCGAGGCTGTGGAAGGAGCAATAAAGCTTGCGAGAAAATACTTCTATAAGAAAACGGGTAAAACCGGAGGGAAAATTATCTCCATGGAACGGGCCTTCCACGGAAGGAGTATGGGCTCATTAAGTATTACGGGCACAAAAAAGTACAGAGAACCGTTTGAACCCTTAATCGGCGGGATAAAATTTGCCGAGTTTAATAATTTGGAGAGTGTAAAAGCTTTGATTGATGATAGCACCTGCGCTGTCGTTATGGAGCCGGTACAGGGGGAAGGGGGTATATACCCCGCCGCAGAAAATTTCATTGAAGGTGTAAGAAAGCTTTGTGACAGCCGGGGTATTCTGTTAATTTTTGATGAAATACAATGCGGAATGGGTAGGACCGGCTCCATGTTTGCCCACCAGCTTTATAACGTGAAACCCGATATTATCACATGTGCAAAAGCTTTGGGCTGCGGGGTTCCGGTCGGAGCCTTTGCCGCAACCGAAAAGGTTGCCGCGGCATTCGAACCGGGAGATCACGGTTCAACCTACGGAGGAAATCCGCTTGCGACGGCGGCGGTAAGCAAAGTATTTGACTTGTTCGAAAACAGGAATATTATCGAAAATGTTAAAGCCGTTGGACAGTATCTGTCAGACAAACTTGATGAATTGAAAAGCAAATACGGCATTATAACTGACCGTCGCGGATTGGGGCTTATGCAAGGCCTGGAATTTTCAATTCCGGTAAATGGTATTATTGCAAATGCCCTGAATAAAGGACTTGTACTGATATCTGCCGGAACAAATGTAATAAGATTCTTGCCGCCTCTCATTGTCGGTAAAGAGCATGTAGATGAGATGATTTCCATACTGACCGAATGCATTGATATGTCGGAACATTGAAACGGTATCACAGTCAACCGCCCAAAATATCATTTTGCCTCCTTTATTTTGGGCGGTATTTTTATGCAGGGCAGTTTTATGAAGTACGAAATCCTTCATATTTACATCCTATAAAAAAATACCGTCGTGATGAACATTCCCGTATAATATGATTTTGTGGCAAGCCGTCCGTGCCTGATGATTGAATACAACAGGCAAAATTCCCTTTGATAATAAAACGTTCCCGAAATTCCTGCTGATATGCTTTGCGGGAATTTGCATATCAATCGATAATTCTGGAAATGTTAATGCATAAGAAATCAAAATGGATATGAATTAAAACCAGATTATGACAAAAGGAAGGTTTGATTTTATGTGGGGTATTTTAATTGCAGTTATTTCGGGAGCATTTATGAGCATACAGGGGGTATTTAATACCGGAGTAACAAAGCAAACCGGTATTTGGGTTTGCGCGAGTTTTGTTCAGCTTACGGCTTTTATGGCATGTCTGGGTGCATGGCTTGCGACGGGTAGAGAACATAGTTTTTCGGAGCTGTTAAAAGTTGATAATAAATATATGCTTCTTGGCGGAGTCATTGGTGCGGCCATTACCTATACGGTGATTAAAAGCGTGGAAACTTTGGGCCCGGCCAGAGCAAACATGTTCATTATTACTTCCCAGATGCTGGTTGCGTATCTTATCGAACTGTTTGGAATTTTCGGAGCGGAGAAAGTCGATTTTGAATGGCGGAAACTTATCGGGATTATCATAATAATTATAGGGATTATAACTTTCAAATGGAAATAGTGACAGAAAATTAAGATTTATTTGTAGAAATGCCTATTGTATTCGATAAATAGTTTATGTAAAATAAAATTAAAGCATTAAAATAAGTATAGAGGGTACTTTTAGATCTTCTGATATAATTCCTGATTATGGGATTGTAAAGGAAGATTGATATGAGCAAAAAATATTTAATAGTAATATTTTCCTGTTTATTTATTACTGTGGCTGGTATATGTTACAGTTGTTCATACAATAAGGAACACGGACAGGAAGTATTGGTTACATCTTTGGAAGACGGCAGGGACAGCGAGAAATTCGGTGGCTCATCAGGAGAGAAAATCACTGACGGAGCCGGCGGTGATAGCAAAGTTAATGTTGAGACGGCGGACGAAGGTCCGGAACTGATATATGTCCATTTGTGCGGTGCGGTCGCAAATCCGGATGTTTATCGTGTGGAAGCCGGTTCCAGACTTGTTGATATAATTGAACTTGCCGGAGGATTAAGTCCGGAAGCTGCCGGTGATTATGTTAATCAGGCCATGGTTGTGGAGGACGGACAAAGAATTTATATTCCTACAAAGGATGAACTGAAAGATTTGGCTTTAACGGATTATATGCAGGGAGCTCATAACAGCAAGTCCGATGATGACGCGACGGATTCCAAAGTGAATATAAATACGGCTGACGAAAACACTCTTATGAGTCTTCCCGGTATAGGACAAGCAAGAGCAAAAAGTATTATAGAATATCGCGACAAAAACGGCGGCTTTTCCGATATAAAGGATTTGATGAATGTCCCCGGTATAAAGGAAGGTTTGTTTAACCGGATTTCGGATAAAATTACGGTCGGCAATTAGATAAAAAGGCATTTTTATAATAGAAAGATTAATCATGAAAAAGAGGGGTGTCTATGGCCAAAAAGGTTCTGGTAGTTGATGACGAAAAATTGATTGTAAAAGGGATTAGGTTCAGCCTGGAACAGGACGGGATGGAAGTAGATTGTGCCTATGACGGGGAAGAGGCATTGGAACTTGCGAGAAAAACCGAATATGATGTGGTGCTCCTTGATGTTATGCTCCCGAAATTATCGGGTTTTGAAGTGTGTCAGCAAATTCGCGAATTTTCATCCATGCCTATTATCATGCTGACCGCTAAAGGTGATGACATGGACAAAATTCTCGGCCTGGAGTACGGAGCCGATGATTATATTACAAAGCCTTTCAACATTCTGGAAGTTAAAGCCAGGATTAAGGCTATTATGCGCCGAAGCGGCAGAAATGTTGTCACCAGGTCCTCCAATGAGAAAAAGGTAATTACAATAGATGATATGAAGATTGATTGCGAGAACAGAAGAGTGTTTATCGGCGACAAGGAAATTAATTTAACCGTAAAAGAATTTGATTTGCTTGAATTGATGGTTCTCAATCCCAACAAGGTATACAGCCGTGAAAATTTATTGAACATTGTCTGGGGATATGATTATCCCGGAGATGTAAGGACCGTTGATGTCCACATTAGAAGACTAAGAGAAAAAATAGAGAGCAATCCAAGCGAACCAAAATATATACATACAAAATGGGGTGTCGGCTATTTTTTCAAGAATCAAGAATAATCTAAAATATTTAAACAGCATGAGAGTACACATGCTGTTTGTATTTATTATAGTGGGTGTTATTCCTCTGTACATTTTTATGTACACTTTACTGGATAATTATGAGGAAAAGGCTGTAAGCAACAAGTTCAGCCAGATGCAGGATCAGATTACTATGCTTTCCAACCAGATAATTCCCACAGGTTATCTGACTCTGGTTGACGTGCCGGAAATCGATGCCGAAGTCAACAGAGTGGCCGAAATATTTCAGGGGCGGATTCTTATTGTCAACGGCAATCTGAACATTGTAGAGGATACTTACGGTCTGTATGATGACAATAAATATTTGATTTCAAAAGAGGTAATACAATGTTTTAACGGGAACAGCAGCAAGGTTTATGACAAGGAACACAACTATCTGATACTGACTTGTCCCATAACCCATACGGTCGACAATCAGAAGGTCGTTGTGGGTGCTGTTGTTATGAAATCATCTTCAAAAGACATACAAAATATCTTGGACGGCATGGAGCAGAGAGCCTTAATTTTTTCATTGGCTTTTGCTATATTTATAGTTATTTTTGCCATATTCTTTTCACGGCGGTTGACCAAACCGTTAACCAATATCATTAATTCCATAGACAGAATTACGGAAGGATATCTGGACGAAGAGGTTTCTATCAAAGGTTATAATGAAATTGAAAGAATATCCGATTCCTTTAATCAGATGATTTGCCGTTTGCAGAAAATTGAAAATTCCAGGCAGGAATTTGTTTCGAACGTATCTCATGAGCTGAAAACTCCTATTACATCTATTAAGGTTTTGGCGGATTCCTTACTTATGCAGGAAGATGCACCCGTAGAACTGTACCGCGAGTTTTTGGTTGACATTACGGAAGAAATTGAAAGGGAAAGTAAAATAATTGATGACCTCCTGGCTTTGGTTAAACTTAATAAAGCGGCAGGGGATATGAACATAACCAGCGTCAATATCAATGACCTTCTGGAACAGATAATGAAAAGATTGCGTCCGCTGGCTACCAGGCAAAACATTGAGATGATTTACGAAAGCTTCCGACCGGTTACGGCGGAAGTGGATGAGGTAAAGCTTTCCCTTGCCATAACCAACCTGATTGAAAATGCCATTAAATACAATGTGCCGGATGGCTGGGTCAGGGTGTCGTTAAATGCGGATCATAAATATTTCTATATAAAGGTATCGGATTCCGGTATCGGTATACCCGAGGAAGCCCTGGATTTAATATTCGAACGCTTTTACAGAGTGGACAAGGCAAGGTCAAGAGAATCCGGCGGTACAGGCCTTGGGCTTGCTATTACAAAAAGTGTTATACAGATGCATCACGGTGCGATTAAAGTCCACAGTGTCGAGGGAGAGGGTACGACTTTTAACGTCAGGATTCCTCTGAACTATATTCCTTAATAAGAATAAATCTGTTAGAATTTTAACCGGCTGCTTTGCAATTTTGGACATGTTATATCATCGAAAGAATCTATATTTGACGAGCGTTTGATCCGTGAAAGTAATTTCTTGAATTCGGCAAGCTGAAAGATAACCTCCGGTAAATTATTTTCTGTACAGCGAAATGAGGTATATGAATGAAACGGGCATTTTTTATAATATTGCTTATAACGGCCGCACTGCTTACGTCATGCGGCGGGAATAAAAAGAATACGGATGAATTAAAAAATGTTTACCAGATTTATTATATTGACAGCAAGACATCCGGCCTTGTCAGTGAAAACTATATTCCCGAAGGCAAGACCAAAGAAGAATTGGTTGCGGAATTTCTTAATGTTCTGCAGAAGGAACCGGAAAACATGACATATAAAAAAGGTATTCCCGAAGGTGTGATTATTAAGGATTATAATATTGTCGATGATCAGCTGGTCATAAATTTTGACGCCAATTACAGCGAATTTACGGGTATTCCCGAAGTCTTGTGCCGTGCCACTATAGTCAAGACCATGTGTCAGATACCCGGAATAGATTTTGTTCTGTTCAATGTGAACGGTCAGCCTTTTATTGATTCCAACGGAATACAGACCGGTCTTATGACGGCGGAGTTTTTTATCGAGGATACGGGTGTAGAAACCCATTATAAGGTGACCTTGTATTTTGCCAATGAGGCCGGGGATAAATTAAAGAAGACGACAAGAAATATTTATTATACCGGAACCACTCCCATTGAGGAGGAAGTGATTAACCAGATAATCAACGGGCCGACGGAAATAGGGTACTATGCCACAGTCCCCGAAGGGACTACGGTACTTAACGTATCAACCAAGGAGAAAATCTGTTATGTGGATTTGAATGAAAAGTTTTTGGATAAACTGCCGACCGTAACCGAAGATGTGGCCATATATTCGATAGTAAATTCCCTGGTGGAACTGCCCGGCATTAATAAAGTCCAGTTCAAAATCAACGGTCAGACCGTTGAGATGTTCCAAAATGTTCCCTTCGACGGTTTGTTTGAACGGAATCTTTCGATAAACGAAGAGGAAGAGTAGAATGGAGGTTACAGGTTGATTAAGAGGCCCTTGTTATGGGGGATCGGAGCTTTTATCGGTGGAATACTCCTCGCATGGAAAAAGGTCCCCCCGCCTTTTCTGATGATTCCTGCATTTTTGGATTGGCTGCTTACATATCTTTTAATTTACCGTTTAAAAAAATTTCTTAACCGTAAGGACAATTTCTTATGGATTCTTCCGTTCCTGATGGTTCTCGGATTTCTGGCAATGAAAGATCAAATGAAACCTCCCGATATGGATAGGGCTTTTGACGATAAAGCATCCTGCAAACTGACCGGAAAAATAGATATGACGGTAAAAAAGCCGAAAGGATGCGTTTACTATTTAAAAGATAACAGAGTAGCCTTATTCGGCGGGGATAAAATATATTCTGTGGAAAATATTATAGTTTTTGCCGAAAACAGCGGTGACTATCAGGTCGGAAATAAAATCACCGTCACCGGAACGATTTATAAATTCTCCGAAAATACAAATCCCGGCGGTTTTAACGAACTTCTGTATTATAAAATCCGAAACATATCTTATAAAGTATATTCCGAAAAAATTTCCTTAACCGATTCCGGTTATTCCAAAATCCATAAAATGCTCAATAAAATCAAAGAACGGCTGGCAAATTCGTATATGCGTATTCTTCCTCAAAAGGAAGCCGGTATAATTATGGCTATGGTCCTGGGAGAAAAATATATGCTGGAGGATGAAATAAAAAATCTGTACCAGGATAACGGAATCTCCCATATTCTTGCCATATCCGGCCTTCATATCTCCATGATAGGCGCGGCCGTATATCATATTTTAAGAAAAATGAAGCTTGGGCTTTATGTTTCCACCGTTATGTCCCTGATATTTATTTTCGGTTACGGCATGCTTACCAATTTCGACGTATCGACAAACAGGGCCGTTGTAATGTACAGCGTCATGTTAATCGCAAATCTTATAGGAAAAACCTTTGATCTGTTGTCTGCCCTTTCTTTGAGTGCTTTCATCATTCTTCTTAAAAGTCCCATGCAGATTTTTAATGCAGGCTTTTTGCTGTCCTTTGGGGCCGTTCTGGGGATTGCCCTTATGGTTCCGAGGTTTAACAGGCTTTTTGAGGCGAAGAATTCGCTGGTAAGCGGCCTCTATGTAAGCATTGCCACCCAAATTTTTACCCTTCCGGTTGTTTTATATTATTTTTTTCAGATCCAGGTTTATAGTGTATTAATAAATATTTTGCTTGTGCCTTTGGCCTCGTTGTTGCTTTTTTCTTCCCTGGCGGCGGGAATGGCAGGAACCGTATCTTCACCGGCGGGTATATTTCTGGCGGGAGGCGCAAACTATATCCTGCGTTTTTATGAAACCGTATGCAGGATGGGCTTAAAGCTTCCAAAAAATCTTATAACCGTGGGAAGGCCGGATATTTTAAGGATTATTTTATATTTCCTGCTTGTTTTAATATTTGTCATTTTAACTGACAAAACCCGGAAGAAAAGGGTTATGCTTATCCTTGCGGTTGCCGTACAAATTTTGCTGTTTCCAAAGCCGAGAGACGGGTTTACGGTAACCTTTCTGGATGTGGGGCAGGGGGACGCGATTTTTATGGAGACAAAGGAGGGAACGACGTTTCTTGTCGACGGCGGCAGTATGGATGTGGAAGGCGTTGGTTTATACCGAATAAAGCCATTTCTTCTTTCAAGGGGAATAGACCGCATAGATTATGCCATCGTGACTCATCCTGATACGGATCATGTAAGCGGCCTCATGGAACTTATACAGGATCCCAAGATTAAGGTATCAAATCTGGTTTTGCCCCGAATAAACGGTAATAAAGAAAATCAGGAGATAAGGAATTTGCTGGACAATGAGGGTAAGGGGACCGGTGTCGATAAAGCGGATATGTCAGCCGGCGACAATTACGGAAAATTAGAGATGCTGGCGGAAACATACCGGGTAAATACATTTTATATTAAGGCCGGGGATTACATTAAGGAAGGAATGCTCAATATTGCTTGTCTGCATCCTTTTGAGGAATATGATTATGTTTCGGATAATTCTTATTCTGTCGTATTAAGCGTAAATTACGGTAATTTCGACATGCTGCTTACCGGAGATCTTGATGCGGAAGGTGAGGAAACGCTTGTTTCAAAACTGGCGGAAAAACGAAAAACGGAAAATTCAAAAGAGAATGGCATTGTGCCTTCCGACGGTTATGATGTTTTAAAGGTGGCCCATCACGGGTCGAAATATTCCACCGGCTGGGAATTTTTGCGGATGGCAAAACCGAAGATTTCCGTAATTTCCTGCGGCAAAAATAACAGGTATGGACATCCGCATCAGGAACTAAAAGACCGGTTGGCGCAGATAGGGAGTGAAATCCTGATTTCATACGTGAATGGGGCTGTTACAATCAGGACTGATGGTGTTAGATACCGTATTAGTTCCTGGTTACGGATGTGAGCATTGCCTATATGATACAAGTTGGGTTATGTATGTTTTGATGATATAATCTTTATTATATTATTAGAAATCAGTTGGCTGCTTTATAACAGCATTTAATATTCAAAAAAAGTTTTTATTAATGCATTCAGATAAGCCTGATCTTTTGTTCCCATAAGTTCTCTTGAGGAGTGCATTGCAAGTAAAGGAATTCCGATATCCACTGTTTTAACAGGCAACCAGGAGGAGATAATAGGACCTAAAGTTCCGCCTCCCGGCATATCTGAACGATTAACAAACTTCTGGTATTTTACTCCTCCCACCTCGCAAAGTTGTTGAACAATTGCGACGGCCTCAGTATCAAAGGTATATCTCTGGTTGCTGTCAATCTTAAATACGATTCCCTTATTGAGTGCGGTATAATTGGTTGGGTCGTATTTCTCCGGATGATTAGGGTGAACACCATGAGCAACATCAACTGAGAGAAGAAAACTGTCTGTTAGACTTCCATAAAGGCTGTCTTTTGTAAGTCCTAAACCTGCAGCTATTTTCTCAAGTAAGATGGTTAACAGGGCTGAATCTGCTCCCTGCTTTGTTCTGCTCCCAATCTCTTCATTATCAAAGAGAGCTATTAGATTAATGCCTTCCTTTCTTCTACCGGTGTGGATTCCCTTTAATAAAGACCATACAGAAGTCAGGTTATCAAGCCTTGGACAGGATACAAAGTCGTCATTAACTCCTACAAAGGAACCGTCTTCTATATTATAGATATACATATCATAATCAAGTATTCTGGATTTATCTATCCCAAGCTCCCTTGCCAGTACGCCTAAGAAGTATTGGTCTTCTGACATATCTTCATTGACCGTGGAGAGTAAGGGTAGAGTGTCTGTCTGCCGGTTTAATTCAACTCCTTTATTTACCTCTTTATTCACATGGATGGCCAGATTAGGGATAATGAGCATGGGCTTTTTAAAATCCAACAGCCTTGTTTCCGGGTGAAAAGGATCTTCACTTCTTAACGCTACTCTTCCTGCAAGCGATAATGGGCGATCAAACCAGGTATTTAAAATTGGGCTTCCATAGACTTCCGTATTTAATTTGCGATAAGCACCGCTTTTTATATCTGCATTTGGTTTTACTCGAAAACCCGGATGATCTGTATGAGCAGCCGCTATACGAAAGTTCTGCCCGCTCTCCCAGTCCTTTCCAATGGTAAAAGCAAACAGGGAGGTAGCATATGGTTTGATATAGTATCCCATTCCTTTCTCCAATTCCCAATCCTCTTTCAAATCAAGAGCAGTGAACCCCGCCTTTTTTAAATATTCTATACTTTCCTCCACCACATGATAAGGGGAGGTGGCATTATGTATAAATGAAAATAGCTCCCTTACGCATTCTTTTTCAAGCATAAATAATCCTCCTGTATATAAATAAAAATATGAGATTCAAGAAATCATAGCTTTCATTATAGACTACCTTTTAACAATAAACAAGTGAGGGTTTTTACATTACGTTGATATAGAAGAGGAAAACAATATGCTTATTGATTTAGAAACAGAAAGATTAATTTTGAAATGTATCGGATATTATGACGTGGATTTCTTTTATAAACAGTTTTCAACTGATGAAGTTAATAAGTATCTTTTTGATTCGGACCCATGTGGTTCTATGGAAGGAGCAAAGAAATGGATTGATTTTTATCTTGAAAGTGAACCAAGAAATCAACACAGGTGGATTTTGTACTAAAAAGGGTAAAAGTTAAAAGTGAATATAAGAATGACTCTTATATAAAGATGTATTTGTAAAAAATGCCAAATCAAGTCGAAATAATTAAGCTTGATTTGGCATTTTTTATATTAATGCATAGGTAAATTGTTACATTAAAGGTATAGATTTGCTAAAAATATATTGACTTAATAAAAAAAGAATGATAATATAAAATCATGAAATATAGGTACATAAAATTTAAAATATTGTGAAACAAAGTTACATAATATTTTAAATTGTACCATTTTTCACGGGTTTAAAAATATATATAAAATAGGGGGGTTCTATGAAAAAGTTATTATCATTTTTATTGATTATGGCTATGGCCATATCCCTATTTGCAGCATGCGGCAAAAAGAGTGAGACAAAAGATGAAGCGAAGGATACTGCCAGTAATGTGGTAGAGAAAAAGGACACCCAAAATCAAAATGATACGGCACAGAAGACAGATGAGAAAGAAGAACCTATCAAGATAAGTATCTATTATTCTGATAATGCAACACTTCCGTTCAGAGATGACTGGCTTACTGTAACAGAAGCAGAAAAAATGTTTAATGTGGATTTTGACTTCGAGATTATTCCTATTGCGGACTATTCCACTAAAGTATCATTGGCATTAAATACGCAGACCAATGCACCGGATGTTATCCTATATCAAACCACCAAGGGTGAAAACGCATCTCTTGCTTTGAATGGCGCCATCGTTCCGATCAGTGATTATTCGGAATGGACACCGAATTTTAATGCCCGTGTTAAAGAGTTTGGCCTGGAGGATGCCATAGAAGAACTGAAACTGGCAGACGGAAAACTTTATTATCTGCCCGCCTTGTTTGATAAACCTTTCTATGACGGCGGCCTGATACTCAGAGAAGATTTCCTTGAGGCGAAAGGCCTTCCTGCACCTAAGACTTTTGATGATCTATACAATATTTTAAAAGCATACAAAGAAGAATACCCGGATTCTTATCCTTTGACCATTCTTGCAGGACCAAGAGTATTATACCGTATGACAATGCCTTCCTTTGGTATAAGTCTGGGGAAAAACGGTTCTTCCGGAACCAATACTCTAAGCTGGGATTATGAGAAGAAGGAGTATTTCCCGGGTGCCATAAGCGAGCAGTTCAGAGATTATGTAAGATTCTTTGCTAAGCTTTATAGAGAAGGCTTACTGGATCCTGAAATGGCAGATCCCATTGACGGTGATATTTGGTCCCAGAAGATGGCTACAGGAAAAGCTATGGCAACGTATGCTTACTATGATCAGATCGGTGGGGTTACGGCTGCATCTAATATTGAAGGTTTTAAATTACAGATGTATCCTCCTTTGGAAGGTCCGGCAGGCGCCCATCATCAGCCAAAAAGCAAGACAGGTTCCGGTATAAT
>ENA-OWPA01000942-OWPA01000942.1-bioreactor-metagenome-genome-assembly--contig:-NODE-942-length-25746-cov-5.696911_pt1 | contig 25746 bp, 12 predicted proteins | sample MGYA00238139_ERZ651803 | MGnify/ENA primary metagenome ERZ651803 (study PRJEB26909, sample SAMN07631231) | bioreactor metagenome | isolation source: Switchgrass digestor | place: USA: Dartmouth... | reverse complement strand
AAAACCTAGTCTATCGTCCTCTTGACCTTGATGATCCCAACTTGGCTTTCAACCGTCCGAGCGTGCAGGGAAAGAAAGCCACCTACATTGTGCGCGTACCGCGTTCACACAGCGACCTAGTTACCGCCATCGAAAAACTATGCGAAGATATGGATAAACTTATCAAAGAAGAAAACAGCGGCTTGCCGCGCCTCTACTTCGACCGGAGCATCTATCTGCCTCTGCTTCTCAAAAAAGGCAGTGTGCTCACTGCTGACCCACCGCTGCTGGAAGAGAGTGAAGAACGCTTCGTCCGTGACCTGAAGGACTACTGGGAGGCTGAAAAGGATAAGTCGCTGGCGGGAAAGGAAATCTTCCTCCTGCGAAACTTGAGCAGAGGAAAGGGCGTGGGTTTCTTTGAAGAGAGCGGTTTCTACCCTGACTTTATCTTGTGGATTGTGGATGAGAAAAAACAGCGCATCGTCTTTATCGAGCCGCACGGCATGTTACACGCTAAGGCTTACGAGCACGATGAAAAAGCCAGTCTGTGGGAGCGCTTACGCGAGCTAGGAAAGGAGGTAGGGCGAAGAAGCGGTCGACAGGATATTACGCTAGATTCATTCATTATCTCAGCTACGCCCTACGATGACTTATACAAGCGCTACGATGATGGCAGTTGGGACCGAGACAAGTTTGCTAAACATCATATCTTGTTCCAGGAACGGAATCAGGACTATGACTATCTCTGTAAAATCTTCGATGGCTATTGCACCAACCGGCAGATTTCAGGGCTAAAGTAATTGTGCATGAACTGCTGCACCTTAAAGTGCCAAACCATAACCTGTTATTCAAAGCTCTTCTTAAAGCGTACTTAGACAGATATCGGTAGTATAAAAGGCCCTTGGGAAATACTCCCTGGGCCTTTTACTATTAAGTGGAGATTAATGCTTATGACTTTTTGGTTGAGCCTCTTCTGCCAGGCCTTATACTTCGTCTGACCAGTTTGATTACAGGTGAAGCAATCCTATGCTGATTTTCTATATCCATTTGTGCTAGTTTTACATAACGCGACGTCATAGCCATCGTACTATGTCCCATTTCGTACTTTAGGGCAAACTGGTTACCGCCGTTTCTAAGAAACATGATGGCAAATGTATGGCGTAGAGAATATGGTGTCACTTTAACGCCTATCTTTTTGCTGTACATGTATAACCGTTTAGTCCACATATGGGTTGTCATTGGAAGGCCGGTAGTGGAGTAGAATATCATATTGCCCCATTCTTCAGGAGTCATGTTAATCACTTCGCCTATGGCAGCAGCCGTAACAGGGGATATTGGAAGAATCCTCGCTTTCTTCACTTTGGAATACTCTTTGCGGACGTGCACAATCAACTTATCCAGATCTACGTCATCAACCGTGAGGCTAAGTGCTTCCTTGGGTCGTATACCCGTATCGAGAGTAAGAAGAATAAGGGCATAATCACGCAACCCTGTATAGGTCTTCTTGTCTATAGCTTTAAGCAGTTTTTCGAGGGTAGACTCATCCACATGGCGTACAGTTTCACCATCGTCTTTGCGTTTTTTGAGGCCAAGGTCTTTGAGTGGGTTGGACCTTAAATACGACTGTGCGACACAGAATTCAAAGAACGCATGGAGGTTAGAATAAGGTCGGTTGTAGGTAGCCGGCTGCTTATCCGCTTTAGACTTGAAGTATTCGATGAGAGCATCGTATAGCTTAGGATTCGTGATAACCAGGTTAACATCGAAGAACCTGGAAAAGTCCCTGAGTGTATCCCTGTAGTCTTTTATGGTGCGTTCCCTGCATCCTTCTGCTTGTTTTAGGCTAATGAATGTTTCATAGAGAGAAGCAAAGGTACGCCCGACATCTCTAGGCTTTCTTCCTTTTGTAGGCATAAAACAACCCCCTCTACCTCTTAGTTTCCAACGGAGAAAGAGGTAAGAGAGGGTTTTGATATTGTTACTTTGCGGCGGTTCTCAAACATCCCACCTTTTAATCCGATAGCCACAATTTTGTTGTTACCACTTACTTCATGAGTACCGGTCTACCTACGGTCTTAGAATTACCCATACTATAGACCGTTTCTCATTTAGCTCGATGCATTAAGCATTAGACCGTTGGTCTAATCACACATTGTCCTGTAACGTACAGTGGGATGAAAGCCGCATGGCGTCTAGCTTTTGGCAGGGGAGGCAGGACTCGAACCCGCAACCAACGGTTTTGGAGATAGAAAGCCAAAAGTAACTAAATATTGCAGTCGTCCGATAAAAATTGCTGAAAAAGGAGAGGTGCTGTTAAGTGTAAGAGCTCCTGTTGGAGATGTCAATATTGCTAATAGTAAATGTTGTATTGGAAGAGGTATCGCTGCTCTTTCATTATAACCGATTTCTATATTATTTACTAAAAGCAAACAAAACAAGATGGGATAACTATTCTTCTGGAACTGTTTTTCCTGCTATTAGTAAAGATGATATAAAAAAATTTGAAGTATACATACCAAGCGATTTATATGAACAACAAAAAATTGCCTCTATCCTTTCTGCCTTTGACGACAAAATAGAGCTCAACAACGAGATGAACAAAACCCTTGAAGAAATAGCGCAGGCTATATTCAAGCACTGGTTTATTGATTTTGAATTTCCAAACGAAAATGGAGAACCTTATAAATCCAGCGGGGGAGAATTTGTAGATAGCGAATTGGGACCGATACCGAAGGGGTGGGAAGTAATTAAAATATCTGAAATATGTGAAATTCAAATTGGTGGTGATTGGGGAAAAGAGGATAAATTTGAAGGTGCTGTTCCAGTATATTGTTTAAGAGGAGTTGATTTGCAAAAGCTTAAAGAAAATGGATATTCAAACGAGTTGCCACTAAGGTGGGTTAAGAAATCAAGCTTAGAAAAAAGGATGCTGAGCTCTAAAGATATATTAATAGCTGGATCTGGTATAGGACCAGTTGGTAGAACACTATATTTCCATGAGAGTATAACCAATTTATATGAATACCCTCTTATTTATTCAAATTTTTGTAAAAGAATAAGGGCAAAATCTGAACAATATGCAATTTATATCGAACAAATATTAGAAAATATGTATACAAAAGGGGAAATGGCTTTATATATTAATGGTACATCTGTGCCAAATTTAAATATTAATGGGTTAATAGAACATAAGGTTGTGCTTCCAACGGATGATATCTTAAATAAATATGCAGATTTTAAAAGTAAAGTATTGGCACGAAAGTATTCTAAAGAAAACCTAACTTTATCCCAACTTCGCGATACCTTGCTTCCTAAACTTATATCAGGTAAAATAAGAGTAATGTGAAAATTGATTAAAAACCTTGAAAGGAGAATAAAAGTATGTCATTTCAAACACCGATTACTATATATGATGCCATAAAAAATATAAGCAGCAAGAATTATTTACTTCCTGCAATACAAAGGGAGTTTGTGTGGAGTGAAGAACAAATAGAGCGGCTTTTTGATTCAATTATGAGAGGTTATCCAATTGGTTCTTTTCTTTTTTGGAAAGTTTCAAAAGAAAGCGTTAAAAAATATCAGTTCTATGAATTTATCTGCCACTATCATCAAGGCAAGACCCACAATCAGAAAGCAGTTTTGCTGGGAGATGAGGAGATAATCTCAGTGCTTGATGGACAGCAGAGGCTAACTTCCCTTTATATCGCTTTAAAAGGGAGTTACGCCTCAAAAGTTCCTTACAAGCGATGGAATGACCCTGCCGCTTTCCCTAAGAAGTATCTCTATTTGAATTTGCTTAAAGAAGCTGATGATGAAGATTTGAATTACGATTTTAGATTCCTCACAGAAGAAGATGCTAAGAAAAGGGATGAAAACACATTCTGGTTCAAAGTTGGAGATATTCTTAATTTTGATCCTAAAAAACCTTATGAATTACATAAATTTTTGGTCAATAATGATCTTAATAGCGATTTTGCGGGTGACTGTCTTTTCAGATTATCACAAGTTATATATGAAGAGCGGTTGATTAATTATTATCTTGAAGAAGATCAGGAACTCGACAAGGTTTTAAATGTTTTTATTCGTGTAAATAGCGGCGGCACGCAGCTTAGCTATTCCGATTTGCTTCTTTCCATTGCTACTGCCCAGTGGGATCAAAAAGATGCACGCGAAGAAATTATATATTTTGTAGATGAAATCAATAGTGTGGGCAGGGGATTTAACTTCAATAAGGATTTTGTTTTAAAGACATGCCTTGTCCTCTGTGATTTTAATGATATCGGATTCAAAGTTGATAATTTTAACAAACAGAATATGTCAGTTATTCAGGACAATTGGGACAAGATAAAAGAAAGCATAAGGACAACTGTGGAATTGATAAATACATTCGGATTTGATTATCAGACATTGACTTCGAATAATGCCATTATACCAATAGCTTACTACTTGTACAAAAAAGACTTGAAAAACAATTTTGTAACTTCTGTGAATTTTAGAGACGAGCGAGAGAAAATAAAAAAGTGGCTGCACATTGTTCTGCTAAAGCAGACTTTTGGTGGCAATTCAGACTATATTTTAAGTGTTACAAGGGACATTATAAGACAAAACTTAAATGGTTTCCCAGTTGAAATTATGAAGCAAAGGTTGAGAGGGACTCCAAAATCACTTGACTTTGGCGACGAGGAAATAGAAAATTTGCTGGAATACAAGTATGGCAAAAAGTATACTTTTTCAGTTTTGGCTCTTTTATATCCCACACTGGACTATAACAACCTCTTTCACCAGGATCATATACATCCTAAAAGCTTTTTTACAAGCAGAGAAAAACTCCTTAAATTAGGAGTAAAACCAGAAGATATTGATTTTTGCCTTGAAAATTGCAATAAGATCCCAAATTTGCAACTTTTAGAAGGCAACATAAATATGTCTAAAAGTGCAAAGCCCTTTGTGGAATGGCTTGATGAAAACTACAAAGATGACACTGCCAAAAATCAATATAAAGAACTTCATTATTTGACAGGGTTGGATCTTTCTATTGTTAATTTTAAAGAATTTTTCTGCAAGCGCAGAGAAATGATGAAGAATAGGCTTAGGCAGATTTTGGTATCTTGAAAAAATAGATTTTGTGTAAAAAGGGTGAATAGTCAATGAATCTCAATCAAAATTTTGAGAGTGTGGTAGAGCAGGCAGCCATCAAGTGGTTTAAGGACATAGGCTACGAATACTTACACGGCAGTGAAATACCAGTTGAAGACAGGGAAGACTACAGAGAAGTTATTTTAAAAAACAGGCTATATAATGCCCTAATAAGATTGAATCCCGAACTTCCGCTGGACTGCATTGAGGAAGCGGTGCGCCAGTTGAAGAACCTCCAGTATCCGAGGATAGAGTTGAACAACAGAGAGATACATAAAATATACCGCAATGGTGCGAAAGTTACAAGACGCAACAGAGAAGGCGAAGAAGTCGGAGAAATAGTTAAGATATTTGACTATGAAAACCCAGAAAACAATGATTTTCTTGTCTGTAATCAAGTGAAAATCAAAGGCGCAGGTGTAAGAATCCCTGATATTGTGGTTTATATTAACGGCCTGCCAATAGGTTTGTTTGAACTTAAAAATCCCTTAGATGAGGCAAACTTTTTGCAATGCAAGCGACCTGATTCCATATCCAAAACAGGCAGAGAGTGTGGAAGACTTAAAAGAAAAACTTTCGCAGGTTGCGGCTGGGGGCATCTTTTTCACAACGATCCAGAAATTTCAGGCAGAAGCAGAAGAGGTTTCAGAAGTTGTTGACCCCAAACTTAAAAAAGCTTTAAAGAAGGGCAAAACCTATCCCCTTCTTTCTGACCGCAGCAATATCATTGTTATTGTCTATGAGGCTCACAGGTCGCATTATGAATTTATTGACGGCTTTGCAAAGTATATAAGGCAGGCACTTCCTAACGCCAGCTTTATTGGCTTTACGGGGACACCTATTGATCTTGAAGACAGGTCCACCCTTCAGGTGTTTGGAGACTATATCAGCATCTATGATATGAAACAAGCAGTGGAAGACAAAGCCATTGTGCCCATTTATTATGAGGGAAGGTTGGTAAAACTTCATTTGATAAACGAAAATATTGACAGAGATTTTGAAGAAGTGACAGAAGGCGAGGAAGAAGAGGTAAAGAACAAACTCAAGACAAAATGGGCAGCTTTAGAAGCACTGGTAGGAACCAAAGAAAGGCTTGAAACCATAGCAAGGGATATTGTAGAGCATTTTGAGGAAAGATGTAAGGTCCTTGAAGGTAAAGGCATGATAGTATGTATGAGCCGAAGGATTTGCGTTGACCTCTACAACGAGATAGTAAAGTTGAGGCCGCACTGGCACAGCGATGACTTAGACAAAGGCGTAATTAAAATTGTAATGTCAGGAAATCCTTCGAAAGACCCGAAAGAATTTTTGCCCCACCTGTATACGAAGTCCCAAATAAAAGAGATTGAAAAAAGGATGAAAGACCCTAACGATCCTCTTAAACTGGTAATTGTCAGGGATATGTGGCTTACTGGCTTTGATGTGCCGTGCCTGCATACAATGTATATCGACAAGCCCATGAGAGGCCACAACTTAATGCAGGCTATAGCCAGAGTAAACAGGGTATTTAAAGATAAGCCTGCTGGACTAGTGGTGGATTATATTGGCATTGCTGATGATTTAAAACTGGCATTGGCAAACTACACAAGGAGCACGGGCAAGGAGGCTGCTACCTTACCCATAGACGAAGCAATAAGGATTATGCAGGAGAAATATGATATTGCCCGTTTAAACCTTGACCCTTACCACTTATTTCCAAACAATGTATATTTCATTTAAATCTTTTCCGCATGCGAAAAAAGTGGTTCCAAGAGGGAAGGGATAAGGGAAAAGGATTAAGGATCAAGTAAGAAAAAGAGAAGGGATAAGTGGGTAAGATTAAGAAAAATGCTGAGTTTAAGCCACTTATCCCTTTTTCCTTAAATCTTGATACTAGGTTTTTGGAAAGACTTTTTTCGCACAAATTTGAGAGGTGTATGGGAAATTTTAGTAGGAATATAGCTTAATTATGGAAAAACTTTATTGCCTCCCAGGAAATGACATGTATAGTTTATGCGGGTTTGAGGGATTGGAAATGGAAAGGGTTTTTTTAAATCAACAATTGATATATTAAATAATCCTTCTCTATATATTTTATATTGGGTAAAGCTGAAAATTGTTCTGTTATTCTTTGATAAGCTGAATATTTCACCATCATCATCGGTACCATATTGCAAACCATATCTATCTGCTAAACTTTTGACACCACTAAGGTCTCCATTCCATATCCTTCCAGTAAGCTGAATATTTTTGGGCTTAAATGGGTTCACTATTCCTCTTTGCCACGCCATATCATCAAACATCTCATCTGTTATTTCAACTGTTTCTTGTGGTATTCCTAATATTCCTCCTATTTCATCTGCTGATATGTTACTATATTTATCCATAAACGTTGTATTACCTTTATATGACTCTAACTTTAGAAAAAATGTTACTAATTGTGCCCTTGTTAATGGATAATCTACTCCATAGCTTTCAAAAGTCATTTCATTTTGTATTAAACCACTTGCTAAATTATTTTCATACATATAATATACTGCTTGTCTTTCATTTAAATTAAATCCATTCTTTGCTGCTATTATCTTTGCTACTTCTCCTCTTGTTATAGCTTTTTGCCTTGACTTTAAATCTTCATAACCCTTTAATGGCAGCTGGAACTTCTTCAATTCATCATAAAATGGATCTGCCCAATATGTACCTGAAGTATTAATAAACTTAGATTTATCTGTATTCTTTGCATATCTTGCTAAAACTGATACAAATTCCTGCTCTGTCACATATGCATCAGGTCTAAATGTTCCGTCATCATAACCTGATACTAGCCCTTTATCTACTCCCCAATAAATTACATTATATGCCCAATGTGTTTTCTCGACATCTTTGAATTCTATTTTTGTTTGTTGTGTTTTTTGATTTTGAGTATTTTGTGCAGCATATACCCCTGTAAAATTAAAATTTAATACAAAAAATAAAAAAAATATTAAGACTGCCAATGAAATTGCTAGTTTAGAACTAGTTTTCATTAAATCACTCCTTTTGTATTCTTTGTATTAATTTATACTTTATATACTTACATTATTTTTAATAGTTGTAAATAATTATCAAACATGTATAAAAAACATTTAAGGTTTTCATAATCATAATTTAATTTTTGAGATTAAAAATCTAAATTTAATTGATTAAAATTTCCCATTATAAATCCTGTAAAAATTATACATAAAGTGGTATAATTTACAATAAAGATTCATCTATCGGGTTGACGGTATTTTAAGGGAGGAAGGATTATGTATAAAAAAGGATTGAGGATATTTTGTCTTATTCTTGTATTAGCTTTAATTACCCCAACAGTAGCCAGTGCTCAAGCTCAAGTTTTGACACAGCCTCAAGAATTCAAGGCTGATTTGCAGTTCTTCAAGGAAGTTTTAGATTATGTTGTAGAGAATTATCCTTTTGAAGTGAATAGAAGCGACCTTATAGAATCTGCAATAAAAGGCATGCTTCAGTCATTGGACCCATACAGCAATTACTATACAAAAGAAGAAGCCCAAAGCATGTATAGTGATTTATTAGGTACATTTAGCGGCATTGGAGCATATTTAGAAGAAAAGGATGGATATGTAAGCATAGTTAGTGTTATGAAAGGCCAGCCAGCTGAAAAGGCAGGGCTTCAAAAAGGTGACTTGATAATTTCTGTTGATGGTGTTGATATAAAGGGCTTTGGAGTAGATAAAGTATCATCCATGATAAAAGGAGAAAAGGGCACTAAAGTCATTTTAGGAATAAAAAGAGGTAATCAAACTTTAACAATTGAAGTTGTAAGAGATACCATAATAATAAATCCTGTTTATTATGAAATCCTTGAAGATAATATTGGATATATAAGGTTAGACAGCTTTAACCTATATGCTACTTCTGAAGTTAAAAAGGCATTAGATTATTTTGACAGCAAAAATATTAAAAAAATAATTTTAGATTTAAGGGATAATCCAGGAGGATTGTTGAGTCAAGCAGTAGCAATAGCAAGGCTTTTCGTACCAAAGGGACCTATAGTCTATGAAAGAAGGAAAAATAGTTCTCTAACTGTATATGTTTCAGACCTTGAAAAGCCAAAATATGACCTTGTAGTACTTGTTAATGGATATTCTGCTTCAGCTTCAGAAATATTAGCTGGTGCTGTAAAAGTTACAAAAGCAGGTAAACTCGTAGGTACTAAAACCTATGGGAAAGGAACTGTTCAAACAGTTATTACCCTAATTGATGGAAGCATATTAAAATTAACTGTTGCAGAATATCTTCTACCAGATAAGACTTCCATAAATGGCATAGGCATAGAGCCTGATTTTATTGTAGAAAATACTGATGAGGACCTTCAATTGATGAAAGCCATTGAGTTGCTGAAATAAATTCCTTAGAAGATAAAACTCACAGAAAAGCTTCAGCTTATTCTGTGAGTTGTTTATTTTTTCCAATTTACATAATCATTTAATTTTTTGCTATATCTTGCCGATAACATATAAGAAGTATCATAATTTAGGGGGAAGAAATGTGAAGAGAAAAATACTCTGCATGGTTCTATTTATATCATTATTAGCATCATTTATTTATTTAGATGAAGCTAATGCACAGAGCATTACATTTGATGAAAGTCTTATAGAGGAGTCTTATCCAGCAAACAATCAAGGCGCAGCAGATGATGAAAAAGTAGAAATAAACCCCTTAATAAGGATAAAATTTAAGGAAAAAGTAGAATTGGCTGATGCAAGCAAAATAACCTTAAGCTCAGATGGACATGTATATTCTTTTGATTCTTATAATGATATTTGGGTTACTTATGATGGATATACATTAAAAATTGATATAAACAGTTTACATAGGTCCGGTGTAAGTCCCTTAAGGGCTAATACTGCATATAAACTTACAATTGGAAAAGGTGCTTTAAGGTTAAATGAGTTTTATTATCCAAATACAAAAGAAAAAATACAAAACGAAGAGATAAATCTATATTTTATTACTGGTACTCATACAGCACCAAGCGACAGTGGCCTTAGACCAGTAAAATATACTTCAAGCATAAGCCCTGATTATGACGACATAACTAACCTAAATACAACTAAATTAGAGGAAAAAGGGAGCATATACATACATTTTTATAGTGATGAAGATTTTCCTAGAGAATTGTATTGGAACCAATGGACTGCAAATCCAAAGGTTTTGACAGATGAAGATGCAGTGAAATATTTTAAGCTGTACAAAGTACCAAGTGCTTATTCTAAATCTATTGATTCAAATAGAAATTATGACAGCCAATTCAGGTATAATGAATATAGGCAGAGTCTACCTTTGAACGGAATCGAAGAGGTTCCATTAGAATCTGTAGAAATCCTTGGAGATTCAAATGGCAGTAAGACCATAATTAAAGTAACACCTAAAGAAGAACTTTTACCCCTAAATAAATATATTTTAAAGCTTACCAAAAGGGACATATTAACAGATAATTATGAAAAAATAATTAATGAAAATATAAAACTGGTAACTACTGGACAAGAAATTTGGACTGCCCCATTAGATGAAGATGATATCGAACCTCAATGGGAAATGGGCAAGGTATCTCCAGAAGAGGTAATTGAAGTATATAAAGGAGCATATAAGCAGTATACAATTTATGGCGCTCCAGCTTACAATCAGTATATAGATACAGCAAATGCAAAACCAATTATATTATATGTAGACAAAGAAGTTATCATTAACCCACATAAATCCAATCCATTAAGTGAAATTTCCTTATTTGAAGGTTATAAAGAAAATGATGTATCAAACAGCACGAGAAAAATTAAATGGTATCAACTGGAATATTATTTTGAAAATAACATAAAGAAGACCAAAATATCCCTTTATCCAGAAGGAGAACTTAAAGCAGGAAGGTACTATGAACTGATAATTCCTAGTGAAGTATTTACTGCAAGAAATGATAAACCACTGGATGGTATAATCCTAAACTTTGCAGTAGAGGGAAATGGGCTATTAGAAAGAGGAATATATAAGTTCGAAATTACCAACAAACCAAATAGGCCACTTCTTGTTACAGATTTCGAATCGGATAAGGATGATTTTGAATTTACAATAACTGGCTATAACTTTGCTGAGGATATAAAGCAGTTGAGGTTTGTTAGGGAATCTGATGGAAAGACAATTACAATACCCAAAAGTTATTTAACATTCCATGATGTTACAAAAATAACTGGTAAAATATCAGGAAGTGCCAAAAGTGAATTTGCTCGAGTAACAGCGTCAGGGGAATACGGAATTGTAAAAAGCAGTGCAGGTGCTTATGATATATACATTGACTTCGATAGGGGCAGCTCTGCAGGACTAACTACAGTTACCCAAAGATTAGTGGTTAAGGATAGGCCAAAGGTAATATCTACAATTCCTTACGATGGAGAAAGATATTTTGACCCAGAACTATTATATAGGGAATTTTCAGATGATGAAGGTGGCTATTATATAATAGTAGAATTTGAAGATATTGGGGGAACATTGGGGCTAACCGATGTTTTAAACCACGGAATTGAGGTAAAAAGCCAAATTGATGGCACAAATTTAGTGGACAGAACAAAACCATTAAAACTAGAAAAGGAAGGTCCAGTTAGTGGATATAGAACAAATAAATCCATCTTATACATCCCCATTGTAGAAAAGCTTAAGGATGGACAAACCTATGAAGTATTGATACCTGCAAGTACTGTAGTTGAATATTCTGATGTTACAACTGGAGGAAATAGGGGATATAAATGGACCTTTGATACCAATTACCTTCCCAAGGCAGACAGGCTCTATGAAGGCTCAGTTCCAGAATACTACGATGAAGACTATCCAATAGTTATAGAAGGAAGCATGTTCAATAAGAACACAGTAGTAAGGTTTAGACATTCATCTGGAAGAACCTATTACCCTTATGATGTTGAAATAATAGATGATAATAAGCTGTACATTTATCTGCCAATAAGGCCAAGATTGCCAGTAGGGCTATATGACTTAATAATTAGCAATGGGGATAATTACAATACAGAAATGGTCTATGGCGTATTTTCAGTGGTAGAAGAAGGGGACTATGTACCAAATGAAGAATACAGGATAAAAAGCGAAAGCTATTTGGGAACTGTAAAGGAAATTAAAAAAATAAGTATAGATGTTTTAGAACTAAATCCAAGGCGTGCAAATAGCTCTTTACTTGAAATAGATTTAGATGAATTGATGGGAACTGAAACATGGGCAAGAAACATAGAGTATCCAGCTAATTGGAGAGATACACTGGGAACTTTAATCCTTAAGTCTAAGTGGGCAAATATAGAAATATATAACTTAAGGCTCAAAGATGATGCAGAAGAGAGGTATATCATACTTAGAACAGGCAGGGCAGAACCTGCTTTGGCAGATTCCATAAAAATGAAGCTTATTGGCTACAGTATAAAATCAAATTTAATTGAGGTATCAGGAGAGAATTTCGAGTTTTCATGGCTTTTAATTGAAATACCATATTTTGAATCTGATGGAATCAATCTCAAGATGTTGAGATATGATGAACTTACAAGGCAATTTGTAGAAGTTCCAGCAGCAGTAGAATTCGTAGACGGAAAAGTAATAGGATACACAGATAAACCTGGAATATTTATCGTTGTTGAATAGGGGGGATATTGTGAGGACTAGAATAATAAGCATAGTTTTATTGATATCGATTTTACTTGCCAATTTGCCCATAGGAGAATTGACAGCCTATGCACAAAAAGCTACAATAAGCCAAATATATATAAATAAAGTATACAACAGCCTTGAAGATTTAGGCGAATTTTTCATTACCATAGTAGGACAAGATGTAGATTTGGCAGAAGTTCAAATACTTAAATCAGATGGCAGCCTAGTAAGACCTCAAAAATCAGCTAGTTCAGGAAAGTTCGTAGCCCAATACAGTTATAAGGCTGCTGATATGGGTGAAATGCTATTTATTGATGGAACTGTCTATTCCTTAGGAGAAAACTTTATGCCTAGGATTACAGGAAGGGATGGCGCAACTGACAATATAATAGATGTCGGTGAAAAAATAGTATTAACAGGGGATAGGATTGCCAACTTAAAAGACAAGGATTTGAAAATTGAGGCATATTTTTCTCAAGCCAACTCCATCATAGAAATAGAAGAGGAAGATATAAAAGTTGATGAAAATGGAAAAGCTAAAAAAATTGAAAAGAAATTAGGGACAGGCCTTGGAGCATATTCTCTTATCTTTAGACAACAAGGAAGCCAAAACAACATACCTGTTGTAATCCAACACACCTATCAGTCAATTGTAATTGTAAGGGGACAATTGATTGTTACTGGGAATATCACCATATTCCCCAATCAAGGGCCAGTAGGTACAACTGTTACAATTACTGCAGATACTATAGAACCTAATGTAAGCGTATTCCTTATGAAAAAAGGCGAAGATTATCAATATACAAAGCAAAACATGGCTCCCAATGATAGTATAAGCCATAGTGTTGAAGATAATAGGCAAAGACTAGTATTTAAAATACCAAATACATTGTCCAATGGTCCCTATGAAATCGTCCTTACAAATAGGGTAGATCCAAATGGTAATATTGACGAACAGATTACTAAATATAAAGTCTTAGGGAATACAGATACAAATGGAGAATTTAAAAAATTAGAGTTTTTAGTTGTAGACGGAAGTAGTACTGTAGATTTAAGAAGGATAACTCCCAATACTAGCTCCATTATGGGAACTAATGCTGTGCTAGAAGGAATAAACATGGGAAGAATAAGCATTAACTTATATACTGGTGGTAAATTGGAAGGTGATACTAAAAAATCAGATTTAGGTGAAGTAACTGAATTAGTTTTAAAATATACAGGGGGAACATATAACGGTCAAAAAGTAAAAACTATAACTAGAACCATAACTGTTCAAATAGGAACTTTAGTAAAATTCACAGGTTATAACTTAGAAGGGGATGTATTTGATTATTTGTATATAATTGTTCCACCTAATGATGACTTAAGTAAGCCAGTAAAAGATGTAATAATATTCATAACTGATGAAATTGAATTTGATGATGGCAGGAAGGAAACTGTTACTCAAACAGGTTCCATAGTAAACGGATTCACATATAAAGAAATTGACTATCAGCCAACAATAAGGACAATTCTTCCAAATATTATACAGGTGGACGATAACGGAAGAGTTGTAGAGGACGTTATTATATCCATTTCAGGTCAAAACTTCTTAAAATTTGGTTATATTGACAGTAATGGCAATCTAAAAATAAAAAATCCAGAAGTAAGTATAAGGAATTATCCAGCTTCTTATGACTGGTTTGATAATGAAAACATAAAAATATATGCTTCTGCTGGAGTGGAATTAGAAGATAGAGTAGGAGAGCAGCTTGGTAATATTATTAAGATAAAGATTAAAAAAGGGAGCCAAGTTCCACAAAATTATATAAATATTCCCCTTGATTTACAAGTACAGAACCCACTAGCAGTAGAATCTGATGGTGATAAAGGGGCAATTGCCTACGGAGAAATAAAATTCGTTAGGGTCGGAGAAGATAAAACCCCTGTTATCACCGATGTAGTTCCAAATATAGTAACAACTGCAGGATATAACGGCGTTAAAATATACGGGGATAAATTTGGAGTAGGGGTTAAAGTATACCTTGATGGAGAGGAAATCAAAGGAGTTATTAGGAACGGTACAGGGACTGAATTAACATTTAATGCACCACCAAAACCAGAAGGCACTTATCAAATAGTTGTACAAAATGAAGAAGGTGGATTAGCAACTTACAACAACTTTATATATGTAAAGACTTACACAGAAATAAAAATAATAGACTTTAATCCAAAGAGTGGAAGTGCTGATACCCTTGTAACAGTAGTGGGAGAAAATTTCTTAAGGCCAAATCCTCTTGTAACAGATATTAAGGGGACAGGCATATATAGGCTGATTGGTACTAGGGTTATGTTAGGAACAAAGGATGTAAATGAATATTATATGGAAAACGGGGAAATAACCCTTCAGCCTTTTGTATCCCTTGAAGATGACAAGATAATAAGGATAAAGGACAATAGCTTAGAACTATCAGATTATTACCACAGCGTTATATTAGAGGAAAAACTGGAAGATGGACGTGTAAAATACTATACAATTTACTTTGATACCAAATCAGGGGATATAAAGTTAACTGATGGTGATAAGGCGACATATACAATAAAGAGGAAAGGGAACAGCATAATAGCTGAAAAGGAAAGCGTTGAATATGCTGTGACAGTAAATACAGACAGCTTAATAGTAGGGGAAGGGGTTAATGTAATTACTTTAAGTTTTAAAACACCATATAAAGTAGAAAACAATAAAATTACAGGGAACAGAGTTAAAGTACTAAACAGCGGAGAATTAATATTCTGGGTGCCTCCAATGGAAAGGCAAGGATACTATGATTTAACAGTTATAAACCCAGATACTAAAAGGGATTCAAAAACAGGGGACAATGGATTTTACTACTACTATCATCCTGAACTAAAGCCTGTAATAGAAAAAATCGAACCCAATGAAGGTTCAGTAGATGGAGGTTATTATATTTACATTAAGGGCGATGGCTTTGTATACAGGAGTGCTAACTATAAGAGTTCTGTAATCATTGGTACAGTGGTAGTAAATCCTTTAGATGTTGAAATTTCACCAGATGGCAAAACAATAAAAGTTAAGGTGCCAAAATATCCAGGAGACCTTGCTAAAGAAACAGATATGGACAGAAAGGCAGTTGCAGTAGTTGTAGTAAATCCAGACGGAGGCAGTGCCAGTGTAGAAAATGGATTTGCTTATATAATCCCTATATCTCAGCCTAGAATAGATAGACTTATACTCAACAGAGGAAGTGCAGCAGGAGGAGAATCGGTAATTATAGAAGGTTCAGGCTTTAGATTCTTTGAACCATTTAAAGATTTAAATGCCAACGCAAAGTGGGACGAAGATGAGCCATTTACAGATTTAAATGGAAATGGCGTATGGGATGACTTGAGATATTGGTTAAGTGCAGAGAATAAAGAAAAATACAGCGAACTGATGGAAGACTATGAAAACTTAGTTTTGCCAATTTTACCTAAGGTTTATTTTGGTGAAGCAGAAGTAAAAATTGTGGAATTTACTGCTAGCACCATTGAAGTTATAACTCCAAAGGCAAAGAGCGGTGTCGTAGAAGTTTACCTAATTAACAATGACTTTGGAGTTTCAAATAAAGTCAGCTTCACATATGTAGCCACTGCTCCAAAAATCAGGTCAATTACTCCGCAAACAGGGAAAAAACAAGGCCATGACAAAGTAGAAATATTAGGGGAAGGTTTCTATGAATCTACTGTAAAAGTTATAGTAGATGAAAATACTGTAAGGGAAGAAACATTACAGCTAGTACAGTTTGGAAATTTAAGTGACCCTAATATATCAAACAGAGACATACCTATAGATGCACTGCAAAATTCAGGCAGAATTAGAGACAAGCAGTCGGAAGTAACTATAGGCAGCTTGACAGTGAAATACGATGCTACAGGGGATGTAAAGAAGATAAGTTTTAGCTTAAGGGAAAATGACATAGTTTATAGTTTAAATAATGTAAATTACGATGACAGTGAAGTGTTTTTACCTATTAATATATTGAAGGATAGTGAAGGGAATCCATATAATGGCTATGAATATGTAAGAATATCATTAGAAAAGATAACAGGTGCTGACAATACCTATAGGCTCCGCGTAGACAGGGGCTATTCACCAAAAGCTAGTCTTGTAAACTCAGGACATATTAATGTAGAAACTCCATCATACTATACCGTTGGCAGTGTATCTGTTACAGTAACAAATCCAGATGGAGGTTCTGCTTCAACAACCTTCCAATACAAAAACCCAGACAGCAATCCTAAGATTACAAATATTTTAAAGGATGGTGAACCAGGATACCAAGTTGAAGATGGAAGAACTATAGTTGAAGTAAACTATCTAGGTGGCAACCTAATAGAAATAATAGGTGAGGACTTTAGAAAGCCTGTTACCATAAGGATTGGGGATTCCATCGTAATCCCACGCCAAATTGTACAATATGATCCAGATGAATCGGTATCTACAAGGCTTATATTTACCATGCCAGCGGTAGACATTAGGTTTATCAACACCTACAACAGGGTTATAGTAGAAAATGAAGATGGAGGATTTGCAAGTTCAGAACCAATATATATAAAATTCATCGCACCAGAAAGCACAGACTTGACAATAACAAGAGTAACACCAAACTTTGGTCCAACAGAAGGTGGAACAGTAGTTACCATAGAAGGTAAAGACTTTAGGGCTCAAATGGATGGGTATCCAAATAAACAGCTAAAAGTCTACTTTGTAAGAGGAACAAACCAAGTATTGGTACCACAGGAAAACATAATCTCCATAAGCTTCGATAAAATAGTACTAAGAACCCCACCATTTACTGCTGGGCCAGTTGATATAAAAGTTGAAAATCCAGACGGAAACATTGCAATACTGCCCAATGGCTTCACCTATGTAAGCAGTCCGAAGATTATATCAGTAGTAGATTCAGAAGATGACAGGAGGCTTATAGAAAACATATCAGTAGAAGGCGGACAAAGGATAAAGATTATAGGCAGCGACTTTATGGACGGAGCTAGAGTAGTATTTGTCCCAGTACTAAGGCTCCTTGCAGACAACGAACAAGCAGCAGGTGAAATCATAACCATAGGTTCCAATAGATATGTACTAGAAGGTGGAGTAGAAGGAATTGATGTCGAAGTATTAAACAGTCAGGAAATCTTGGTTACTACTCCACAAGGCAAGCTTGGAGACAAAGGTGTAATAGTAATTAACCCAGACAAAGGTGCTACAAATGTATACAACTTGGTTTATGGGATACCAGAAATAGGAGCTCCATTAGATGTAACTGCAGAAGTTGTATTCGATCAATACATTAGAGTAAGCTGGACAGGCGTAAAGGATGCCTTTGAATACGAAATATATGTAAGCGAAGGCGGTGGTGCCTTTGAATTCATAGGTTCCACAGAATTAACAAGCTTCATTGTAACAAAGATAAAACCATCCACTAGATACCAATTCTTAGTTAGAGCTATTGGAAAGTATGGAACATCAAAGCCAATAGATGAATCAAAAAGCAACATAGTAACTACTGGCAGAAATGTGGGGCCAAAAGACCAAGATGGAGATATTGCAGAAAACACTAAGATAAACAGAACAGGAAATACTGCTGATATAACCTTAGGTGTCAACGACTTTACAACTAAAGGAATCACCATAGACTTAACAAGAGGAGCCCTTGCTGGAGTACAGGATATAACCATAAGGATTCCTGCATATATAATAGCCAGCATATCAGGAGATGTAAAAGTAATAGGTAAAGATTATACAATGACATTCAAACCACAGATATTCCTAAATTCAACCATGAAAGATAATAAAGGAAACTTTAATGCAGGAGTAGTATTTAAGATATCTACCTACAAAGGAAGCATAAGTACTCATAAAGGCTATACAGTATTGGGCAGTATCTACAGCTTAGAAGCTAGTACCTATGTAGGGAAGGATACAGCAAAGATAGATTATTTAAATGGCAGTCTAATATTTACTCTTGACCATGATGTCCTAAAGGCTCAAACTAGAAGGATAAACAGCATTTTCTTAGCAAGATATGACGAAAGCACAAGGACTTGGCTGCCAGTTTCAAGTCTAAATAGATTGGGATTATATACTGTAATAGGAAGTAGGGGATAATATGAAAAGGATTGTATCAGTAACTTTAATACTGCTGATGCTAATAACTGCAATAACTGCAAGCAAGGTCTCAGCCCAAAACCCCAATCAAAGGGGCTACATTGAAGGATATTTTGTAGAAGCAAAAGATGACAGCATAGTTATAGAATCTTATGATGGCGTTATCTACTCTATACCAATGATAAGGGGTATAAGGCTTGAGATAGATGGAAGGCTTGTAAATATCTCAGACTTCAAAAGGGGTATGGAAGTTTATATAGAACTTCAAGGAAGAAATGCAGTATATATGGATGCTTATTCAGCAAGCATTCCTGGATATATTGAACCTGGTACCAAAACTAGGATTGGAACCGTATCCAGCATAGATAGGGACCAAATAAAGATAATGTTGCCAACTGGCAGGGAAGAAGTATACTTTACTTCTCCTGCCACTGTGGTTTTGAAAAACAAACAGTCTTCAAACTTAAATGAGCTATATGTTGGAGACAGGGTAAAGCTTTATTTTGACGATATAAATACTTCTTATATTTCAAGAATAGAAATAGAAGGCGACTCTGTTCTAATCAAGGACCTATATAGAGGTAAAATCTCTTTGATAGATAAATACCAAGACGTAGTAGTTCTTGAAAATGTAGAAGTATTTAGAAATGGTTCATGGAAAAGCCTAATCCAAAGCCTTAAACTTCCCTACAACGGAGATATTCCAATATATGTAGGAGGGCAGAAGATAGATAATAAAAATCTTCAATATTATAAAGGCAGAACAGCCTATATGGCGATTAAGGATTTCTTTGGCAAAGAAAAAATAGAGAAAATGGTTGTAAAATCCCAGTATGAAAATACATTCTCAGAAAAGATTGACGAGATAAACTGGTTTAGCTCGCAGATGGAACTTGCTAACAATAAAAACATCAGCTTTACCGAAGGAACTATGGTAATAAAATCTGGAAGATTAGTAGACATCTACAGCCTAAATCCCGGTTCCGATGGGCTTATTGTAGCTGATGGATTGGGAAGTGACTTAACTGCCAATATCATCTATATATATAATGAAGATATTAACAATTCCAATATAGGACAAGATTATCTCTATGCAGGAAGGTTAAATACCATATTAGAGGATAGAGTATATCTGAAGGATTTCTTCATATTGAATAAAAACAAATGGGAATCCTTCTCGGAAGAAAAAGAATTATACTATGATGAAGATACTTTCATTTACGATTTAGAAAATGGAAAAGAAGTATCCCCAAAGGAATTCTTCTCATCTAAATATTCAGTAGATGAAAAGAATAAAGATAAAACATCAAGAGACTGGTATGGATACATCTATACCAATAGCGACAGAATTTCAGCTGTCTACTTGAAAAAGTCCATGGATTCTCTACTTGCCCAAAGAGTTACCACAGGAGTTGTAGAGTCAAAGCCAGTAGATGACCAGCTAATGGGCTGGGTACTTATCTTAAGGGATAGCAAGGACTGGAGCAATCTCTATGAGCAATGGATGGCAAAAAATTCTTCCATTAATATATACTTAAGGGATGCAATGATAATCAAAAATGGAAAGCATATCTCCATTGAAGATATAAAAGCTGGAGATAGGCTATACCTAATACGAGATGACAATATGGCAAAAGTAATTATTGTAAAATGAGGTGCAATATGAAAAAGGCGATTGTTTTCCTATTATTGATAACACTTTTTATACCCAATATAACTCTAGGAACCCCTCTAGATTTTACTGGAGGGGTGCAAAATGAATATAAATACGAAGAAATAGTATTCATAACTGGTGAGCCAATTAAATTCACAGGGACCTATTCAGTATCAGAAAAAGAAAAGGATAATGAGCTATCTGTTACTTATAAATTTAAGCTTACCACTGAAGATACAAGTTTAAATGGCAAACTAGATAGAACAATAACCTATACTACTATATATGACAAGCACAACAACGTTGGACAGACAATAGGCCAGACTACAGTAACAAAATATAAGGAAACAATAAAATTTGATAAGGATACCTATGAGCTAAAGGACTATCAATTTTCCAAATCAGATGTAATAGACGAAAGGCCTGCTTCAACATTTTATTCAGGGAACTTCAAGGGAAGAAAATATTATGAGTACAATAAAAATGGGGGATATATCATCATCGAAATCACTGGCGGAAATGTAGGATATGAAAACTTCTGGGGAAGTACAGAAACACAAATAGTCGACAATATAATAGAAGCAAACATTTATCCAACAGATGAATCCGATGGTGAATCATGGACTGGAACCTACTCATATCAGGTATCCGACAGCATGACTAAAAGCTTAAGATACTCAGAAAACGATGCGACCTTTTCCAGCTTCAATGGCGGATATATAAGAATTACTGAAAGGGAAACAGTATCTAGATACAGCTACAACTTGCCAAATGCAAAGGGTACCATATCACTAAATCAGGAAATGGTGCCAAAACTTGAAAGGCTTATAGTTCCAAAGTTTAGAGATGTAAATGGACATTGGGCAGAAGAATATATAGAAAAATTATATTCCCTTGATGTATTTGATGATAACAGCGATATATTTGCACCTGATGTTCCAATGACTAGGCTCGACTTTACAAAGGCAATTATGAGGGCCTGCGACATTCGTGCAACTATGGAAGAGGAAAAGGCAACTAAAAGAATATCCAGGAAAAAGACTGAAGCTGAACCATCATATTTTACAGATATAAGTACAGACAATCCAGACTACCAATATATAAAGGCAGCAGTAGATAAAGGGATAATAAAAGGAATATCTAAAGACTTGTTTGGGCCAAAAAAATCCCTTACAAGGGCAGAAGCTGTTACAATACTCATAAGGGCATTGGGATTTGAAAATAAAGCTCCAAATCCGGGATATATTACATCATTTTCAGATGATAGGCAAATACCTTCCTGGGCTAAAGACAGCATCTATATGGCAAAGGAAATAGGCTTAATTCAAGGGGATACCCTAAATAGGGCAAATCCAAATCAAGCTCTAACACGAGCAGAAGCATCAGCACTAATAGTAAGGTTCCTTGAATTCCTAGAAAAAGACCTTCAAAAGGACTATAGGGAAAACATAATAAACTACTATTAAATCTTCTTGTAATATAAATGTAACACAATTGTAATTGTATTTTTCATTTAATTTCTGTATAATAATAACAAACATAACAAACTTGATGGTTTTATATTACAAGTTTGTTACAATAGCATTATTTGATTGATTTAAATTAGCAATAATGCTATAATCAACAATAGAATGCGAAACCATACGGTTTCGTATAAAAATTTAAAAATACAAGGAGGTTAAAAGAATATGAGTAAAAGAATTCTATCCTTAGTACTTGTATTAGTTATGGTACTAGGAACATTCAGTTTTGTATTCGCGGCTGTACCAAGTGATATAGTCGACACAGACTATGAAGATGCTGTAACTAGACTAATGTCACTAGATGTATTGACTGGTTATCCAGACGGAACATTTAGACCAGAAGCTCAAATCACAAGAGCAGAATTTGCTGCAGTAGCAGTAAGAGTAAAAGGAATGGAAGCTGTAGCAGAGGCTTCTAAAGGATTACCAACAGGATTTACTGACGTACCAGCTGAACATTGGGCATCAGGATATGTTGGAACAGCAGCTAAATTAGGTATTGTTGAGGGAGTTGGAAACAATAAATTTGATCCAGAAGCTCCAGTTAAATACGAAGAAGCTATAACTATGATAGTTAGAGCATTAGGTTATGAACCAGCTGCTAAAGAAAAAGGTGGTTATCCATTTGGTTACCTAATAGTAGCTAATGATATAGGTCTACTAGAAGGAGCTAAGGGAGTTCAAGGACTACCAGCAACAAGAGGCTTTGTAGCTCAAATAACTGACAATGCATTAGAAATTCCAATGATGATTCAAGTAGGATATGGTCCAGGTGCAAAATGGGTAGTATCAGGAACTGAAGACACTAAAGTAAAAACATTACTTGACGAGATGGGATTCGCACATGTTGAAGGTTTAGTTGAATCTGTAAACGTAAGTAAAAATACTATAACTGTTGATGGTAAAACTCTAAAAGTAGAAGATAAAAACTTTGACTATAACTATGCAGAAGGTATGCAAGTTAAAGCATGGTATAAAGGAAATGCTTTAGTAACATATGCAGTAACTAAAGAAGCTTTAGTAGGTGTAGCTGCAGGCTCTAAAGGCAAAATTGAAGTAGCTGGAGACGACTACGATGTAGCTAGAGGTGCAACCTTAGTATTAGATGGTAAAAAAGTAGAAGCAGAAGGTTTTAAAGCAGCTTATGCAAAAGTTGCATTAAATGCTGATAATGAAATAGTATGGGCTAAAGGGTATACATTACCAGAAGCTCTAGTAGTAGCTGAAGTAGAAGATGATGTAGCCTATGACTATAATAAATATGATGTAAATCTAAAAGGTTATACTTTATTAAAAGATGGCAGAACAATAACAGTTGAAGATATTGAAGAAGAAGACGTACTTTTATACAATAGAAGCGCTAAATTTGCTATAGTTTATAATGAAAGTATAGTAGGAGAAATTGAAAGAGTATATGATGATCGTTCATTTAGACTAGATGGTAAAATATATAAAATTGCTGAAAATGCAATGTATCTAGATGGTAAAGTATTAGGAGCTCTAAATGAAGATGAAGATGTATTAGATGATATGATGGCTGAAGAGGAAGAAGTAGAAGTATTCTTTAATACACAAGGTGAAGTTATATTAGTAAAAGGAAGCTTAGGTATAGCACCAACAACTAGTTATTATGGAAAAGTAACACATGTATTTGAAAAAACTGTTAGAGGCAAAGATGTATTAGAATTAGATGTATTAAACGAAAAAGGTAAAATTGTTGAGTATGATATAAAGAAAGATAGTAAGGATGAATATCTAGGAGTAAAAGAAACACAAATAAAAGTAGGCGATATTATTAAAGTTACAATAGACGAAGATGAAAATCCAGTAGCAATTAAAATTTTAAACAATAAGGTATCTGTTAATGATGCATTTAAATTATCTGCTTCTTATGTAGGTGGATACAAATTACAAGATAGCACTGTAATATTCTATGAAAACAAGGCTGTTAAACTAGCAGATGCAGAAAACATTAAAGAAATTAAGGGAGCAGATGTATATTTCGATGAAGATACATTGAGAGTAGAAGTAATAGTAGCTAGACAAGTAGAAGTTGTAGAAGAAAAAGAAACAAAAACTGATTTAGTAGTTAGAGTAAGAAAACTTAGATCTGGTGAAGCTGAAATTACATTAATGGACGGGGAAAGATATACAACTACAGCAAAATATGATGTTTACAAGGGATTAGAACGCAAAGTAGCAAAATTAACATTAGATAAGAAAACAGGCGCAGTATTAAATGCTGAGGAGTTACTTTATAAAGATTATATAGAAGTAAAACTTAGAACTGTTGGAACTATAACTGATAAAGATGGCAATGTTTACGAATTAGTATCAGGTGCAAAAGTATATGATATAACAGGTGTAGCTAAAACAATAAGAGTACTTGATTTAAAAGAAAAAGATAATGTTGTTGTATACTATGATGAAGGTGCAACATCAAGATTTGTTAAGTTTGTAGTTAGAGTTTCAGAAGCTGCAGAAGAAAAACCAGAAGAAGTAACAGGTGTAGTAACTTTTATTAAAGGTGATAAAGCTGTAACATCAGAATCAGTTAAGAAGAATACAGCATTAGCATTAAAAGTTAACTTCAATAACGATTCTACAGCAAATGTATCAATACCAGAAGAAAATGCAAAATATCAAATCGTAAACAACAAAACTGGTGCTGTAGTAAAATCAGGTGACTTAAATACAGATGCATTAGTAGTATTAGCAGGCAAATCAGTTGAATTAGGTCAAATAACTGTTTCACTAGCAGATGCAGGAGACTACACAATCATCGTTACTGTTAAAGATGCTAATGACAAAGTTTACGAAGCAGAATTAGCACTTAAGGTATTAAATGATGATGCTACTGTATCTAAAGTTGAGGTTAAAGGCGTAGAAGCAACACCGGATTCTGACGACTCAAAATATTATAAAGTAGAACTTCCATATGGAACTGACTTAACTAAACTTGTAGCATCTGATGTAGTAGTAACTCCAAACGATGCAAATGCAAAAGTTGGAACAGCAACTATAGAGTTAGATTTAGATGATGAAGACAATCCAATAAAAGCTACTGTTAAAGTAAAAGTAACATCAGAAGACGGAGAAAATGAAATAGAATATGAAATTGAAGTAACAGTAGCAGCTCCAAGTAGTGATGCTACACTTAAATCATTAATTGTAGGAGGAATTGCTCAAACTGTACCAGATAGAGAACCATATGAAGTGCATATCAGCTTACCTGCAGGAACAACAAAAGCTCCTGAGGTAAAAGCAGTGCCAAACCATGCTGGTGCAAAAGTAGTAATCACTCCAGCAGAAGATGTAACAGCAACTGGTGGCGTAAAAAATGTAACTACAATAAAAGTAACAGCAGAAGATGGTGAAACTGAAATAACATATAAAGTTGTATTTACAGTATTACCATAAGACAAAACCTAAAAACCCATCGAGAACTAACTCTTCTCGATAACCAAAGAAGGACCCCAGCGGAGAAATCCAAAGGGGTTCTTTTTATGGCTCTTTGTCAATTGTTGGGGTAGGATCAATTTTGATCCTGCTCCAATACTATATTTAAGAGCATTTTTACATATAGGTACTAGTATATTGGTTTTTAAGCGCACTTAAATAAACCTAGCTAAAAT
>ENA-OWPA01000939-OWPA01000939.1-bioreactor-metagenome-genome-assembly--contig:-NODE-939-length-25794-cov-7.516701_pt1 | contig 25794 bp, 28 predicted proteins | sample MGYA00238139_ERZ651803 | MGnify/ENA primary metagenome ERZ651803 (study PRJEB26909, sample SAMN07631231) | bioreactor metagenome | isolation source: Switchgrass digestor | place: USA: Dartmouth... | reverse complement strand
CAGTGCATTTTACACTGGAGGTTTTTGGGTATTAGACCACACTGCCAAGTTCAACCTCCTGGCTGTGGGTCCATGCCACAGTAGCCCCAGTCCCTGGCTGGAACAGAGCCACTGCTTTTGCCCGACCGTGGTATGCCATGGCCAAGCTGGCTGCTAGCCAGTTTGGCATACGACCGGACAATACAACTTTTGCTCCCATGGGTACCTCTGGGGGAGCTACATCCCCCAGTTTTTCGGGGTCCAGGGGGATTGAAGGATCTGCCTGCTGGCAGGTCACAACAACCCACCCGTCTTCCCGGGTCTCCAGCGAAAACTCAAGGTTCTCGCCGGACCCATTGCCTTCGGGCCGCTGGCACCCGATGGCCACAAAGCCATCGGGTGAGTTCGCCATGCAATGGCGTGGATGGCACTCATGAACGAGTGCCGCCACGAGCCATGCAGGAGCAGGCCCGTCAATTTTTACCACCTCCGGCATTTCGCCGGAAGCGTTGTGGAGCAACCGGGAAATAGCAACTAAGTCGTTGCCCTCCCAGACTATTTGCTCCACTACTCTCCCATTCGGGAGAGTTCTCGTTACTTTCTCCTTGCCCAGGGCTTGGGCAAGCACGTTTGTAGAGAGAATATTATCTTTAAACATATTATCAAACATATCATTATCCTCCTTATTATTATTTTTTACCGCATCTTGGATGCGGCTTAATATAATTTCTGCCACCCGTTGAATCGTTGGGCGGCAGGAAACATCTTCTCCACGCTCCAGGTGGTGGACCACCATGGGATCACCCATGGGGTCATCCTCTGAAGCGTGGTAGTGGCTGTAGATACGAGCAAGTATCTCGCATCCACAGTCCTTTGTAAAAGCCTCCCATTCCTCAATGGCGTCTAAAGCGCCACTGAGGATAATCACCGCATCAACTTCAGAGAGGATGCGGTGGTTTTCGGGAGTTATCCTACCCCCTACGTCAACTAAGACGATAGGGGTAAGGTTGTTGGTACGCAGTTTTTCCACGTACCAATCAACGATTTGGGGGCTAAAGCTCCCCTTCCTACGGTACTTGGCAGCCTCGGAAGACCGCCAAGTCCAGCTGCCTTCCCCGTCCGGACAGGCCCGGAAGAGGAATCTTTTATCTCTAGGGAGATTCTCGCAGAGCCCTCCCAAGAATACTGATTTGCCGCTGTGGGGCGGCCCTACAATTGCCACCTTCATGGTGGCATCACCTCCTTTTATTTTTCTTTGCCGGGATTATCGGCTCCCGGCAAAAAGCTAATTTAAGCCCTCGCTATGATTGCAAGGGCTTTCTTAACCTTGTCATAGGTGAGCCCCCAAATGGGCTCACCAAATAGTTCGTTTTTTCTATTGACCAGCCTGATGGAGTAGTTTCCATCAGGTTCTAATACGACGAGAGCCCCGAATCCGTTCGGGGCCCTGAGCGTAATACTTCTTTTGGTTCTATATATAATCTCTAACATCGTCACACCTCCTTTATCTGCATGTCAAGGGTGATCGTCCCCTTGACTGTATATGTACATTTCCTGTAACGTCGACGATACTCTTCTACTTCTGCTATAGTCTTAAGTGCAGATACTACGTAATTGTGAGTATCGAGCACTACGCAGCTACTACAGGGGCAAACACCCCCTCTTCTTGAGCATATGCTGCAGGTCTGTGCCATACGCTCGTTTGCTTCCTTTATTGTTGTTGCAGTCTCCTGCAACCGACATCCGATTAAATGAATTCTTGGAATCTTTCTAATGTTTCTCATGTTCATGATCTCCTTTCTTGTTTCTTATTTCTTTGATTTCAAAAATCCGTATACGAGCTTCTTTGTGCTTATCCCAAAGCATTGCTTAAGAATAGCCATAATAGTAAGGATTACTACGACTGCCATTAGTGTGTAACAGCCAAAGATTTTTGCCATCTTAATGATGGCTAATACGACTACTTGTACGTCGCTCATACCATCATCGCCCCCTTTTGTTATATTGAAAACTGTCATATCTATAACCTCCTATTAATTTGATATTTACCTCCACTTTGACCATATAGGTATGAGCCCAGGGTTTCGCACTCATTTATCCGTGGATTAAAAAAAGAGCAGTTTAACGTCATGCTCAGGACCCATATATATTAGAATTAAGCAAAAACTATTTGATTAACTTGAATTGCGATTCCTGCAAATACTGCAGTACAAGCAACCCAAATTACAAGCCATGCAGGAAGAACCCAACCTACGAGGTAGGTAACTACTGCGATAACAGCTATATCAGCAGCCAGTTCAGCCTTTTCCTTTGCTGTCATTGTTTCAACTGCTGTATTGTTTCCAACGGCTTCTTTCTTTTCGAACAGACTCTTGATTGCTTTTACAACCAGTTCAAATAATCTTTTCATTGTTCGTTCTCCTTTCTGTAATAGTTCATCCAAGAGAACTTCATCGCTATTACCAGTACTCGAGATATCGACCAATCTCTTTCCCTCGCTCCCGACTCAGATGTCTTACCTAAGCTGAACGGTGACCATCACATGTATTGTGGCGCGGCTATCGTTCTCTCCACTCTGTCTTTCTCAACCGGACTTGTGACCGGCTACGGTGACATTAGAGAGCGAGCAGTTTTTGTCTTGCTCAGGACAAATGAAACGTAATTTGAGTAATCCTGAAATGATACTTCGCCTTCCGAGAATATCAGCCCTCAGTTCTTCTTCCGTTCTCGAACATGACAATTCCAAACTCGAACTTTTCTGTATGTGTTTTCACCCAGGTTGAGTTCATCCTTTTCGCTGTTTAGGAACTTGTAGTTCTTGTTCCACATGCCGAGTGTAACAGAGTCTCCTTCTACAAAGAATGGAGAGATTCTGGAGATTTCAAGTACGTACTTCTTCTTGTTGGTAAATTTGTCTTTCTCAATCTTCTTTAGTACAAGTTCTGCTCCAAGTCTACTGTACCCAAGATAATTGTAATCGTACAATCCAAGTCTTACCTTGTCTCCTACTTTTACATCATCGAATAGCCTTACCGGTACTTCAAATGACACTCCTTCAATTTCAGCAATGTTTGTTTGATGAATTGTTTGTTTGTGATTGGTTATTCTTAACATGACACATCTCCTTTCTTTGCTTTGAATATTTTTGAGATTGTTTCACCACCCCTCTGGGCCATGAAACGAAAGTCAAAACCATATATATAATCCTGCTACTGCCCCAAAATTTATTTCAAAAATCGCTATATAGGTGCGCCCATCTTTTTCCATTAAATTTTGTTATTTTTATATGGGAGAAGAGCATTATTCTTTTTTATATCTTATCTGTTAATGTCGTATATATATTGTCCTTATATAATAGAGGGGGTGGGGCTCGATTATTTTTCTTAATATTGATTTTGATTTGTGGGTTTTAAAAATATATTACATTTATGTTAAGATTGAAATATCTGGGGTTTACATGTGTCATTATGGTGTGGTAAAATTTATGTGGAAACAGATAGTAAATCCCGATGGCGGCTAAGGGATTTATATATAAAGGACATACCTTCCTCCGTTTGTTTTGTTGACCATATGCCAATTCACTATGCGATTGCTCTTTATGTTTAATGGATGATGGTACTATAAATTGTTGGAAACTCTCTTTTATAATATATAGCTCATATGCCGCCTATGAGCTTTAACGAATGCTATTTGATAATTCATTATATACATATGGAAAGGGGTACTATTCTATGACTTGTTCTCCACCCCGGAAGGCTGCGCATGTCATAGAGATAGAGGGAAGGAGAAGTGTTGTAAGGACTACTTCCGAGAAGAAGATTATGTTATTCCTTGATTCCTGTATCAGCCTTGTCTCGCCCGAAAAGAGAACTTTATTCAGTAAGGTTCTTAAGGGACGGGTGAAGAAAGACTTAAACGGAATTCTGCGCGGCGCTGTTGTGGATGGTCGCAGACTTGTAACAACAGTTAAGGAGGTAGCCCGAAAAGAATTATGCAATACCGTAGACCAAGCCCTTATCCTATCCAATGCGCAGTCAATTTACAACCATATTGACACAATGAAAATATAACTTTACAATAAACTTGATGTTGTAACTCGCAATACCAGTTGCCCGTGGCTGGCCATATTGACCTCCTTCAAAAACCTGTAAGCCTTATTTTACCTCCTTTATCTTACTCCGCTAAAGTTGCGAATAAAAATTTTCGCAACTTTTTTGTTTTAAAATGTCACAATTTTCATTTTTCGAGGTTAGTATATGTACTAGATAGTGAGAGGGTATTTTATTCCACTATGTTTTCCCGGTGTGAATTACTTCATGCCGGTCCCTTTTTCGAACAACCAGGAGTGCCCGGCACGCACTAATATTATAGCGGGAAATTAACGGCGGTAGACTGGGTCTCCTGGATGAATATAAAGGAGATGAATATAATGGTTGCCAGTTGGCTCGATGATACAGTTAAGGGCGTAATGGGTCACTATGGTAAGGTTGCAGATGTAGGTTCAAAAATACTTTCAAATAAAGCAACAGGTGCCGAGATTGCAAAAACACTTGGAATTGCGGCAGCCGGCGTTGCTGCCAATTATGCCGGCGCGTGGGTCGGCGGACGCGCTATGGGAGGTGCCGGGCAGGCAATCAATGTCGCTAGCGCTGCTGCAACGACTGCTTCCGGTGCAATTATTGGTAGCATGACTGCAATGAAATTAGGTAAAGGAAAAACCGTTGGCGCAGTCATAGGCGGTGCTGCTGGCGCCCTTATTGGCGCCGGGACTATTGCTGCCGGTGGAGCTGGATTGGAACGCAGGAGACAGGTAAGAGCAAGAAGAAGTTATGACAGGATGAGGTAACGATGGAAGAAAACAGAGTCCAGACAACAGATATTGTTGTAGTAGAAAAGCCAGAAATTGACCAATACAATACCGATATGTCGCCTGAACAGGGAAGAGCTCTGCAGAAGTACAATATGGAGAATTCCATGCAGAACATCTTTGGCCTTTCCGGGAAACAACTTCTACATGCAAGAAGTGTAGCAAACATGTATCAGATTAAGCATGGGTTGTCGGCCTCTATCCCTATTATATGCAAGGGTGACGCTTGCCCTTATATCAACACATGCACTATCCCGCAGCAGGACAGAATTGTGGGCGCAAGATGTCCCCAGGAAATCGGTGCAATGATTGCAAGATATGAAGGATTGTGCAGGGAGCTTGCTATTACAGACGACGATGTTGTTGATGCCGGTCTTGTAAAAGATGTTGTCGATTTTGAAATGATGATGATAAGAGCTGACAATAAGCTTGCCGCAAGTGCTGATGTATTGGCACAGACTATTGTCGATGTAGACGTTAAAGGCAAAGAGCACTATGGAGAAATTATTGATCCTGTTATAGAACTTAAAATGAAACTCTTTGATAAAAAGATCCGTGCATTAGAAAAACTAAATTCGACTCGTAAAGATAAGGCTGACGCAATGAAGAAAAAGAAAGACCCGTCAGTAAAAGCAGCAACTCTTATGAGTAAGGCAAAACTTATTCAACAGGAAGTAAGAAAAAGAATGATACAGACTCCTTGTGTGGAAGAGTCCACTACATATACCGAAGAATTAGCCTCAGTAGAGGTTAAAGTCTCCGATGGAATTCCAGAAGATGCGGAGGTGTAATTATGGCGAAAGCTAAAATTATAAGCAACACCGGAAAAGGATTTTTCGACGAGGCGGTAAACAAAGGCAAAAAGTTTGTAAAAGGTGTCATATCGAATACGCCAATACTTGGAATTGGCGCAGATGATGCGACACGGGCTGCCGTAAACAGAGTACGAAGCGTTGCAGGCAATGCAAGAGACATAGGTATGAGGCTCAACGACCTGAATGAAGGACTCAAGGTATTAAACAGCCAGGTTAAAGACCATATGGTTAAAACCGGATTGAGCAGGGCCGACGCATTAAAAGCATTGGGACTTACAGAGAGCATTCCCGCAATAGAAAAAGAAATAGCAAGTCTTGCGGCACAAAGCGGTAAGGCAACATGGGATACTTTAAGCGCCGGTGCCGGAGTGATAGGTTCGTATTTCCTCCCGCAAGATGCGTCGTTAAAATCGATAGGACGTTCCGCTGCAAGAGTTGCGACATTTTCCGTAGGAGCCAGCGCTATTGGCAGGGCTGCATCCGGTAGAGGAAATCTCACAACCAATAGCAAAGGCGAATTTGATATTGCCGGTATACCGTTTATTTAAGGTGATGTTGTATGGGGAGAGTTTTTAAGGCACTCGGTGATATGCTTAAGGGTGCTGCGAAAGGTGCAGCCGATGAGGCGTTTAAGGTTGGCGCGACAGTGATGCATGATACTGCAAAAGCCGGGGCCAGTATATTCAGGAACACCCTTGGCGTAAATAGCTGGAAAGAATTCGTTAATAAGCCTATTAACGAATTGGGAAGGGCTTATGTTGAGGAAACCTTAAAGAAAGGGACAATTATTCCATTTAAGATTAAAGAGGGATTTGGTGGATTAATATTCACCGGGATGGCAGCATACGGCATAGTAAGTGGAGCGGCATCTTCAAAAGATCCAACGGCCAACCTGAAGGCAGAACAGGTTCAGTATATGGAAAGGGCTCAAATTCCGAATACAGTCTCGGAAATGTTAAGCCCAAGACAGAATAAAGTAGATAATATGAATGCAGACGGAGAGCTTGTGTTTGCGCTTCATAACAGAAGGAGAGGATAATAGATGGCAGTAACAAATCCAACAGCAACAGCTCCAGGATCACCTGTAAAAAAGGCAGTACAAACAACAGGCAAGCTTGGCGTATTAGATGTTGTTGGCGCCGCTGTTGATATTCTTGACCCACTGTTTACATACAGACAATATAAAAAAGAGGGCAAGACTGATGTAGAAGCCGCCACGATGGCTGCGGTTCAGTTTATCGGCTGGCAAGTCGCAGCACCTATCATGTGGGGGAACCTTGCTATTGAAGTAGGAAAACCATTGGCCCAGGCAGCGGGAATGGCCCTTAGAAACAATCGCGCCTATGTTTCAAAGGCATATGAAGCAAACTTTGGCGGTAATTATATTGATTCGCAGCAGGCATATACAATGAGAAGTGCCGGTATTGCAAATATTTCGAGATCCAGAGCAAGTCTTGAAGGCTCTCTTGGTAATGAAGCAAAAAGCTATTACAGGAGACAGGCATGGTAGGTATTAATCCAGTAGTAGATATCAATAATTTTGATCCAACACAATTTTATAAGGAAGTCTACACGAAGAAAGCCCTGCCATTCGACAATACTGTTTTAAGTTATCTTACCCCTGAAGAACAACAGGAGCTTAAAATCACAATGGACCCGATTGAATGGGCGAAAGATAGGCTTGGATGGGAAGCAAGAATTTATCAGAGAGAATTCTTTTATATACTCCCTGAGAAAAAACAGATTGTTCTTCGTTGGGGCAGACGTCTTGGGAAATGTGTTCCCGGATATGTCAAAATATTCGATCCGTCTACAGGACGCCGGGTTCCCGTAAAAGAGCTTTTCGAAAAAGGACAAGCTACTATTTCAACTATGCTTCCTAATCGGAAGATAGGCATAACAACAACTGATTATATTTTAGATAACGGGATAAAAGAAGTATTCAGAGTAAAATTAAAATCCGGGAGACAGATAGATGCTACAGGGAATCATCCTCTTTTTACAAAAATGGGATGGATGGAGATTGAAAATTTAAAACCCGGAGATAATGTCGCTATACCAAGTGCCCTTCCTTACTTTGGTAACAAAACACTCGACAAGGAAGAAATTAAATCTATTGCGCATAATCTTGGAGAAGAAATTCCTGAAATTATATTTGAGCTTCGAAGAGAGGATGTAGCTTTATTCTTATCAACTATTTATGCAGAACGTGGATGGATGGCAAGATGTTTTGCTGATGACGAAATAGAAATAGGGTATCTTTCGCCATCAATCGAAGTAGTCCGCGGCGTACAACATCTATTATTAAGATTTGGAATCCAATCGTCATTTGATGAGTTTAAATACAAATTCAAAAATAAACAGGAAATATTCTACCGTCTTGTTATTACTTCAACAGAAGACGCATTAAAATTCGTTGAGGAAATAGACGTATTCAATAAAAAATGCATTCCATCGCATACTTCAACCACTTCTGTAACAGATCAGCCAGAAATATGTTGGGATGAAATTGAATCTATTGAGTCAATAGGATTTCACCAGACATACGATTTGGCTGTACCAGATACACATAACTTCATAGCAGAAGATATAATTACACACAATACCGACTCAATGGTTGTGGCTGCATTGTGGTTTGCCGACACGCAGTTTAATGCCGATCCTAATAAAAAACAATACAGAGTCCTTATTGTATGTCCTTATGAATCCCAGGTAGATGTATTGTTCGAAAGAATGAAATCTATCGTAGAGAACTCTCCGAAACTTGCAGATTCGGTTAAGTTTACTCACCATAAGGCTACATTCGTAAATGGCTCTGTAATCATAGGCAAGACTGCTGGCACAAAGCAAAATACTGGTGCCGCATCTCTTCGTGGTCAGGGTGCTGATGTGGTTATCCTCGATGAGGTAGATTATATGTCCGATAAGGACATCATGAATATCATGCAGTTAAAGAAAGAGGCTCCTGACAGAATCAGATTTATTACCGCATCTACACCTACCGGTGACAGAAGGCTTTTCTACAGGTGGTGTACAGAGGCAGAGAATATCGGTTGGGCGCATATTCATCGTAGCTCTCTTGTATCAAAAGAGAACCATATGGTGAACCCGGACAACAAGCAGGGACTTACATATCTCGAAGAATTAAAGCAACAGCTTACAGAAATCGAATTCATGCATGAAGTTATGGCAGAGTTCGGCGAAAGCCAGAAGGGGCTCTTCCAGAAACGCTTTATTGATGAGGCTATCAACAAGGGTAGATCTATTGGCTGGAGATACCGTCGCATTGGTGGTGTTCCTCCGAAGAAGAGAGGGCCTCGTATTCTTGGAGTTGACTGGGATAGGGCTGCGGCTTCAACGAATATGCTTATTATCGAATTTAACCGTGAGGATAGTTTGTTCTATATACTCGAAAGAACAGAAATCCCTGGACATGAATTTACTTATACAGAAGCAGTACAAAAGATAATAACCCTTAATGATTATTACAAACTAGATTGGCTTTACATTGACCAAGGTTACGGTGAAACCCAGATAGAACTTCTGAAGAAATACGGTATGGCTCACCCAGAATCCGGACTCCACAAAAAGGTCGTACCAATTCAGTTCAGCCAGAAGATTGAGACAAGAGATCCGTTTACAAGGATGAAGGTCAAGAAAGACATCAAACCGTTCATGGTCAATAATGCGGTAAATATCTTCGAAAAGCAGATGATTGTCCTCGATCCTACAGACAACAAGGTGGTAAAACAGCTTGAAGATTATGCTATAAAGAGCGTATCACCGACCGGCAGACCTATTTATACAGATACAGAAGAACATATCGTTGACTGTATCAGCCTTGCACTGTTTGGATTCGAGCAGAAGTATGGAGAACTCTTTAAGATAGCCCTCGGTACAAGGATACTTGGACTTAATAATCCTATAGATGATGAATCCCTCCACAGCATGGAAGTAAGGGATAAGCCGAGGGTGGTAAGCCTACTTGGTGCTCCTACGAGATATGAATACCGTTATGACGGAACAGGGGTTAACAAGCCTACATTGATGCGCAGTTTGTATTCCGGCACCCGATCGAGGAGGACTTTCTGATGAAACAAAAAGAAAGAGAACGACTTGAATATAGACCCAATCTTAAACCTCAGAAGTCTGTTATGACTAATGTGGAAGAAACTACTGTACAGGAAGATGAAGTTGTTGTCCAGGAATACTCTCTGCCGAGGTTTAATGAAGACCTGAAGAAAATAAAAAGAAACAGCAAAACTTCAGAAGCAGTTGGTGCATATTTACAATATAATACAGCAGAAACGGCAAAAAGGGCAAGCGACTTATCTACCAAGATAACGAAAAAACTTGATGAAATAGAGGATAAACTGGCTCAAAACCCTAAATATGCGCAGTATCCAGAGTTTATACGAAAGAATGATATTTCATGGATTGACATGTATCAACAAATGGCAGAAAATATAGATGGGGATATTTTGGCAGAAATTTACCCCATTGTATATAATATAGACAAAGAATTAAAAACGCTGATGAATTTCATCAATGAACTTTGCTTTGATAATGCGATAGACTGGTTTAATATTGATGGGGTTATCCAAAAAGAAAAACAAAAGAAACAATTGATATTAAAAGCAGAACTCGAAGGAAAAGAACTGAACTATAAGGAAATAGCAATAGATACTCAGCTCTCAAAGTTCTTTTCGGACAGAGTAGAATTACTGGAACAATTATTTGCCGATATAACCAATCCTGTAACAGATGTTGTTCCCGCCCTTCCTAATGATCCAGAACTGATAAAAGATTATTTCGAAGAAATAGAACGAATCTGTGAGCAGGATAAACTTAAGATGAATGGATTTTCTTCTACGGGTGTTATGGAAGAAATTCTGGAAGAAATTAAAAGGTTAAAACCAAAAGTCCTCAAGAATCGTGAACTATTAAGAAAAGCGGAAAAAAGAGAGTTTCTCTCCATGATACATATTGTAAAAATGATTGAGGACAAACTTACCAATTCGATAGTCGATCTTTATAAATTTCAAATTGCTGATGAAATGTATAAAGCCGACTACGTTAACTCTTTAAAGATAAAAAACCAAGTACGAGAACTTTACAAAGGACTAGGACAAGCTTCTTGATACGACCTACAATATGTACCTTGAAATTATATACTACATGACTTAACAACTCCTGTTACAGGGATGTAACAGACAATGGGGGATAAGACATGAAAGCTCGCAGAAGAAAGAAACAATACAAAAGATGGCTCGATAGGAACGCCTTTAAGATTATGTGCCGGTTCTGTGACATAAAAGATGCTTGTGAACGCCGGGCATTAAAGGAAGGGTATGAAAAACAGAATATCATAACCAGATGCACTCATACACCAAACAAAAGGCAGAAAGTAATGAGCTATGAAAAAGTCAACAAAAAAGGTGAGATTATTGGAGTCAATAGGCATGGGATTCCATTGGACCGCCTTTTCAGTGGAGAAAAGAAATTATTAAAGAGTGGTATGCTCACGAAGAATGATGCGCCACAAGGCAGGAGGCGAAATAAATGAATCAGACAACTATTATAGACCCTGTATTGGGACATTTCGAATCCCTTTTGGGAGTATCCATAGCTGTTGAAAGAACATCCGAAATTATAAAAGGAGTTTATCAACAGATCCGTAATAGGATTTTAAAGAAAGATAAGACAGAAGAGATAACTAAGATAGAGAAAGAAATAATTTCTCTTGTTATTGGGATCTTCACTTGTATTAGTATTGGTTACGGAGTTGATATCCCGGCAGTTGACGAGCCAAGGCTAGTCCAATATTTAATTGCCGGATCGATTGCCGCCCTTGGAAGTAATGTTATCCATGCCACAATTTCTTTGTTAATCGCTGTAAAGAACAATATCGAAGAAGCAAGAAAGGCCGTTGAAGACATAAATAAAAACAAAGTCGAACAAAAATAACAAGAAGCGGAGGCTATTAAATGGCACAGCAATACAGCTTACAACGGAATACCGCGACGCCGAAGCGAAATAAAATAAAAGAAAACCTTCGCAATTGGATTTTGGAATATTTTCTTGATATTCCAAAGAATGTCCTCGACGCTGCAAGAAGTGCCGCATCCAAGGCTGGCAAGTCATTGATTGGACTTGTGAAGAAGGTCGGGTTGGCTGTTGACATTGATAGTTCGTCAAGTCGTAGCGACGACTTTGTTGCGCCAGAATTTGACCTACAGCAGATACAGAATGCTTATCAGGCTGATGGATACATAAGAACTGCAGTAGATAAATATGTCGATTTGATTTTTAAAGCTGGATACACCATTGCTGGTAAGAACCCAAAGGCAACACAATATATACAGGCAAGACTCGCATATATGGAAGAGGCAACCGGGACTCCACAAGATGTTTTATTTTCGGAAATCGCTCAAGGTCTTGTTATGTTCAATAATGTCATAATAGCAAAAGCGAGATCCGATGATCCAAATGTATTCCCGCCCGGATACAAGATTCGCGGACTTGATGACCAAAAACCTATTGCCGGATACTTCCCATTAAATATAACCACAATCAAGGTAAAGCGTGATAAGAACGGAACAGTTAAGGGCTGGCAGCAGGAGGTGGAAGGGCAGGATAAACCCGTAACCTTTAAACCACAAGATATCATACATATCTATTACAAGAGGGAGCCAGGCAAGGCGTTTGCATATCCGTCCATCCTTGCTGTAATAGATGACGTAAGAGCATTAAGGGAAGTTGAAGAAAGAACTCTGCATATGCTCTACCGCAATATTCATCCGCTGTTCCATGTAAAAATCGGTTCAAAAGAAATACCTGGTACACAGGATGAAGTAGATGCTACGAAGAACGAAATCCAGAATATGAGCGTTGAAGGCGGGCTTGTTACCACCGAACGCGTAGAGATCAAGGAAGTTTCTTCTAATAAAGTTATTGACGCGGAGAAATATCTGCTTTATTTTGAAAAGAGAGTATTCACTGGTCTTGGTGTTTCCGAGACGATGATGGGTAGGTCTGATAGCTCCAACAGAAGTACAAGTGACAACCAGAAAGAAGAAGCTATTGACCGCGTGAAAGCATACCAGAAGATTATAAGCGTCTTCCTTACCAACATGATGATTAACGAGCTTTTAAGAGAAGGCGGCTTTGATCCGATGAATAATCCGGAAGATAGAGTTGAATTTAAGTTTATTGATCCGGATGCGGACTCAAAGATTAAACAGGATGCACATGCAGTATTCCTGTATCAGAACAATGCTATTACAGAAAACGAATTGCGTCAGATGCTCGGCAGAGACCCGATATCTGATAAGGAAAGGTCGTTCCTCTGGTATCATCAATATAAGAGTAACTCTGCCGGAACGAACCAGGCAAGCAACACAATACAACCCGAGAACCAACATGGTAAGAAGACTTCACCGAAGAAGGAAACAAACAGCTTTAAGCCGTTGCTTATGCAGTATATGAACGACTTAAGGGAATGTCTGATGAAGAATGCAGAATGCCTGTATATAGAAGTACCGAACAGAGCGACTCATATTCAAAATACAATCAGGGATACCCAAAGACTTGTTGTTTACTGGCAGAACATAGTCTCAAGGATGGTAGAAGAATTCTACGGCCAGGAACAACTTAATGAAATCAATACTGGTATCAACCAGGTATTTAGAAATATCTATAATACCACGGTAGATATAATGTCACAGTTTAATACGGAAGATGCAATAATAGAGACTATCTCTGCCGTATTTGATGTATTTATCGAGGAGCTTATGCTTCTTGTAAAAAATCTTAGAGAGGAGGAAACAACCAGTGCCAAGTGAGATTCGGGATCATATAGGGTATATTGAAGACACATTTGTTGTTAATCCTGCAACGGCCGTCTTCAAAGATTCTGCGACAGGGAAAGTTCTCGATAGAAACGAAGTTGCCAAGATGATCGCAGACAATAATGGCGAACAACTCCCGAAAGCAATTATCGTTGAAATAGAGGCAACCCACAGCGGAATTACGAAGAACTGGACTGAATACATTCCCGAAAAGATGCAAAAAAGTGCTCCATCATGGACAAGCCCGTATGAGAAGCCTGTCTTAAGAGAGCATAACCGCAACGGGAAGACATTGGGCAGGGTAAAGGCATACGAGTATAAAAAGTCCGAGTTAAAACCCGATGCGTACACTATCAAGCTCACGCTTGAGATTACCGATCCTGACACCATCAAGGATCACCTTAACGGTGCAGCACTAACATACTCCATTGGCGGCATAGCCAGCGAGGTATTCTGTTCAATCTGCGGAATCGACATTTTGAATTCAGACAATTGGTGCGGTCACTGGAAAGGAAGAATTTATACCGTAAAAAACGGTGAAGGCAAGAACGTAAAAGAGGAGAAGGTGAGATGTATATGGCAAATAGGCCTAATCGATTACATAGAAGTCTCAGTAGTGAATGTTCCTGCCGACGAATATGCACAGGTAATCAAAATCAATGCGAAAGAAGAAGATGCAAAAGAAAGCGAAAATGAAGAAGATGACAATACTGAAGGCGATGTTGAAGACATCAAGAAAGAGGAAATGGGCAAGGGCCCTGCTTTAACCATAGACAACTCGAAAGGTTCAGCTAAAAATGGGTCTTGGGGTTCCGGACTTTCCGAATTCCGTAACAAATGCCTTAAGGCTTCTAATTACAAGAGTGTTGTAAAAGAGGCTTATGCTCTTGTGGAAGATGGATGGGAAGATGCGCCGTCACAGCACTTAAAGTATCCTCACCATGCCATCTCCGGCGACAAGTTGGTTGTACATATCCGTGGCGTTCAGGCAGCTCTTGCAAGAGCAAGACAGCGAAAAGAAACTTCGGTTATGTCACACCTAAGACGACATTATAGAGAGTTAGGACTTGAATGGCCTAAAGATGATACTGAGGTGGATATTATGGACGGCGTTGAAGCTGCAGATTTCATTCTGGACAATGAAAACATGGAAGTTCAGGCTGACTTAAACGATCAGGCCGAGAACAAAGAACCTAAAACAAAAGATGAAGTCAAGGATGAAGCAAAAGAAGAAGCTAAAAATGAAGAATCCGACAATGAAAGCCAGGATGCTTCTGTAGAAGAAAAGACAGCGGAGCAGTACGAAAAGGAAATTCAGGACTTGAAAGATCGACTAAAGGCTGCCGAAGAAGCAAAAGCTGCTGCAGAAGCACAACTCAAGGAGGCTCAGGACAAGGTAACATCTATTACTGCTGAACTCCAGATTGCAAAAGATGAATTGAAAAAAGCAAACGATAAGGTTGCTGAAACCCAGAAGGGCGCAGAACAAACATTTAAGACAAGTGTTGCGGTAGCAAAATCACTTAAGCAATCTTACGCCAATTCAATCGTTGATCTTAAGATTGTCCTGGGAGAAATGAAAGAATCCCAGAGACAGGAAGAACTTGAAAAACTGATAGTCAAGAGTGCTACAGCGCTCTCTGATGAGCTGTCGGAACTTAGGAACGCTTTTAAAACAACAAGATCCATACCTAAAATAACCCAGGAGAATGTTGGAGAAGAAGGTGCTTTAGGAGTTCCGCAGGATAGAGTGGATATTCTTGATGCTAACAAGCATAAGAAAAACCCCAAACCTATTACGGCAGACGACGCCGTTAATATGATTGTAAACGCTAGTGCAAGGGAGGACTAAGAAAATGGCATTATTTAGTGGTTATAACACAATCAAACCCGATTCCAGGTCAAGAATTGGTGCTCTACAAATCGGAGAGCACGAGAGCCCTGCTGAGGATTGGGTAACCGATCCTACTCTTCCGGTCGTATTGAAGAATCCTTACGGCGGTCCGGGATATGAAGATGTTGTTATCCCGATGGGTAGGTTAGTAGCAGTTGCCGAGCCTGTAAAAGTCTATACTGGAAAATACAAAACAGTATTGACACTGGCTAACGGAGAAAACCCTGTTGTTGGTGTAGCTCCTTATAACTTCACCAAAGACTACAGCAATGACGACAGATTCGGTGGTAACAAGCCCGCAATTATTACCAACAAGTATATCAGACTTCCGTATATTCCTTCATCTACAGATTCCGCTATGTGCCCTTGGGGACATGTAACTGGTGATGGAATTACTGTTGGTGACTATTTGAAACCTACAGCAAATGGCCAATTTACCAAGTGGACAGACGAAGACGATCCAAGACAGATTGTTGGTCAGATTCTTGCAAAAGATTTCAACCAGGAAATGATGGGTTGGCTGAAGATGGCAATGTGGGCTGAGTCCATGAAATACGACGATGAAATTTACCAGAACTTCTATAAGCAGGTATTCGGCGCAGAAGGTAATGGTAATAACATGGTCGGCGGATATGGTCCAATGAACAATCCTTACTTCCCTCAATATAGGGATGGCACAATAAGGATGGATCGTTACGGATACCTCAATGACTATCAGACAATGCATACTGGTATTCCAGGATTGACCGATGGTGCTGGTAGAGCATTAACACGCTTTAGTGGTAAGACTCTCGGAACAATTCCTGCTGGTACTGCTGAAGGCACCGTGATTATATTCCAGATTAAGGACGAAGCTGGCAATAATGCTGTTGATATAATCAACTCTACAGATAACGACAAAAAATTTGTTCTGAAAGTTGGTGGCGCTGCAGTTACCGAGGGAGACGACAACGGTCAGTTCAGAATCAATTATGCAACCGGCCAGGTTCAGTATAAGACCGGCGCTGACGACGCAGGCAAGACTGTAACAGCAGATTATTGCTTGAGGTTCTACGGTACACCAAGTTACATCGATTTCAAAGGATGTATCGGGGTGTTCAACGTATTACTGAAGATGTAATCTAAAGAAGGGAGAGACATAAACGATGGCTCAATTAACATTAGAAATGTACTCCGAAGAGGTACGTAAGCTATATGAAAATAAGGATACCGAAAAGCAGGATTTCCTTAAAAAACAACAGGATCTTCATGACAAGATTCTGAATAAAAGAGCATTATCCGAAGATGAGATCAAGGAATATGTTCTGACCCAGGACGATCTGGCGTATTTCCAGAAATTCCAGGATGTTGCCCAGGGTAAGGAAGTAAAGGGTTTCGACCTGAAGGATTACATCGCATCTCCTCAAGCAACAGTCCTGATTCCGAAGATTATCGTTGGTGCAGCAAGAAGAGCTGCAGAACCTGTATATCTGGCATCGAAGTTTTTCAAAAAGGTCAGGGCCAAAAACGGAACATTGATGATTACTCCTGTAATAGGGACAATGGTTGCTTCAGAATTAGCTGAAGGACAGGCTCCCCCAATCCAGGGCCTGGACGTAGAGCTCATGCAACAGCAACAGTTCGTAACTGCAACGAAGAAAGGTATTCGTGTGCAGATTACAGAGCAGTATATCAACGATTCTCAGTGGGACCTTGTAACTTACCTCATTGAAGAGGCAGGATTCGCAATGGCTCGCCTGAAAGAACAGCTTGCTTGCATCGAGTTTTCAAAGAGAGGCTGGACAGTATTCGACAATGCTATCCGTGCTACACATCCTGAAGCCGGAACAACCGGTTTGAACTATAACGGAAACTTCAACGATACGTTGAGTATCGATGACTTCCTGGATCTGGTCATTGCTCTTATGAACAATGAAAAGACTCCTACAGACGTATTGATGCATCCTCTGGTATGGACTGTATTCGCAAGAAACGGTCTGACCGGTGCATTGAGTGGCCCGACCGATTCTACTGCGACAATACAGTCTCCAAATAAGTCCTTCCCGATTGGACCACAGGCTGTACAGGGAAGACTGCCGTTTGGATTGACAGTTAACCTTTCACCGTTCGTACCTATCGACACCATTAACCGCAGATTCGATATGTATGTTATCGACAGGAATAATGTAGGTGTTATGGTTGTTCAGGATGAATTAAGAACCGACGAGTTCAGAGATCCTGTAACAGACATCTACAACTTCAAGATGATCGAACGTTATAATTACGGAACCTTCGACGAAGGCCGCGGTATTGCGGTAGCTAAGAACATCAGCATGGATAAGAGCTATCCGATGATGGATAGAGTTAAGATTTTCGAAGACTAATCTAATATAACAATAACTAACTGCCTATAGGTGTTCTGCCTATTGGCAGTTAGTTATAATTTAAAGAGGTGTAAAAGATGCCGCAAACAAGAATAATGTTGAATTTGATGAAACCAAGTAATAATGCATTTTTCGATCCCGTTACCAAGTTGCACTTGACAAAGCAGAATCCTATGGGCATTGTGAATGTTATTACACCACATGTACTAAATGAGCTTAGGGGTTCCCCAATGCCTGGGCTTATTGATTTGGATCGCAAGATTGATTTAAAAACCGGCAAGTGGAAAGAAGACTTGGAAAAAGAACTCGCAAATAATCAAAACGACGCAAAAGACAATAAAGAAGTAACTCTAAATAAAACAGCCAATAAGAAAGAAAAAGCACAAAAGACCGAAGAAAAAGCTGATGATTCGGGGGAGTCCATAAAAGAACCTATTACAAAGGAACTTTCCCAGAACCAAGAAGAATCAGATACTTCTGAAGAAGAAGCAGAAGAAACCGAAGACACTGAAGAAGAAAAGCGGGAAGAGGCCGAAAAGCCTAAATCAAAAAGCAAATCAAAGAAGTAATTGCTTAAGATAAATCGGAGGGGTATTTGATGTCAAACGCATTAAGCACATTCAGGGTATTAAGTACATATCCAGAATCAGACAGTAAGGATGTTGCATTATCTGTTGAGATCAAAATAATGTTCAATACAGATGTTGACATCAATACCGTCAATGGTGGGATTTCTGTTATCGCTCAGAACGAAGAGATACCGGTAAAAGGAATTCTCTCATATGATAATAACAGAACGATAAGCTTTAAACCCGCCACCCCATTAAAACCTGGGACAATATATACTGTTTTTGTAAAGACAACTATTAAAAACATTCTTGGAGTAGAATGCCGTGCCCATAGCTTCATATTTAAAACAAAGACAGAAACAGAACTTGGAATACCTGTTTTGCTCGAACCGGCAGAGGGGGCTATGGTTAAAACAGTTCCAGAACTTGCATGGCAGAGCGTTAAAGATGCGATTGGATACGATATCGAAATAAGTGTCAGTAAGGATTTTGCCACAAAAGTATGGAACGGGACTGTCAATTGTGCGCCTGAAGTTGATAATAACAGGGTTGTTTTTATTACACCAGACAGGCAGCTTCGTGAAGACACGATTTACTTCTGGAGAGTGCGTCCATTTACTGTTGTTACCGATAATAATGGTACAAGATATCCAAAAGGAGTATGGACCGAACCCAACAGATTCGTTATCAATAGTGATAATGTTTCTGTAATAGCCCCAGAAGATGAACCGTATATTGATCCGGCATTCGAAGAAGATGGAGAACCGGTTATAGAACTTATTGACTCATTTCCTGAAAACAAATTTTCTAATGTTGGTGTAAACTTAAAGACAATAGCTATTCGCTTTAAGGGAATTATAGATCCTCTTAAAATTGATCCGCGTAAGTGGATTGTTGAAGGACAACATGTTACAGAAGATCAGAATCTTGAAGATTATGGCGTTACCGATTCAATGAACACATCTCATCATCGTCTGGTAGATGGAAGATGGTTTGTATCGGTGGATGAGGAAAAGAATGAAACAATCATTATGTTTCAACCGGTTAAACTTTAATACACGCTCACTCCTTTCTTTATATATTTTAAAACGTTTATTCATTTAAGATCACCTCCTTCCATAGAAAGACCTTGGATACAATATCATAAACATATGATAAATTCCAAGGTCTCTTCTATGATTTCACGGCTATAAGAAAATAGCGAATTGTCATGGAAAATTTAACATGTTATAATGAAATCGAAGCGACATGGTTCGTTGTAAAAGGAGAGAAGTATGAGTAGTTTTAATGTATCATACAATGCTGGCGGCGTAATAGATCGTGTCAAGGTTATCGATGAAGTTAAAAAAATGAATCTCCCCGAACATGTGTCTCCTGATGTAAACATGGTAAGCTCCAAGGGATTCAGGTTGCACGCTACCAGCGAAGAAGTCGTATCTTTTACACAAGTCTTCAACAAGGACGTATATCTTTGCGAAATGGAGATTTCATGCGAAGAGTATGACGACCTTGATTATTGGGAACTTTCAATAGATAACGAAAAGATTTGCGAAACAATGTATACTCAGCAAATGCCTAAAGACACTACTATTGGACATGACTTCAGCATTTTCCCGAAAGTTCCTTCTGGCAGCGAACTTAAATTTGAATTCTACAATACCAGTGGAAGGCCAAAGAAAATATGGGTAATGATTAGTTACATGTATAAACAGGAGTAAGAACATGGGATTTATCATTAAACTTAAAAATTCAAAACCGAATACAGAGAAGATTGGTACTCCTTCTGATAGTTCATGGCAGGACGGTTTCTTCAATAACTGGACACAAAATACCGATCTTGCAGATGCCCTGGACGATATATCTGAAGCTTTTCTCGAGATGGCTCCTGATATGGCTGATGTTCTTACCGGAAAGAATCTTACAAGAAGTATTACTGTATACGAAGCGAAACTTCCTTCAGGGCTTGATGAAAAATGGTATGTTAATGCCCAGCCTGGCGATGTTATCTCAGAGTACACTGTAAATACGGAATTTACAGCCAATCTTCCATCTGAAGGTTTTAGATGCGGCAGGTTTAAAGATCCCAGTACATATGGCGTTCTGCAGTTAATTTTAAACGGAGAAGTTATAAACGAATACGATATGAGTCAGGGCGTCGGAACCAACGGAACTTTCAATGTAACAGCTATTGAAAAATTCAATAGAATCTGGGCAAAGGCAGTCGCAAGGTTTACCACCAGACTCCTTGACGAAGGATTCTCTACATATAAAGTCTTCCATTCCGAAGCCGGAGAAACTAATGCTATCAACTTTTATTTTGACAATAGCCCTGGAAACCTAGCATTCTCTGAACCACTTATTGCAGTAATAATTGAAGAAAACAATAAATACTTATCAGGTATAAAATATCTTACTACCGGCACTGTTATAAATGTGCAGGGTAGTGCTGCCAGCGGAATATTTAAAAAGGCATATCATAAAACCCATGTAGCAAAAATCACAGGAACCGCACTTGAGGATGTTATTAAAAATCCATCTGGTATTCCCAACGTGGATGATAATTTTTCCATTGATGAAGATATCGTGCTGAACAAGGGTAATCAATCAAGCGATACTCTTGTAATGCAGTTGACATTCTTTAAACCACATACAAGTATTCAACAGACTGTTATATTGGACGAGCCTGTTTGTACTTACGGCATTGTCTCTACTGTTACGGCAGAACAGTTCTTTGATGAAGATAAGCGCTTGGTATTGAATACAAACACTAAATGGAATTCGGCAAATCCGCTTGAGAATGGCAATGCTCAGGTGCGAAACGGATTTCTTGTTTACGGCGACACGGATTATCCTGATAAAACAGGACCACAGGAATATCAAAGAAAATTCTACAAAGTGTCTGCATCCACCGGATACATAGAATTCTCCGGGATTAATTATCATGATATATCTCCTTATGGCCAGGGCGACTTGAATGTTCTTATTAAGCTCGATAACGATAATAAGTTCTTCGATCTTGGAAGAGCCGTAGGAGATAAAAACGGAGACGGTTCCGGCAGCAACAGAGAAAATTCTATCGGTGCAAGAATAAACGGTTCCGGTAACAGAGTTAACTGGTCGCTTGGAACTTATAATACTGCTTATAACAGTAATGAGTATAGAATAATCATTATCTTCAGAACCAATCGGTTTACTATTACAGGAATAACTACAGGATAGGAGTTTATATGAACAAGCTTGACTGGGTATTCAAAACCTTATTGCAAAAACGGTATACAGACCCGGACGGCAAATACTATTACAATGAGTTCGGGGACAATACGTTAAATATTCATATGGAAGAGGTATGGTCCGATCCCATAGAAAGTCCTACTATCTCTGTAGAAAAAGGGATAGCTAAAAGCTATAACCTTTTTGCACTGACAGAAGACATAACAGTACCAGACCATAAATGCTATTACGCAGCAGATCCGGAAACAGGTGAAAGGCTTAAGGATTGGATATCGGACAAGTATGGCCAGGACTATACTATTCACCTTTATGATAACAACAATAATGAGATTTTCCCTACAGACGAATGTGATTGGTTCTTTGATTATCAGACAGGTATCTTGACATTCGGCGGTTCAGTATCTGGATTCGCAAGGCCTTTTAAAGTATCAGGTTACAGATATATTGGCAGCAAAGGCAGCGGGGCCAACGACTTAAAAGAGCTTATAGGTAATCTTGAGGACTTGCGCACAGAAGAAAAAGATAACCTGGTATCAGCAATCAATGAGATAAAAGCTGCTCAGGAACACGGAATCGGGATAGTTAAAAATGAATATAACATTTTGTCCGTAGAACAGTATGAAGTCCGTTCCGTATGGTTGGACTTTTATGATATATGTTATATTAAGGGCATTTATATGCCCGGCGCAAGTATGCGGTTAAAACTCCTGACAAAACCCCTCGAAGAAGGCGGGAAATATGTTTATGACAGTAGCGAGGCAGAGGGATTAATATGGGATGTAATGACAATCCCATACATCAGTGAGTCAAATGGCCGCATATACATGGAACTTGTAAATTATGGTCCCACTACAGACTTTAATTTATGTATTTATGTTGAAAAGGAGCTGTGAATAATATGGATGCCCCAAGATTAAAATGGAGAAACTTAGAAGGTAACGAAGTAAACGAATTTAACGCATTAACGGTAGACGCCGGAATGGAGTCGGCACAACAAGTATTCTGTATTTGGAACAACTATAACCCGACAGACAACAGTAAGGCAGATATTGTCGTAGAAATAAAATCCAGTGTAACAGGCTCAACCCTTGCTGGAAAATATTTTGACGTAAGCTCTGTTAAAAACAGATACAGAGTATGGTTTAACCTTATTGGCGCAGGAACGCCTGTTCCTCCTACCGGTATAATGATTCCGATTAAGGTTGATGTTAATGACGCTGATAATGCAGCAACAATCGCGGCAGCAGTCAAAACAGCACTTGAAGCAAATGAAAATGCTCAGGCTGACTTTGCAATATCTGTATCCACAAATACGATACGCCTTATCCCTACAATAGAAGGAACATGTCAGGCTCCGAGTACACAATTGTCAGACCTTGACACCATCTTCTCATTTACATTTACACAGGGAAGCGGTGGAGTTTGCTCTGATGCTATTAATATGTCCCTTACCGCAACTGACGTACTTGGTTTTGACGGAATTGCAAGTGGACAGATTACACTGAAAGTTCAGTTTGCAAAACATAATCCCGGTTTTGATGATCTTTGGGGTTATTATGATGATTCCGGCAACTTTGTTATCGACGGATACAAAGAAGTTGGCGGCGCCGTATCTGTTCCTCTTAACTCATATGCCGGTACAAAGGGTACATTAAAGGGAGACTGGAATGCTGCATACAATACCCATTCTCTCAGAATGGAAAACTTAAAAGACAACTACGCCAAGGTTAAGCTCATTGTCGTAGTTAAACCTACAGCAACTGCCGGACAGCTTGATTTCTATACAAGAGCTACATATTCATATTCGTGATGTGATAGGAGATTTATATGTGGGTTGCAAGATTTGAAAACGGGGAGGAAGTCAGGGAGTTTGAAAATGGAGTCAGACTTCCTTTTCCTAATGATTTTATTTCGGGTTTTAAATTCGCACCTTATATGATTGAAGTAGAGAAGAATGGACTTGTCAAAATAAACGGTATGGACTTGTATTTCCATCTTGAGATTGATGGCAAGTCCTATCCGCTTTTAAATGTTGAAGGTTTTAATCCGTTCTACAGATACAACGGTGCGGTAGGAATGCGCGGAGATGGAATGACAACATCCGTCTCTATGGGTTATGATGCTTATTGCATCATTAACCAGAAGAAGATAAACATCCACCTTGAAATAGAACAAGAGAAACGACTTTTACTAAAACACATTTTAATGTGCGATCAGACAATCGACGGGAAACTTCACTGCTATTTCGATAAAAAGATTTCTTTAGCTATAAGAGCTAATGCAAACGAAGAAGTTGTTACAGTAAAAACATTGTTATAGCAATAATAATATTAACATTTCGCAATGTGTAGGGATGGCAGCTATGGTTTACGGTCTTTTCGTACAAATTTTAGAGTGACATCCCAAAACGAAGAAACAGGATTCCGTCCAGTATTAGAGTATATAGAACTAGATGGTTCTTCCAGGCAAACAACATTGTTCTATTAAGCTTTATTAATGCTTTAAGGACAAAATCTGGTCGTAATGTGAGGCGATACAATTGGCTATTGTTACTTCTTTAATGTCTAATAACGAACCTGTTATTGACATTACCCCACCTCCATCATCAACTTTTACTCCAACAATAACATTACAAGGAAGTATTACAGATGAAGATGGAGATCAGGTTAGATATAAAGTAAATGATGGCGAGTGGACTGAGTTTATGGATACACCCATCAGTATTAATGCCGTTGTGAATTTGACACCTGGGATTAATACAGTAATGGTGGTTGCCGAAGATTCAATGGGTGGTGTAAGATCAAAATCATTTAACGTTAACTTTATAAACGAATCCCCAGTACTTATTTCTGATTTTGAATATAAGGCAGTATATAGAAACTTATATTTTAATGCCGTTATAGAAGATGCAGAAAATGATCCAGTTAAATATAGAATATCTTTTAATAGTAACGTTTTAACAGACTGGACAGAATATCTTGACACACCATTGAATATAACCAAATTTATACCCGAAAGTCTTATAATGAACGGGTATAATACTTTAGTTATAGATTATATAGGCTATTACGGAAGGGTTTTTAGCAAGGTATTTGATATCGTCAAAAAGACAGTTGAATCTGTATATGTAAGTAATACGGAAGTATTTCTATATGATGATGAACTAAAGGCAAGCAATATATATACGACTTATATTAAGATACCAAAGCCAAAAGGGAATCGTGGATATGTTAAAAATGCTGTATTGACACTTAAGGTATTGAGTAATAACGGAGAAACAGGACAGATTAAGATAGCGCCCGTAATAACCGATTGGGCGACAGAATCAATATCACCAAGCAACTATCCTGTAATAGATACTTCAAAAGAAATAACAGTCGATATTACTAATACTGAGGGTATAGTTAATATTGATATAACCGTGCTTGCAGAAATAATAAGAGAATTCGAAAGTAATGGTGGTATTGCCATATATTCTAACGGATACGAGGCAGTATTCAGTGCAACTAATATAAGCGTAAATTATGAATATATACCTACGATATTAATGCTGCCGCAACAAACAAAGCATAATAATGTTAAACTGTCATGGAAACCGATTATACTTGAAAAGCCAGCGGCATTTAAAAAGCTGTCTGTAAAGAGAAGCACAAACAGTTCCTTTACTTCTTCCTCAACTGTCTTCCAGACAGAAGATATAGATGTTACTTCGTGTACCGACATGAACGTTACAGAAGGAGAATATTATTACAAAATAGAAATTGAAATGCAACAATTTGCTTACAATGGCAATCAACTCGACTTTGATCTTGAAGATGAATCAAAGTTCATCAAGTCTGATCCACATAAAGTGCAATTTATAAGTGGAGTTGTAAAATTACGTGTATCGCCTATTGAAAATATAACATTAGATTTGGAACAATCCGAATACGATCCAGATAGCATTGATGTTGCAGATGGAATTATAAGTTTGTTAGGAACATTGGAGTGATGATATATGAAATATAGCGATTTTACGTTTTTTATAATGAAAAATGGCACTATAAAATGTTGTGGTCGTAATGACTATGGTCAATTAGGGCTTGGGCACACAAATAGCCCGGTATCTGCAGTAACAGATCTACCTTTTACAGGAGTAAAGAATATAGTATGTGGTCAATATCATACATTTTTTATAATGCGAGATGGTACTATAAAATGTTGTGGTTATAATGAATATGGACAAT
>ENA-OWPA01000936-OWPA01000936.1-bioreactor-metagenome-genome-assembly--contig:-NODE-936-length-25965-cov-3.731111_pt1 | contig 25965 bp, 19 predicted proteins | sample MGYA00238139_ERZ651803 | MGnify/ENA primary metagenome ERZ651803 (study PRJEB26909, sample SAMN07631231) | bioreactor metagenome | isolation source: Switchgrass digestor | place: USA: Dartmouth... | reverse complement strand
CGGTGCAGGTACTGATAATATGAATAAAAGCGGTACGGCAAATGCCGCAGGTAACGTAAGCAATGCAGCTAAATCAGCAGGTACCGCAAGCAATATAAATTCCGCAAATAATGCAGGTTCGCAAAACCAAAAAGCAAAAGATCAGGCAAAGAAAGACCAGACGCAAAAAGGCCAGACTGCCGGAGGGGTTGCCCATGAGAAGTCTGCTCAAAGCGTAAAGCAGTCCGGGCAGGGAGCGGCAAAGCCGCAGGGTACAGGCCCGGCAAAATCCCAGCAAGGTTTTGCAAAACAGCAGGCTCAAGGGTCCAAGGATCGGTCGGGTTCAAACAAAGGTCAAAAAAATCAGAAGGAAGAGAAAAAGTCCTTTTCCCAGGGGCGGACAGATACTTACGGAAAACCTCAGGGACAGCAGAAAGGTTACGGCAAAGATCAGCATAAACAAGGAAAAGAAGATAATATGCATAAAGCTACAAGCGGTACAAAAGGAACAAGTTCCGGAAAAACAAATGACAGAAAGGATTTTGACCAACAGATGCTGGATCAAAAAGTATCGGAGAGAAACGAATTCGGTAGCAAGAAGAACAGGGACAGATATAGCAAAGATAAGATGTATAAAGATAAGGGTTCATCACAATATGATGATGAAGATATAATTTTAAATAAAATCAAAAAGGGCCAGTTTATTAAACCGAAACCTGTTGAAGAAAAGAAAGAAGAGATTAAAGTAATAACTATACCGGAAGTATTGACAATTAAAGATCTTGCAGACAAGATGAAAGTTCCCAGTTCGGCATTGATAAAGAAATTATTCCTTGAAGGAAAAGTTGTAACCATTAATCAGGAAATAACATTTGAAGAAGCGGAAGAAATAGCATTAGAATATGACATAATCGCGGAAAAAGAAGTTAAAGTCAATGAATTGGAAGAACTGCTTAAGGATATAGAAGATGATCCGTCAGCATTGGTTAAGAGGCCTCCTGTTGTATGTGTTATGGGCCATGTTGATCATGGTAAAACTTCCCTGCTTGATGCCATAAGACAAACCAATGTTACGGCAAAAGAAGCAGGCGGAATTACGCAACATATCGGTGCCTATATGGTCGATGTCAATGGGGAGAAAATTACATTCATAGATACACCGGGCCATGAAGCATTTACATCTATGCGTATGAGAGGAGCCCAGGCAACTGATATCGCGATTCTGGTTGTTGCCGCAGACGACGGTGTTATGCCTCAGACTGTTGAAGCTATCAGCCATGCAAAGGCAGCAGGAGTTCAAATAATTGTTGCAATCAACAAGATAGATAAACCCAGTGCCAACATCGAAAGAGTAAAACAGGAACTTACCGAATATGACTTAATCGCCGAAGACTGGGGCGGTGACACTATCATGGTTCCGGTATCGGCCCATACCAAGGAAGGGCTTGACGAGCTTCTGGAGATGATACTGCTGACTGCTGAGATGGAAGAACTGAAAGCTAATCCTAACCGTAAGGCCAGAGGCCTTGTTATAGAGGCTAAGCTTGATAAGGGAAGAGGGCCTGTGGCTACCATTCTGGTCCAGAAAGGTACCTTGCGCGTGGGAGACAATATTGCTGTCGGCGCATCCTACGGTAAAGTCCGCGCCATGATAGATGACAAGGGAAGACAGCTAAAAGAAGCAGGGCCTTCTACTCCTGTAGAAATACTTGGTTTAAATAGCGTACCCGATGTCGGTGAAATATTCGTCGTTACAGAAAGCGAGAAAGAAGCAAGACATATTGCCGAAACCTATATTGCACAAAGCAAGGAAAAACTTATTGCTGATACTAAATCGAAGATAACCCTGGACGGCTTGTTCTCGCAGATTCAGGCAGGTAATATAAAAGAACTGAATTTGATTATTAAAGCTGACGTCCAAGGTTCAGTTGAGGCTCTTAAGCAAAGCATGATTAAGCTCAGCAACGATGAGGTTGCCGTACGGGTAATCCACGGAGGCGTCGGTGCTATTAACGAATCCGACGTTATCCTGGCAAGTACTTCCAACGCCATTATTATAGGTTTTAATGTAAAACCTGATAATATTGCAAAAGAAAGAGCCGAACAGGAAAAGGTAGAAATAAAACTTTACAAAGTCATTTATAATGCAATTAACGATGTTGAGGCGGCCATTAAAGGTCTTTTGGAACCTGTTTATGAGGAAAAAGTAATCGGTCACGCCGAAGTTCGCCAGACTTTCAAAGCATCCGGTATAGGTACTATTGCCGGTTCCTATGTAACTGACGGCAAGATTATAAGAAGCGCCAAAGCCCGTATATACAGAGACGATAAATTGGTCCATGAAGGAAACCTGGCGTCATTAAAGAGATTCCAGGATGACGTAAAAGAGGTTGCCGCCGGTTTCGAATGCGGACTGGTATTCGAAAAATTCAATGACGTGAAGGTTAACGATAAGATTGAATTTTATATAATGGCTGAGGTGCCCAGATAATAAATATATAATAGCTCCGGATTAGAAGCAGCAAGAAAGGTATTGGTGATAGTATGAGGAAAAACAGTATAAAGAATACCAGAATAAACGGTGAAGTAAAAAAAGAGCTGAGCAATCTGATAAGCAGGGAAATAAAAGATCCCAGGATTCACCCGATGACTTCGGTTGTTGACGTAGAAGTGGCTCCGGACTTAAAAACCGCAAAAGTATATATAAGCGTAATGGGTGATGAAAAAGCCAAAAAAGAAACCTACCAGGGGTTAAAAAGCGCCGCATCCTTCATGCGCGGCCAGTTGGCCAGGAATTTAAACCTGCGTAATACACCGGAGCTTATCTTCATCATTGACAATTCCATTGAATATGGTATAAATATTTCAAAATTGATAGACGAAGTTAATTTAAAATCCTCTCAAAACGATAATGAAAATGACGATGAAGATATGGATGAGGATTTAGATGACGATTTGGATGATGAGGATTCAGATGACGTTACAGATGATGATACAGATGATGATGTATTATAAAGACATAATAAGATTGTACTTTTAAGTTAAGATACGTATACAGCTAACTAGTATACTGAAAGGGTATTAATAATGAGTATTTTTACGATAAAAAGCATAGAAAATGAATTAACAGGTGCCAAAAAGATTGCAATTGCCGGCCATATAAGACCGGACGGTGATTGCATCGGCTCCTGTACGGCATTGTTTTTGTATCTGAATGACTGCAGATATGAATTGGGGCTTGAACAGGTAGATGTATATCTTGAGCCTTTCGGTCAGGAATTTAATATTCTTTCCGGTACGGAAAATATAAGGCATTCTTGTGATTATGATGAGACATATGATGTATTTATTTCTTTGGACTGTAGCAGTCCGGACCGATTAGGGAATGCAATTAAATATTTTAATTCTGCAAAGAGGACTGTCTGTATCGATCATCATATTACCAATGTCCGATTTGCTGATATTAACCATGTGGTGGCAGATGCGTCATCCACCTGTGAGGTACTGTATAATTTGATGGACGGTGGCAGAATAACAAAGGAAATAGCCAAAAGCCTCTATATAGGTATAGTCCATGATACAGGTATGTTCAAAAACAGTAGTACTTCCGACAAAACTATGGAAATTGCTGCGCAGCTGTTAAAAACAGGAATTGATTTTACCAGACTGATTGACGAGACTTTCATCCAAAAGTCTTATATGCAGCTTCAAATACTCGGAAAATGTCTGATTGAAAGTATGCTTCTTATAGGCGGTAAAGTGATTGTGTCCAGTATTGACCGCAAGACTCTGGATTTTTACGGGGCAAATTTTGCCGATCTGAATGGAATTATCGACCAGCTCCGTACCGTAAAAGGCTGTGAAGTAGCCATTTTCATATATGAAACCAGCAATAACGAGTATAAAGTGAGTTTAAGGTCAAACGGTATAGTAGATGTCAGCAAGATCGCCTATCATTTTGGCGGAGGCGGACATATTAGGGCTGCAGGCTGTACAATGGCAGGTACCGTTAATGAAATAATTAATAATCTGACTCCTCATATTGAAGAACAGTTAAAGACCGAAAGAGCTCTGTAAAGGGGCAGATAATATTGCTGAGCGGAATTATCAATATATATAAGGAAAAAGGATTTACCTCTCATGATGTTGTAGCAAAAATGAGAGGTATATTAAAAATAAAAAAAATCGGACATACCGGGACACTGGATCCGGATGCGGAAGGAGTTCTGCCCGTATGTATCGGGAAGGCTACCAAAATTGTTGATTTGATTGTTGAAAAAAATAAAACTTACGAAGCGGTATTAAAGCTTGGTATTGTAACAGATACTCAGGATTTGTCGGGGAACATAATTAAAAGTTCTCCCGTAGACGTAGATTTAGAACAAATAAAAAAAGCGGCAGAAAGATTTGTAGGCGGGTATGATCAAATCCCGCCGATGTATTCTGCGGTTAAAGTTAACGGAAAGAAGCTTTATGAACTGGCAAGGCAGGGCAGGGAAATTGAAAGATCATCCCGAAGGGTAATGATACACAATATAAATATTCTTGATTATAATCCTGTCGAGCATGAGGTGAAATTGCAGGTAGACTGCGGAAAAGGTACCTACATCAGGACTTTGCTGCACGATATGGGCGAAATTTTAGGCTGCGGAGGAGCAATGAAATCGTTACTTAGAACCAGAGTAGGTATCTTTGATATAGCCGATGCATTATACCTGAATGAAGTGGAGGAATATGTACGCAAAGGCAGTATAGGCGAACATATAGTCCCGGTAGATGAGATTTTTGCTTCATACCCTAAGGTGGTTATGGCCAGCAAATACGATAAGTTGATTTATAACGGCAATTCTTTTTTTATTAATCATTTAGCTTCCGGTTTCGGGTTGGATATTTCCGAGGGGATTTCTTATGTACGGGTATATGATTCTAAAGGAGAATTTGTCGGCATTTACAGGTATGAGCCGGATACAGGAAGATTTGCCGTTCAAAAAATGTTTTTATAAAATTTTTATAATGAAATATTTCGTCAATAAAAAAAATGTTCTCTTTGATGAAATATTTTTTCTAAAGACAACTGGAGGATTTAATGAAATATATAGCAGGAAAAACACAATTTTATATAAATAACAGTGCAGTTACTCTCGGCAAATTTGACGGATTGCACCTGGGACACCAAATGCTTATTAACGAAGTTCTGGCCCATAAAAAACAGGGTTTGACATCGGTTATGTTTACCTTTTTGTATCACCCTCATAACGTTATTTCCGATAACGAGATTAAATTAATTTATACGGAGGAAGAAAAGAAAAATAAACTGTCACAAAGCGGATTGGATATTTTGATATCCTATCCTTTTACTTATGAAACAAAAAACATTGAGCCGGAAGATTTTGTGAAAGATATCCTCGTTGAGAAAATGGATGCAAAGGTGATAGTTGTAGGCAATGATTTCAGGTTCGGCCGTGAACGCAGAGGAGATGTAAATATGCTTAAATCCATGGAGAGTATCTATGGCTTTAAGGTTATAGCTTTTGAAAAGAAGAAATGGAATAACAAGGTTATCAGCAGCTCCGCTATACGCAGCGAGCTGGAAAAGGGCAACATGGAAGCGGTAAATGCCATGCTGGGAACCCCTTATTCCATAACCGGAAAAGTTATGCACGGAAGAAAAATCGGAAGGACCCTGGGAATGCCTACGACAAATCTGATATCTCAGGAAAACAAGCTCCTTCCTCCCAACGGTGTCTATGTTACACGGACGATTATTGACGGAAAATATTATCCCGGAATGACCAATATAGGTTTTAAACCCACTGTCGGCAAAGATAAGCATATAAGCATAGAGACATATATTTATGATTTCGAAAGGGACTTATATGGACGGGAAATAACCGTTGAGTTTCTTTTTTATGTCAGACCGGAATTTAAATTTGACAGTATTGGCGAATTAAAAGCCAGGATGGATGAAGATTTGGCATTCGGAAGAAAATATTTTGAAATTTGATATTCATTGACTGCCAAATAACAGATATGGTAAGATGGTAAAAAATATACAGGAAGGAAGTAATTGCCATGGGAAAGTTTTTTGAAAAGAAGAATTTTGGTATTCCGGTTACTATCCTGGTTGTATTAGCTTATCTGACAGGATATTCTTTGGCAAAAAATTTGTCCGGAGCTCTTATTGCGGCAATGTTATTTGCAGCAGCGGTTTTTATATTTGATTTTGATGACAGGGTAAGAAATGCCGTTAAACATTCATATGTTTTCGCAATAATATTCCAATTGTTATATTTTGCTATAGAACTGATAACTGCCGTTATTGGTTTTATTTCCGGTGGTATCAGCGACTTCAGTTCAATAAACGACATATTTTACTCGATACGGTATTTATGGAATGCAAATATATATTTGGTTTCCTTTATAACATTTCTTATAAATGCGGCGGTAAATATAATTTATGCCGTCTTTATAATATTGGCCCTGACCGGAAAAGATGTAAAAATCGGTATAATAGCCAGAATTCTCGGCGAAGCGCCGCCAAAAAATCCTAATCGACAGCAACCGAACTATTATAGACCGCCGGTTCATCCTGTACCGCCGGTTCATCCCACAGCGCCCGGCAATCAGCCACATTCAGCGTATCCTAATGCAAATGTACCTAATAACTCTCAGGTAAACGTACAACCGGTTGCACCCGTAAGCCCACAGGAGCCTAATGTACAGGCGCAGCCGAATAATATGCATGTACAACCTAATATTGTACAGGTTCAGCCGCCTTATGTGCAGGCAACATCTGCGCAGAAATCCGGGCAGCCTAACGGCGTACAGGCTGATGAAAAAGGCCATGTTCCGGAAAGTCAAAATGCCAATATATGCTCGAACTGCGGGAAGGTTAATATAAATGAAGCCATTTACTGTGCCGCATGTGGAACAAAGCTGAAATAGGTACATAATATTACCATATTTGAAACGGGCAGAATTAAGGCATAATAAGAACGTATTAGGTAAAAGCCAAAATAAGGGCATAATATGACTGAATAATAATAAAAATGTAGTTGAAAACATGAGAGTATTATGATATTATAGCAAATGTGATTTATTTAGCCGATACTCGGAAGAAGGATGCTCCGGCCTTTTCTTAGTATTTGGTGTTTATCAAAAAGAAGGAGGAAAATACTATGCTTAGTAAAGAAAGAAAAGCTGAAATTATCAAAGAGTTCGGTAGGACTCCTCAAGACACAGGTTCACCTGAAGTTCAGATTGCGCTGTTAACAGAAAGAATAAATCAGATAACAGAGCACTTAAAGAAAAACAAAAAAGACCATCATTCCAGAAGAGGACTTTTTAAGATGGTCGGTCAAAGAAGAGGACTTCTTGAGTACCTTAAGAGAACCAATATTGAAGCTTATCGTGAACTGATTGAGCGTTTAGGTATAAGAAAATAATAATTAGACGTAAAACATATCAAAAGCTGCTCCTGTTGCAAAATCAATGGAGCAGTTTTTATATTAAACAGGAAATTCCGCTGAAATTCCTGTTGAATAAAAAATACTGGATAAACAATTGTGCTATAAGAATTTTACCCGCAAAAAGCCGGCATAGCATACTGTATATGCAGAATTTGACATGAAAGAGGAACTTTATGAATCGTATAAAAATTATACTAAAAGATAAAGAATTTTTAAAAAAGACATTTGCGATCACCATACCGATAGTACTTCAAAATCTCTTAAATAATCTGGTTAACCTGGTCGATACCTTAATGATCGGGAAACTTGGAGAAACAAGTATAGCTGCCGTAGGTCTTGCCAATAAATTATTTTTTGTATATTCCCTGTTATTGTTCGGGGTCAGCAGCGGTTCCGGAGTACTGGCCGCTCAGTATTGGGGAAAAGGTGAGTTGTTAAACATAAAAAGAGTTTTGCGTATAGCCTTGTTAATGGGAATAGGCGGTTCATTGCTTTTTGCTGTTCCGGGATTTTTCTTTCCGGAGCTGGTCATGAGAATATTTACACCGCTGGAAGATACCATACTGGAAGGAACAAAGTATCTTGTTATAATCGTATTCAGTTATCCTTTGACGGCGGTTACCTTATCATATGTATCAATACTGAGAAGCATGAACTATGTTAAGCTTCCTGTTGTTATAACTGGTATATCCATTCTTGTCAATGTATTTTTTAACTATTGTTTCATATACGGCAATTTGGGCTTTCCCAAAATGGGTGTGGCGGGAGCAGCTTTGGCCACACTGATTGCCAGAATCGTAGAATGTGTAACCTTATTGCTTCTGGTATATTCCCACAAAGCCGGTGACGGGAAACTGGGAGATTTTATTCACCAAAAATATGATAAGGCAAAGGAACAGGGGGATAAATTTCTTAATAAGGTATTCCTTTCAAAATATTTTAATACCGCCCTGCCGGTAATTATCAATGAGTTTATGTGGGGATTTGGCGTAACCATGTATTCGCTTGTATATGGCAGAATGGGAGATGCTGCAACAGCAGCCATCACCATCACCAATACGGTCGAACAGGTGGCTTTGGTATTTTTCTTTGGCATCTGTCATGCATCGGCGGTGCTGCTCGGAAATGAACTGGGTTCCAATGAGCTAGATAAGGCAGAAGAACATGCCAAAAACTATATTTTTATGATGTTTATATTGTCCATAGTGGGAGGTATTATTGTATTTCTTGTCCGGAATCAGGTGGCTGCAATGTTTGATGTATCGGACGAGGTGCTTAATTATGTTATACTTTGTATAACGGTTTTTGCATTATATATGCCTGTCAGAATGGTAAATACCCTGTTCATCGTGGCAATATTAAGAAGCGGAGGAGATACCAAGGCATCCCTGATGTTTGACGTTTCCAGTGTTTACCTGATAGGAATTCCTATGGCTGTATTAGGTGGGCTGATACTTAAACTTCCGATTTATATCGTATATGCCATGATTATGATTGAAGAGGTATACAAACTGATTTTCAGCTATATCCGTTATAAAAAGAAAAAATGGCTTAGGAATATAGTGTTATAAAAAGTTTAATGATATTATCTGAACATAGGAAAAATATTGTAGCATATCGGAAATAATAATGATATAATAATAGAGTTAGAGCCGTATAAGGACAATCCGAGACTACTGAAAAGCCTATTGTTTATATAAATAAGGCTATAGTTTATATAAATCTGTAGGTTTTTCAGTCGTTTCGGTGCCTTACGGCTCTGCAAATTAAATTAGGAAAAGGAGAGAAGCTATGTACAAAAGTTACACTATGGAACTGTGCGGCAGGACTCTAAGAGTTGATATTGGCAGAATGGCCGCCCAGGCAAACGGAGCTGCTTTGATGCATTATGGCGATACGGTTGTGTTGTCGACAGTAACAGCATCTGATAAGCCCAGAGAAGGAATAGATTTTTTTCCTTTAAGTGTTGAGTATGAAGAAAAGCTGTATGCCGTAGGTAAAATTCCCGGCGGCTTTATAAAAAGAGAAGGAAAGCCCACGGAAAATGCAATTCTTGCATCCCGTGCCATAGACCGTCCGATGAGACCTTTGTTCCCGAATGACTACAGGAACGATGTTACCATTGATAACCTGGTTCTTTGTGTAGATCAGGACTGCTCGCCTGAGCTTACGGCCATGCTTGGATCATCCATAGCCACCTGTATTTCAGATATACCGTTTAACGGACCGATAGCTGCTACAATGGTAGGCATGGTTGACGGAGAGTTGGTATTTAATCCGACTTCACAACAAAGAGAAAAATCAGATCTTTCTCTTACAGTTGCTTCCACCAGAGATAAAGTAATAATGATTGAAGCCGGTGCCAACGAGATCCCAGAAGAAAAAATGATTGAGGCAATATATGCTGCCCATGAAATTAATCAGAAAATAATAGAATTTATCGATAAAATTGTGGCGGAATGCGGTAAGCCAAAGCATGAATATGAAAGATTTGCGGTACCTGAAGAAATGTATGAGGATATGGTTAATTTCATAACCCCTGAGGCTATGGAAGAAGCCGTATTTACCGATGAAAAACAGGTAAGGGAAGCCAACATAAAAGAAATAGTTGATAAATTGACAGCCCGCTATGAAGTGGATCATCCGGACTGGGTTCCGTTTATAAATGACGCGGTATATAAGTTCCAGAAAAAGACCGTAAGAAAAATGATACTGAAAGATAAGAAACGTCCGGACGGCCGTAGATTCGATGAAATCAGAAAACTGGCTGCTGAAATTGATGTTCTTCCAAGAACACACGGTTCGGGCATGTTTACCCGCGGACAGACTCAGGTACTCACCGTAACGACTTTGGGAGCTTTGGCAGAAACCCAAAGACTTGACGGTATTGATGAAAATGAAACCGTAAAAAGATATATGCATCATTATAATTTCCCTTCTTTTTCTGTCGGTGAGACCAAGCCTTCAAGGGGACCTGGAAGACGGGAAATCGGCCACGGTGCTTTGGCAGAAAGGGCATTGCTGCCGGTACTTCCTTCGGAAGAAGAATTCCCTTATGCAATCCGTACCGTATCGGAAGTTTTGGAATCCAACGGTTCCACGTCCCAGGCCAGTGTCTGCGCATCCACCCTTTCGCTTATGGCTGCCGGTGTGCCTATTAAAGCTATGGTTGCAGGTATATCGATAGGTCTTGTTACGGGAGAAACGGACGATGACTATGTACTTCTTACAGACATTCAAGGTCTTGAAGACTTCTTTGGCGATATGGATTTCAAGGTAGCAGGAACCCATAAAGGTATAACCGCTATACAGATGGATATCAAGATTCACGGTCTTACAAGGGAGATTGTCGAAAAGGCCTTATACAGAGCAAGGGAAGCCAGGGTATATATTATTGACGAAATTATGGCCCCGGTTATTTCAAAACCCAGACCTGAAGTAGGACCATATTCACCGAAGATTATTCAGATTAAGATCGATCCTTCAAAAATTGGTGACGTTGTCGGTCAAAGAGGCAAGACAATCAATGCAATCATTGAACAGACCGGTGTTAAAATTGATATTACCGATGACGGTGCCGTATCCATATGCGGACCGGATAAGGAAAGCATCAACAGAGCGGCCCAGATGATTGAGACTATTGTAAGTGACTTTGAAGAAGGTAAGATCTACGAAGGTAAAGTTATCAGTATCAAAGAATTCGGAGCTTTCCTGGAGTTTGCACCCGGTAAGGAAGGATTGGTTCATATATCCAAGTTATCCAAGCAAAGGGTACGCCATGTGGAAGATATTCTTACCATAGGTGACAGAGTAAAGGTTGTATGCCTTGGCCAGGATAAAATGGGTAGGGTATCTTTCAGTATGAAAGATGTAATGTAATTAAAACGCATTATAAAATATAAATGTGTTTTAATAATTTAAAGGAGAATTGTCATAACAGACGAATTAAAAACGTCTTATGCAGTAAACAGGTATGGCTTAATAGAATTTTATATGAGTTATTTATTAAATAAAAATTATTTAAAGGATTCAATTATAATTATGAATTCTTACACATTAGGGCTGTTAACAAGCAGCTCTTTTTTTAGGCGCTTTGTCAAGTATGATATGTTTGAATTATGCTAAAACACTAGGCTTAGAGCCTATTTTTATGATTGACTCACCGATACCTGTTTTTGAGCACCGATATCGCCTTTTTTTAAGAATTAGATAGCAGTCTTTGAACTGTAAAGGTAAATCTTTTATTTTTGATAACGGTAATCATGTACCTGTTTAGTTTGTTGATGACAACAAGGACAAATCTGTGTTGTGGCTTTTGTTTCAATATAAATTTTTAAATAATTATCTGCGTGGCTGATTTTTTTTACAAAAATACCTTCCAAATTTAATAAAGATGTGATATGCTTATTAAGCATATTTAATTTACCTCCTGGTGGTCTACTTATTGACTGGCACTGGGAGGTTTTTTTTATTATAAACTAAAATGCTGGGGTTGTGAACTAAATGATTCACTTACCCCAACATTTATTATAGAACCAAAATTAATATAATAAAGAAGCATCATTCCAAGGAAGGAGAAATTTTCGTTCCTTAAAAATGATGCTTCCTTAATAATAGTATTTGCATAATTTTACTATTGTTTATTTAGCAGATTTAGTTCAATCATATATCATTAGTTTTATTACATTAGCTTATATAAATATTAGTTCTTACTATATTCTGGCGACACCGGTCTTTTTAGCAGCGTCAATTACTGCCTGTGCAACTACGGGCACTACACGTTTATCGAGAGGATTCGGTATTATATATTCAGGACTCAGTTCCTCATCCGGTATAAGTGAAGCGATTGCGTAGGACGCGGCTACTTTCATTTCTTCATTAATAGTTGTTGCATGGCAGTCCAGGGCACCGCGGAAAATTCCGGGAAATGCAAGTACATTGTTGATCTGATTAGGAAAATCGGAACGGCCGGTTCCTACAATAAACGCTCCGGTTTCTTTGGCAACATCGGGCATAATCTCGGGTATGGGGTTAGCCAATGCAAAAATAACAGGTTTGTCTGACATGGCCTTTATCATTTCCGGAGCAACAACGTTAGGCGCCGATACTCCGATAAATACATCCGCACCTGCCATGGCATCTGCAAGAGCGCCTTTTATATGTTCAAGGTTTGTTACTTTAGCCATCTCGGCCTGGGCAGGATTTAATTCGGCCATACCTTCACAGATGATGCCAAATCGGTCAACCATGATAAGATTTTTTAGCCCTAAATTTAATAAGTGTTTACCAATTGCTATTCCTGCTGAACCGGCACCGTTTATTACAACCTTGATTTTATCCAGGTCTTTTTTAACAACTTTAAGTGCGTTGAGCAAGGCAGCCGCAACAACAATAGCAGTACCATGCTGATCGTCATGAAAAACCGGTATATCGCAAATTTCTTTAAGTTTTTTCTCAACTTCAAAACATCTTGGAGCTGCTATATCTTCCAGGTTTATACCGCCAAAACTTCCTGATATTAAATAAATTGTGCGTACCAGTTCGTCAACATCTTTCGTTCGGATGCAAATAGGAAATGCGTCAACCCCTGCAAATTCCTTAAACAGGGCACATTTTCCTTCCATAACAGGCATACCGGCTTCAGGGCCGATATCTCCCAATCCCAATACGGCTGAACCGTCGGTTATAACGGCAACCAAATTACTGCGTCTTGTCAGTTCAAATGATTTATTATAATCTTTTTGGATTTCCAGGCAGGGTTCTGCAACACCGGGGGTATAGGCCAGGGACAAATCTTCCCTGCTGCCGATTGATACCCTTGAAATAACTTCAATTTTACCCTTCCATTCATAATGTTTTTGCAGAGATTGTTTCCTTACGTCCATAAGAACCTCCATAAAATACTATAGAAAATTAATTAATCTTCAAAGGGGAATTTATATTGTGTTAATCCCAGTTCATCACGGATTTTTATTAATTCTTTCTGTACGGAATCATTGATGGGAACACCGCTGTCCTTTCTTTCCTGCCATACAAGATACTCTTTTTCACCTGCGGTATAAATGCGATCATGGCCCGGTGCTTTTGCGGAACTGCGAAGCTCGCGTAAAATATCACCGCAGGTCTTTTTAAATGCCTCAAGACCCATGAAAGCTTCCGGATCGATAGCGATAAAGAAATGGCCAAGATGATATGGTACCAATTCTCCGTTTGGTCCGATACCGGACAATGCGCGAAGGAAGTTTCCTTGCTGCAGGGCGGCTGACAATATTTCAACAACTGTAGCATAGCCGTAACCCTTGTAACCAGCCAATTCTTCACCAATACCTCCAAGAGGTGCCAGTGCGGCTTCGCCTGATGTCAAATCCTTTAAAATCTGTACAGAGTCAGTTTTAGCTGTACCGTCACGTCCAATTACTGTACCTGCAGGTGTCGGTTTACCGATACGGGCATAATATTCAATACGTCCCCTTTGTATAATCGAAGTAGCACAGTCAAGCACAAACGGGAATTCTTCGTCTGTGGGGAAACCAAAAGTAAGCGGGTTGGTACCAAGCATATTTTCAACACCGAAGGTAGGTGCTATGGACGGTCTGGCATTAGTGCCTGTAATTCCTATAAGGCCGGCCTGTGTTGCCATAGTTACATAGTATCCTGCAATACCATAATGAGTAGAATTTCTTACCGCAACCATACCCATGCCGTATTTTTTGGCTTTTTCGATTGCCATGTTCATGGCACGGTAACCGATAACCTGACCCATTCCGTCATGGCCATCAACTACGGCAGTAGTAAGGGTTTCTTTTACAACTTCAAAATTGGTAACAGGATTCTGAATGCCGGCTTTAATACGATCCAAATAAATTGGTTTAAAACGGTTTACACCGTGTGATTCGATACCGCGTTTATCAGATTCCAATAAAACATCAGCACATATTTTGGCGTCTTCCTCAGGAACGCCGTATGCTTTAAATACATCGACTACAAAATTAGTTATTGTAGTCCAGTCAACAATATTTGATTTATTTCCCATGTCAAAGCCTCCTTAATAAAATTATATTGTATTTATTGTAATTTATATGAGTTAACAAAATTGATATATTTGGAAAAAATAAAAAGCGACTCCCATAATAATGGTAGTCGCTTTTTCTCTTCATCACTAAGCACCTATTTACATTTTTATTATATATCAGTCCATCTGTAAAGTCAATATATTTCTTTTGAAAGAAAATGGTACTAAACATTAATTAATAAAAATTATATAATATATTACACAAATCGCAAATTACTTAAACCATACGTTAAAAAACCTTAAATATCATAATTACATAAACCCTAAATATCATAATTACATAAACCATATCTTATCATTAGTTGACGATACCGCAATAGCACCGGCTTTTAAAGCATTTATAACATCAGATTTATCGGTAATTAACCCACCTGCTATAAGAGGTGTCTTAATTTCTTTGCATAGTCTGTTTATAACTTTAAATAAACAACCGGGCAAAATTTCGATAACATCCGGGTTATAATCCGTTGATTGCTTTATAAGATTATCATAAGCAAGTGAATCTATTAAGAAAGAACGCTGTATTGCAAATAATGACAGTTCTTTGGCGCGTTTAATCAATATAGGCTTGGTGCTGATTATACCGTCCGCATTAGTGTATTGCTTTATATAATCTACCGCTACTTCCTTACTTCCTAGCCCGGCAATAAGATCTACATGGACAATTGCATATTTCCCCATTTCTTTAACTTTATTGACAATATCACCAATATTGCAGATATCGCCGAAAAGAATAAATACGATTTTGCTGTCAGATAATTTACATTTATCCAAACCATCCAGGCTCTTTAACGCAGCGATAATAGGATATTCTTCTGTGCATTGAATCAGATTTTCTAAAGATAACTTCATTTTATTCCCTCTTCAGTTTTATAAAATAAAAATTAAAATTTATTCTTATAAATTATAACATATTTTCAGCCTGTTTGCTATTAATATGTTATATGACAGGCCGGATCGCTTAAGTATATAGGCTATTGTAATACTAACAGATAACATGTAGAAGACTGGGAAGAATTTTATTTCGGATAAGATATAAAATCTTTTATATTTTACAAAATTCCCGATAAATATAAAATTTGCAAGAATTTATGCGACTAAAGATTCGAAATATTCTGGCTTATCAATTATTTTAGTGGTATAATTTTATTTGAATAGTATATTCAAATAATTATATTTGATTATTGGAATGATTATATTTAAATACCAGGCCAACTGCCATTTTCATAATTGTTCTTAATGTACCAATAAGATATTATTTGGTTAATGCATCAATAAGATATTATTTGATTAATGTATCAATAAGGTATTATTAGATATTTATTGTAATTATAATTAACGCAATTTAAATATTTTAATTTGTAAAATATAAAAAGTCTTATGGAGGTGTTTTAATGTCAAATTATATAATGGCACTTGATCAGGGGACAACCAGTTCAAGGTGCATACTTTTCAACAGTAAAGGCGAGATTTGCAGTGTAGCCCAACAGGAATTTGCTCAAATATATCCACAGCCAGGATGGGTAGAACATGATCCTGTTGAAATATGGACAACCCAATTAAAGGTTGCCAAAGAGGCAATGAATAAACTCGGAATTACCGCAAAAGATATTGCAGCCATCGGAATAACGAATCAGAGAGAAACTACTATTGTTTGGGATAAACATACGGGCGTTCCAGTTTACAATGCTATTGTGTGGCAATGCAGAAGAACTTCATCTATAGTGGATGATTTAAAGAAGCAGGGATATTCAGACATGATAAGAAAAAAGACAGGTCTGATACCTGATGCGTATTTTTCTGCTACCAAGCTGAAATGGATTATGGATAATGTTGATGGGGCCAGGGCTAAGGCGGAAGCCGGAGACCTTCTGTTTGGGACTGTTGATACATGGCTTATATGGAATTTGACAGGAGGAAAAACTTTTGTAACCGATTATACTAATGCTTCAAGAACCATGATGTATGATATACATAAGCTTCAGTGGGATGATGATATATTAGGCCTTCTTGACATACCTAAAACCATGCTGCCACAAGTAGTACCTTCCAGCAGTGTTTTTGGTTATACAAGCAGAGAGCTCTTTGGTGATGAAATACCGATCAGCTGTGCAGCGGGAGATCAACAGGCGGCCTTATTCGGACAGTGTTGCTTTGAAGCCGGTGATGTTAAGAATACATATGGTACAGGTTGCTTTATGCTTATGAATACCGGAGACAGGATTGTAGAGTCCAAAAACGGCCTTATAACAACAATTGCAATCGGTATGAACAATAAGATTGAATATGCTCTGGAGGGCAGTGTGTTTATTGCCGGAGCTGCAATACAATGGTTAAGAGACGGTCTCCGCCTTATAACAAGTGCATCTGAGACGGAAGAGCTTGCATATAAGGTTGATGATACCGAGGGTGCATATGTAGTACCGGCCTTTACCGGTTTGGGGGCACCTTATTGGAACCAATATGCAAGAGGGGTTGTAGCAGGTATAACAAGAGGATTTACAAAAGAGCACTTTGTAAGAGCAACTCTGGAATCCCTGGCATATCAGACACATGATATCTTAAAAGCTATGGAAAGCGACGCTAATCTCTGCATTAAAAATCTAAAAGTTGACGGAGGGGCTTCTGCAAATAACTTCCTGCTGCAATTTCAATCAGATATTTTAAATACAACCGTAATCAGGCCAAAATGCATTGAGTCCACGGCAAAAGGAGCGGCATATCTTGCCGGACTTGCGGTTGGCTTTTGGAAAGATAAAGATGAAATCAAAGCAGGTTGGGAGATTGATCGGGAATTTGTACCTAACATGTCGGAAGACAGGAGAGCATCACTGTTAAAAGGCTGGGAAAAAGCCGTTAAATGTGCGCTTACATGGGCGGAATAATTGTCATTTAATCGAAAAACTTAAATATTTATAATATTTTATAAACCTTCTGGTGGCATTTGTTGACCGGCACCGGGAGGTTTTTATGCTATATGAAATTATATATATTTGAAAGACGGCTGATTTAAGTTAATAGGTACAAAGGTTATGAAAGCAGCAAAAAAGAGTAAGCAAACATCAAATTTATTCGCTTACTCTTTTATTGATTAAATTATTTTTATCCTAATGTATATAATATCTTAGTGGTCGTCCTAAGCGTTTTTCATCAGTTTATCGGAGCCCAAATTAATGGGTAAATGATAAATAACAAATTCTTATATCTGGCTTTTTAATTCATTCTTTACCTTTGTATTAACGGCTATACCCAAACCCATCATAGCCCAGAATATCGGAGCGACAACTATCATTGAGTCATTGGCTATACCCATAATCATATAGCAAAATGTAGATAAGAAGATCGCAACACCGGCCTGGCTGTAAAAGCTTTTATATTGGCTCTCTTTAATATAGAGACAAAAACTTGTTATAAAATATATTCCGTAGAATACAAGGAAGGCAATTAAGGAGAGGACGCCGGTCTGAACGCCCATTTGCAGGTACATGTTATGAGGTTTGGTTATAATCTGATCATAATAGCCAAAATTATAACGGTTTACATAATCCCGCATGGGAAATACCAGTTGAAACGTATCTGCTCCGGAACCAAATACCAGATATTTTTTAAGCAGCGGCAAAGTTCTGGACCAGATATAACCCCGACCGGATGCATATTTTTCATACCCTGTAAATAAAGCAGAAGGGGCTTTTTCAATTTTATCCTTTTTTCCGTATATATTTATAAGATAATATGAACCGTCTTCCGTGATGTTTGTAAAATACCAGTCATGTCCGTCAATTCTGACATAAAAACAAGGTTCGTTATCAAATGTGGCAAGCCCTATCTCGAAACCGGGGAAACGTTCATCCTGGACTGTAAAACTATAATACTCTTCCATTTGATTTAGTAAAATGTTGTTGTTAAAGTCATCAGTTACATCAAAAAATGCATAATTATGGTCAGAAATCAGTTTTATGTGCATGTTATTATTGTTATAGGTAATAACAATTTCATCGTCCAAAGTCTTTATATCCTGAAGCGCCACTTCGGATTTTTGTATATTGATAGCTTGTCTTAACTGATAGGATAAAATATTGTCGTTTGCGCGATTATAAAGAATAATCGAACAAATCACAAACAAAAAGGCAGGAATGGACAGATAAAAATATTTTATTAGTTTTTTTGAAAATATAATAACACCTAATAAACCGGTAGCCAGTAATGCTATGATTGCGGTTTTCGATTTGGAGCCTATTAATGCAATCAGTGATCCTGCAATAGCTATAATATACAGTGGAAGTTTCCAGTATTTCTTTTTAGTCAGCAGGGCCAAAGTAGCAAGTAAAGGCGTTGTTAAGGCAACATATGATCCTACATAGTTCGGGTTATATAAAGTAAGATAAACTCTGTTATTTTCAAATTTAAAGGAAACCGAAGAAAGGTCTTTCAAATATTTCTTTGGCAATATTAAACTTAAGCCCAGTTTTGTCCTGAAAAAGTCCTTGCCCAAATACTGGGAAAGTGCTAGCAAACCCATAATAATTATGCTTACTACAAAGCAATTAATAATTAGCTCCAAATCCTTCTCTGTTTTTACATATACAGAAGCATAATAGACAAGAAGACAATAGCCAAGCAGGACAAAAAACGATTCAAAATGTTCATGTATTCCGGAAAAACTGAACTTTCTGTATTCACTCAGTAATGAAGACAGAAAGGCAAGTATAACATAAACAGCAAGGGGAATTAATATATGTGAATAATAAAGTTCCCTGCGATCTATGCAGAATTTTATCAATAAAATAATAATCATTGTAAAGGTTATAATCAGGAAAAATTTTTGCTTATATATCAGGAATGTATCATCAGATTCTTCTATAAAAGTAAACCAGGAAAATCCTGATAGATTTGTATTGTATTCCTTTAACCGCATGATAAAGGGTAAAACAGACATGGAAAATATAATAGGTAACAGCAGCCATATATTTGTTTTATCCTGTGTTATATTATTTTGTATCTTGTAATTTTTCGTATTTTTATTATTCTGTAAGTTTTTTGGGTTCCCTGTTGCGTATTTCTTGCTGGACATCAAAATTACTCCTTTGCAGTGGTTGAATAATATCATTTCAATTATACAACACTTGAAGGTTTTACACAATAAGTTTCGATACGGGCCATACAGCTATACCGGACAAAGCAGCATATTGTCTAAATCATTTGACACAGGGTTATACTTATAATATAATTGGTTAATGCAAATGAGTTGCAATAGAGGTGATGACGGATGAAGAAAAAATTAATCATATTAATAAGCCTGATGGTTGTAGTGGCAGCAGCCGTATTTGCCATAATTAGCCGCAATAATAGTGTATCCGGGACAGATGAAGGCGATATAAGAGTAGTTACTTCGTTTTATCCGGTATATATACTTACGTTAAATTTAACGGATCAGGTACCTGGTATAAAAGTGGACAGCCTGACCGATTTTAGTTCGGGATGTCTGCATGATTATCAGCTAACCACCGACGATATGAGATTATTGTCCGATGCGGATTTATTTATTATAAACGGGGGCGGTATGGAAGAGTATATGGATGATGTTTTAAAAACTTATCCTGATTTGAAAATCTTAGATCTGGGCGAAGGGGTTCCCATGCTTGAAAGCCTTGAGCATGATGGAGAAAGCAATCCTCATGTATGGCTGGATCCGGAATTATATATGCTGCAGATAGAGAATGCAAGACAGGGCCTGGCAGAATATATTAATAATTTATCGGATGATAACAAGGCTGCAATGACGGAAAAAATAGATTCCAACGCTAAGATTTATCAGGATAAAATCAAAGAGATTTCCGATGAGATGAACCGGTTATTGGATTTGGTTAGGAACAGGATTGAGAATGAAAATATAAGCAACAAGGTTGTAATTTTCCATGATTCCTTTGCCTATCTTGCCGGTAAAGCAGGCCTTGAAGTGGCATTTTCCTTGGAAATTGATGATGATACACCTTTGAGTGCAGGCCGGATAGCCGAAATTATAGATGCAATCAACAGTGAAAATATACATTACCTTTTTGCCGAACGCCAGTACAGGGACACCATATCCGATCGGATTGAAGAAGAAACCGATGCCGAAGTATATGTTATTGATACTGCTGTTATGGGAGATTTAGACAAAGACGCTTATATTAATTCTATGAAAGGCAATATAAAAACATTGAAAGAAGCCTTTGAAGGAAGCGATTAACTTGAGGAGGACATCCTATGCTGAGGGCCTTTTTTAAAAAAGATATAATTGAAGAACATAAAAAAGGGTGTGAGAATCCTGCCTGCGGACAGCATTGCCTTAGGATTAAGGATATGAGTGTCAGGGCAGGAGAGGATACAATAATAGAAAATGTAAATATGCATATTCATTGCGGTAAGATTACCGTTATAATAGGAAGAAACGGTGCGGGAAAAACGACATTAATAAAAGCCATTCTTGGAGAAATAAAACACAGCGGCAAAATAGAATTCACAGATCTGAAAAACGAGAAAGCGCAAGACCTGAAAATCGGATATGTGCCGCAACATTTTAATATCGAAAAAAATACGCCTGTAAGTGTCTACGATATGTTCGCAGGATACATAAGCAGGACGCCGGTCTTTTTCAGAAAAAGCAGAAAGGTATATGATTTTATTAAAGGCCGGCTAAGAATTTTTGATGCCCAGGATTTAATTGACAAGAGGGTTTGCGATTTGTCCGGAGGCGAAATGCAGAGAGTGCTTCTTGCTATTGCTGTCACACCCATACCGAATTTGCTGCTTCTGGATGAGCCGGTTTCCGGTATAGACAAAAACGGTATGGAGCTTTTTTATAAAAATATTCAGATGCTGAAAGAAAAATTTGATCTTGCCATGATTGTGGTTTCCCATGATTTTGAATTTGTAAGAAAGTATGCGGATTATGTAATACTGCTTGATAAAACCATACTAAAAGAAGGTTCGTTTGAAGAGGTAAGCAAATCCGAGGACTTCCAAACAATATTCGGGAGAGATTATAATGAATATACTTTATGATATAATGGAAAAAATACTGCCGTTTTCATGGATTGAATATAATTTTATGAAGAATGCATTGCTGGCTGTTATAATAATAACGCCTCTGTTCGGTATTCTTGGCACAATGATAGTCAATAACCGGATGGCTTTTTTTTCGGATGCCTTAGGCCATTCAGCTTTAACAGGAATAGCCCTGGGGGCGCTGTTGGGAATTGCGGATACCGATATATCGATGATCATTTATGCCGTCATATTTGCAGTTTTATTAAATCATATTAAGCGTAAGAAAACCCTGTCTACAGATACGTTGATTTCTGTTTTTTCTTCGTTCAGCATGGCCATGGGACTGGTAATCCTGTCCAAAGGCGGCAACTTTGCCAAATACTCAAGTTTGCTTGTGGGCGACATATTAAGTATTACCGCCCGTGAAATCGGCCTATTATGCCTTATCTTTATATTGACGATATTATATTGGTTCTTTGGTTTTAATAAACTTAATTCTGTTGCCCTTAACATTTCCCTGGCTAAAAGCAAAAATATTAAATCAAACATTGTGGAGACTTCGTTTTGTATCTTGATGGCTGTAATCGTTATGTTATCTATAAAGTGGATAGGCATTTTGATTATTAACGCCTTACTGACGTTGCCGGCTGCCGCAGGCCGAAATATATCTTCAAATATGAGGGAATACCATTTGTTTTCGATATTGATATCAATATTTTCAGGCATCACAGGCCTGGTATTGTCATTTTATCTGGGAACCGCTACGGGGCCCACGGTGGTTATTATTGCAGCTTCTATATTTTTCATAACACTTATTTTGGGTACTTTAAAAAACAGATAATGTAAATTTAACTAAAAATTAGGTACTTATGCTATGGAAATGTATAAATATTTATGCTATTATATAGATATATTTTATTTAATTGTAATGGGACGGAATCCTGCGTCGGAGGATTTATGGGCGAATCAAAATTTATTAAGTATTTAAGGATATTTGTAAATTTGCTGTTTGCGGTAGGCGTGGCTTTATGCCTGTTTTTTGTAGTGCCAAAACTGCTGGGTTTCTTTTTGCCCTTTGTAATTGGATGGATTGTTGCAATGATTGCAAATCCTCTGGTCAAATTTCTGGAGAGTAAGGTAAAGCTGCTTAGAAAGCACAGTTCGGCAATAATTATCATCGTAGTTATAGCTGCCATAATGGGAATTCTGTATTTGATTGTTTCGGTTCTGTTCAGGGAAAGCAAGCAGTTAGCGGGGGATTTGCCTGATATAATAAAACAGGTTGAAATTCTGCTCAGCAATTTAGCAATCAAAATTCAGGATCTAAGCAACGATATGCCGAAACCTGTGCAGCAGTTTATTAACAACTTGTTGGAAAGCATTAATAAAAACCTAATGGATTTTGAGCCGAATACAAATTGGTTAACATTCAGCGGAGCCAGCAATCTTGCGCAGAATATAGCTGCTTTTTTCCTGGATTTAATTATAACTTTGTTGTCGGCTTATTTCTTTATTATCAAAAGAGATGAGCTTACGGAAGGATTAAAAAAGTTTTTGCCGAATTCCGTTTTGGAAGGATGGATTTTTATATATAATAACTTTACAAAAGCAGTAGGCGGTTATTTTAAAGCACAGTTTAAAATAATGATTGTTTTATGTGTTATTATGTTTGTCGGATTTGAAATCTTAAGGGTTTCCTATTCCATACTACTGGCATTGGCAATTGCTTTTCTTGACTTTTTGCCGGTATTCGGGACCGGAGCCGTACTTTGGCCCTGGGCTTTGATAGACATGCTGTCCGGAAATTATTTCAGGGCTGTCGGGCTGGTAGTGATATATTTGATTTGCCAGATAACAAAACAGGTTCTACAGCCCAAAATGGTCGGTGACAGTATCGGAATCAGCCCTCTCAGTACTTTGGTGTTTTTATATATCGGCTATAAGTTAAAAGGGGTTATAGGAATGATTATAGGTGTTCCTGTAGGAATGGTAATTGTGAATTTATACAGAGTGGGTATGTTTGACAGGCTTATCCGAGGATTTAAAATAATAATTCACGATTTAAATGAATTCAGGAAATTTTGATTATATAAATAACCAAATGATGAGAAGTAGAGGGGTATGGAAATGAGCAATATTGAAAATGAAGGGGTAATAACATCAGAGGAGATAAGGCAAATTCTTGAAAAATACCGAATCGGTAAAAAACCGTTGGCGAAATTGCTTGGATGGGGAGAAACTACGATAATCCGCTATATGGAAGGGGATATTCCTACTGTTGAATATTCCAATAAGTTAAAAACTATTTTGGACAACCCGGAATATTATTATGATTTACTGATGAAAAGAAAAGACTGTCTTACCGGTGTTGCATTTAAAAAAAGCAGAAAAGCAGTTCTATCCAGAATTATGGCATCTAAGATTTATGCGGTGGCATATTATCTCATTGAAAAAAGTGATGCTGAAATATGCGCAAGCAATATTCAGTATTTGCTTCACTATATTCAGGCCTTTTCCCTGGCTTTATATGATAAAGAGATGTTTGAAGAAGATTACATAATAAATAATGAGTATATACCCTATACAAAGCTGTATCAGAATATGAAGCGCTGCGGGATTCAGAAACTGGCCCTTGGTGAGGAGTTTTTGAATGAAGAAGAAAAAGAACTGATAGACGAGGTCTATGAAGCATTTTCATGGTACGGGCCTAAAGCATTTCAGGCCTTTATGGATTTTGAAAGATCCATGTGCAAGGTATCTTTCGACAAATATAATTATAAAATTATATCAAAGGAATGTATTAAGCAATATTTTAAGGACATATGCGAAAAATACGATATAAAATCCAACAAAGATATTAAAAAATATCCCGAACGGTGTCTAAGTAATATAATGGAACGAACGGGCTCTTAAACAATTGGAGCAGGACGGGAAAGCCCCTTCCTGCTCATTATTGATTTGACATATTCTGCCTGTTTCTGCGTTCGCGCATCCGCATGGTGGAATCCAGTATCTTTTTTCGGATTCTAAGGCTTTTTGGAGTAATTTCCAATAATTCGTCCGTTTCGATGAAATCAAGGGCCTGTTCAAGGCTTAACATTTTCGGAGGAGTCAATCTTAATGCTTCATCGGATCCGGCAGCTCTCATATTGGTAAGCTGTTTGCGCTTGCATACATTTACTTCGATATCTTCAGATTTGGGGTTCTGGCCTACAACCATGCCGGCGTAAACTTTTGTACCGGGGCCAATAAACAGGATTCCCCTTTCCTGGGCATTGTACAAACCGTAAGAGGTACTTTCGCCGGTCTCAAATGCAATAAGGCTTCCGGTTTTGCGGTATTGTATGTCTCCTTTAAAAGGACCGTATCCGTCAAATATGGTATTCATTACACCGGTTCCTTTGGTATCGGTAAGAAATTCGCCACGATATCCGATTAGGCCTCTCGAAGGAATGGAAAATTCCATACGGGTATTGCCGGTTCCCGAGGAACGCATATCAATGAGTTCGCCTTTACGCTGGCCCATTTTTTCGATAATAATACCTGTAAATTCATCGGGAACATCTATTAAAACCCGCTCCATAGGTTCCAGTTTGTTTCCGTTTTCATCTTCCTTGAACAGGACTTCCGGTTTACTTACGGAGAACTCGTATCCTTCTCTCCTCATATTCTCAATAAGAATGGACAAATGAAGTTCTCCTCTGCCAGATACCTTAAAACTTTCCGTAGTATCTGTTTCTTCGACCCGCAGGCTAACATCGGTGTTCAGCTCTCTGAATAAGCGTTCCCTAAGATGCCTTGAAGTAACGTATTTTCCTTCCGTACCTGCAAAAGGGCTGTCATTTACATTAAAGTACATGGCTATGGTCGGTTCGGATATTTTTTGGAATGGTAGAGGTTCGGGGCGATCGGGCGAGCAAATGGTATCGCCGATATGAAGATCTGATACTCCGGATATGGCGACTATGGAACCAATGGTAGCTTGTGCAACCTCCACCCGCTTTAGGCCGTCAAATTCATATAGATTGCTTATTTTTACCCGGTTGCTCTGATTGGGATTATGGGCATTTACAATTACGACATCGTCGTTTACGCGAATGGTTCCCCGTTCTACTTTTCCTATGCCTATACGGCCTACATACTCGTTGTAATCGATGGTACTGATTAGTATTTGGGTACCGTCATCGGGATCTCCTTCAGGAGCGGGGATATAATTGATTATAGTATCAAAAAGGGGTTTTAAGCTGTCAGATTTTTGATCCGGGGAATAGGTTGCAAAACCGGCTTTTGCTGATGCAAAAATAAAAGGGCAATCCAATTGCTTTTCATCTGCATCCAGTTCGATAAGAAGCTCAAGGACTTCATCCACAACTTCCATAGGTCTGGCATCCGGCCTGTCAATTTTGTTTATGCATA